>Ga0070717_10000502_pt1 | contig 24859 bp, 18 predicted proteins | sample LARL113metaG_FD_71366 | JGI IMG/M metagenome (GOLD analysis project Ga0070717, IMG submission 71366) | Corn, switchgrass and miscanthus rhizosphere microbial communities from Kellogg Biological Station, Michigan, USA - LAR L11-3 metaG | ecosystem: Host-associated > Plants > Roots > Rhizosphere ...
GCGTAGACGGCGAAGGATCCCCTGCCCACATGCGCGTCTCTCGCAGAAAGGCGGGGGATTCCTCACCGTCTGCGCGGCTCGGAATGACACGGACGCCTTGTGCAGAGCTTCCCTAACCGCCAACCCCTAACCGCTGCACACATAGCGGTTGGCGATTAGGAGGGGCGGCGGCCTAAGCGCTAACCGCCAACCCCTAACCGCTGCTTCACTGTGTCTTCGGCACGGCGCCGTTCGACGCGGCGCGGGAGCCGGCGTTGTTCGCGCCGGGCTGCCCGTTGTGCTGCATCGCGCTCGCCTGCGCGTACAGCTTCTGCGCCTCTGGGAACATCTCCACGGCCTTCTCCACCTGCGTGTCGCCCTGCAGGCGGTACGGGTACGACGCGTCGTAGCCGTACTTCGCGGCGATGATCTCGGCCTTCAGCGCGCGCTCGATGTAGCGGCGGTCGTTCGGCTTCTGCAGCGCGTCCTTGATGTCGGAGATCGGAGCGATGTCCTTCGACGCCGCGAAGTTCGCGAAGTCGTCGATCGTCGCCTGCGTCACCACGACGTCCTTCGTCACGTCGGGGTGCTTGGCGACGTAGTCGACGCCGTAGTTGAAGATCGCGCTGCGGACCTCGAGGATCTGCGTCGTGCGCGTGAGCGGCGCCGGCTTGGCGAAGACGTCCGGCGTGATGCCGCCGCCGCCGTAAACCACGCGGCCGGTCTCGGTCTTGTACTGCTTGCGGTCCTTCAGCGGCATCTCGGCGTTCGTGCCGTCGTCGCTCTCGTCGGCGACGTAGTAGTCGTAGAACGAGCTGTAGTCGCGCTGGATGTTGCGGCCGGACGGCGTGTAGTACTTCGACGTCGTCAGCGCCAGCCCGGCGCCGTACTGCAGTGTGTAGACGCTCTGCACGAGGCCCTTGCCCCAGCTCGTCTCGCCGACGACGAGGCCGCGGTCGTGGTCCTGAATCGCGCCGGAGACGATCTCCGACGCCGAGGCGCTGCCGCGGTTGACGAGCACGACCAGCGGCACGTCGAGCTTCTGGTGCTTGCCGGGCGCGAGGTAGTTCTGCTCGGAGTCGGGCGTGCGGCCCTTCGTGTAGACGATCATCTGCCCCTTGTCGAGGAAGTGATCGGCCACGCCGACCGCCGCGTCGAGCAGGCCGCCGGGGTTCTGCCGGAGGTCGAGGACGAGGTCCTTCATCCCGTCGGCTTTCAGCTTGTCGATGGCCTCGTCGAGCTCGCGCACGGTCGTGGCGGTGAAGTCCTTGATGCGGATGTAGCCGACGCCCGGCTTGAGCATCAGCACGTTCGAGATCGAATTGGTCGGGATCGCCGCGCGGACGATCGACAGCGGGATCGGCTCTTTCATCCCAATGCGCATGATCTTGATGTGGACCGTGGTGCCCTTCGGCCCCTTGAGGCGCTTGACGACTTCGTCGAGCGAGAGGTCGTCGGTGGCGACGCCCTCGACTTCGGAGATGACGTCGCCGGCGCGGATGCCGAGGCGCGCGGCGGGGGTGCCTTCGAGCGGCGTGATGACCGTGACCTGATCGTTGCGCTTCGTGACGAGGATGCCGAGCCCGTAGAACGAGCCCTTCTGGCGATCCTGCATGTCGGCGTACTCCTTCGGCTCGAGGAAGGAGGTGTGCGGATCGAGCGTCCGCAGCATCCCGTCGATCGAGGAGTAGACGAACTTGTCGGAGCCGGTCTCCTCGGGCGCCCACTGCGTCACGGCGGTGAGGAGATCGGTGTACTCCTTCATCCGCTTGCTGGCCTCCGACTGCACCGGCGAGCCGAACAGGCGATTGCCGTAGAATCCGCCGAACAGCGTCGCGCCGAGGATCGCGGCGGCGAGCGTCAGCGAGAAGGTCCACTTCTCGGTCTTTCTGAGTTTTGTCATGGTCGGTCTCGTAACGTCATTATAAGGTCGGAGTATTCACCGCGCAGAGGCTGTTCACCCGCACGTCACCAATCGGAAAAGAGGGTCGTCATGTTCGGTTCACTTGGGCTCCCGGAGCTGCTGATGATTTTCATCGTGGCTCTCATCGTGTTCGGTCCGCGCAAGCTGCCCGAGATTGGCAAGACCCTCGGCAAGGCCCTCGGCGAGTTCAAGAAGGCCACAGACGAACTGAAGAACACCATCGAGCGCGAAGTCCACGTCGAGGAGCTCAAGGATCTGAAAAACGTGACCGTGATGCCTCCGCCTTCGGACACGACCGTATCAAGAGCTGAGCCAGCAGCGCTCCCGGCCGCGGTGCCCGACCCCGCCGCGCCGCACTCCGCCCCCACCGCCCCGGCCGAGACGCACTTCGAGTAGCCGATGGCCGACACAGTGCCTGTCGAGGTCGTTCCCGAAGAAGAGCCGAAAGAAGAGCGCGAGCTGTCGAAGATGTCGTTCCTCGATCACCTCGAGGAACTGCGCAAGCGGCTGATCATCTCCGTGCTCGCGCTCCTGGTCGGCTTCATCGCCTGCTGGGGCTTCGCCGACAAGATCTACGGCGTGCTGCAGGCGCCGCTGATCAAGGTCCTCCCGCCCGGCGAGAAGCTCGCCTACACCCGCCTGACCGCGCCGTTCATCCTCTACATGAAGGTGGCGTTCCTGGCCGGGATCTTCGTGGCCGCGCCGATCATCCTCCTGCAGCTCTGGCTGTTCATCGCGCCGGGCCTCTACAAGCGCGAGCGCCGCCTGGCCCTGCCGTTCATCCTCGGCGCGACGTTCTTCTTCCTCCTCGGCGGCTACTTCGGCTATCGCGTGCTGCTGCCCGGGATGTGCGACTTCTTCGTCATCACCGGCAAGCAGTTCAAGCAAATGATCACGATCGACGACTACTACTCGTTCTCGAGCACGATCATCCTCGCCACCGGCGCGGTGTTCGAGACGCCGATCCTGATCTTCTTCCTGGCCCGCCTCGGCATCGTCACGCCGGCGTTCCTGATGCAGAAGTTCAAGTACGCGGTGGTGCTGGCGTTCATCATCTCCGCGATCGTGACGCCGACGCCGGACATGATGACGCAGACGATGCTGGCGCTGCCGATGATCGGGCTGTACCTCCTCGGTGTGGCGGTGGCGTACCTGTTCGGCAAGAAGGTCACCTGATGGATCGACGTCGTTTCGTGATGCGCGCGGCACAGCTGGCCGCGTCGGCAGCGCTGTCGCCGGCTGCGTTGCGGCACGCCTCAGCTTCGGAGCCGGACGGCACGAAAGGCGCGGCCGGCCGCTCGCGGCGGGCGATCACGCGCGCCGCCGAAGCATTTCGCCGCCGCGTCGAGGCGGCGCGTAGCGAACGCGACGCGGAGTGGAAAGAGCAGCCGCTGAACGGCGACCGCGAGCTGGGCCCGTGGGCGATCTACGCCAAAGGCCTGCCTCACAACACCCACGGCGAGCCCGACGCGGCGGCATGCCACATCCTGGCGGACGGACTGGCCACGGGAAGCCAGGAGCGGCTCGAGGCTGTCCCGCTCGGCGGTTACGTAAAGCTCGCCGATCCGCAGGCAGCCTTCGCGTTCGATCTGATCGGCCCCGACGCCGAGCAGCTCGTGATCCCGCCGCCGCCGTCGTTCAGCAGCGAAGAGCAGGCCGCGGAGATGGTCGAACTGTACTGGCAGGCGTTGCTGCGCGACGTGCCGTTCGACGACTACGACACGCATCCGCTTGTCGCGCGAGCCGCGGGCGAGCTGTCGAAGCTCCCCGGCTATCGCGGTCCCCGGCGTAATGGGCAGGTCACGCCGAGAACGATCTTTCGTGGCGGCACCCGCGGCGGCCTGGTGGGGCCGTACATCTCGCAGTTCCTCTGGCGCGACCTTCCATGGACGCCCATCCGGGTGGTGCAGAAGATCCGCACCGCGCAGCCGCAGCGCGACTACCTCACCGAGGGAGAGAAATGGCTGGCGGTCCAGAACGGCGCGATCGTGGAAGACACGCAGTTCAGCGAGAAGCCGACGTACATTCGCACGCCGCGCGACGTCACGGAGTACGTCCATCGCGACTTTACGTATCAAGCATTCCTCGGCGCCTGTCTGATGCTGTTCAAGATGAGCGCGCCGCTCGACGGCGGGATCCCGTACGGCTATTCGATCAGCCAAGCGGGATTCGTGACATTCGGGCCGGCGGATATCATTCACGTGGTCGGTCTGGTGGCGAACGTGGCACTCAAGTCGGCCTGGTACCAGAAGTGGCGATGTCACATGCGCATCCGTCCCGAGGAGTACGGCGGACGCGTGGCCATGCAGATGGCAGGGAAAGCGAAGTATCCGCTGCACGTCGACCTGCTCAACTCGACGGCGCTGGAGCTGACGCGTGCGCGGCAGAAGAGCGGATTCCTTTCGCAGACGTATCCCGAGGGAGCGCCGCTGCATCCTTCGTATCCGGCAGGGCATGCGGTGATCGCCGGCGCGTGCGCCACGGTGCTGAAAGCGTTCTTCGCGGAGAAGTTCGTGATTCAGAAGCCGGCGGTGCCCGCGGCCGATGGGCAGTCGCTCGTGCCATGGACGGGCATCGACCTGACGGTCGGCAATGAGCTCGACAAGCTCGCCGAGAACATCGCCATCGGACGCCACTTCGCCGGCGTGCACTGGCCCTCCGACGGCCGCGCCGGGCTCCGCCTCGGCGAAGAGGTGGCGGTGGCGGTTCTTCGCGAGGTGAGGCTGACATCGCACGAGATCGTCAGCGGCCTGAATCTGACGCTCTTCGACGGGCGGCGGATCACGATCTGACCGCGCCGCCCGTCGTGCTTCCTCTCAATTCACATTCAACGTCAGATCCGTGGCCCGGCCGACGTTGCCGCCGAAATCGGTCGCGCGCGCGCCGATCGTGAGCGACGTCGTTCCGGACGGCACGATGTACTGCAGCTCGTACGGCGCGACGGTGTCGGTGAAGACGTCGACGCCATTGATCGAGAACGTCACAGAGGCCACGGCCACGTCGTCGCTGGCGGTGGCGCGCACAGCGAAGACCTTGCCGGCGACCGGCGCCGTCAGCGGCGGCACGAGCGAGACCGTCGGTGCCACGCCGAACGTGTCGGCGTAGGAGCGGTAGCGCGCCACGAAGAGCTTTGATCCGGGCTGCGGGAAAAACGTCGACGGCGCGGCAATTCCGGCCACCGTCGTCGGCGTGGCCGCGATGAGCACCGGGGACATCCCGCCGGTGCCGGAATCGACGGAGGCGCGGAACCGCGGCGTGAAGCCGAGCGGCGCATCGTAGAGTCGCACCGCGGTCCCGGCGATGCCCGCGACCCAGTTTCCATATCGCGCGGAGTCGCCGAACGACGTGGAGGTATCGATTAACGTTCCGACGGCGAACTGCGTCTGCGACAGTCGTCGGACGAACTGGATGCCCTGCGAAGTCGGAATATCGATGCTGATGCCGTCCGACGATAGACCGTCGAATTTGCGGAACTGATTCCCCGAGGAGAAAAAGCCGTCGAAGAAGGCGACGCCGGTCGTCCCGCCGTCGCTGTAGTGCCAGAAGTTATCCTCGCCGAACGAGCTCTGGTTGAAGACCGTGAAGGCGGTGCCGTCGTCGGCGGCGTAGACCTTGCGGAAGCTGCCGTTGCCCTGCTGGCCCGAGACAATCATACGTGGCGACGCCGGATCGCTCAGGTCCCAATGCGAGATCCCGCCGCCGAGGGCCCAGAGTCCGGTCCCGATCGTGCTCAGGCGCACGCCGATCGACAGCGTCGGCGAGCTGACCACCAGCGGCGACGCTGGCGTGGAGACGTCGATGAAGTACAGCTTCCTGGTGAAGTTGTCGACCGCCAGAACGTAGCGGCCGAACATCGCCACGTCATACGCATTCATCGGCACAGTGCCGACGATCGCCGGCGCGGCCGGTTGGGAGATGTCGATGACGAGGAATCCTGCCGAGCCGCCGGCGACGTAGACGTAGGAGCCGTTCATGACGATGCCAGACGGCTCGCCCGGCAGTGCCAGGGTACCGAGCGTCGCGGGCGTGAGAACGTTCGCGGTCACGTCGGCCGAGGTGCCGACGTTGCCGGCCGGATCGGTGGCCGTGGCGCGCACGGTCACGCTGGTCACGCCGGCCGGCAGCGCGTAGTCGAACTCGTACGGCTCGCTGGCGGTGGTGTAGACGACCTGGCCGTTGACGCTGAACGAGACTGAGGTGACGGCCAGGTCGTCGGTGGCCGAAGCGCGCAGCGAGATCGACGTGCCGGGGATCGACTCGCCGCTCATCGGAGCGAGGAGCTTCACCACGGGCGCGGTGACGTCGGCGATGACGTTGATCGTGGCGATCGCAGCCGCGCTGGTGTTGCCGGCGTAGTCGGTGGCGACTGCGGTGATGGTGTGCTGGCCGACGCCGGGCGGAACGTCGTACGCGTACGTGTACGGTGCGACCGTGCGCGTGGCCACTGGCTGGCCGTCGATGGAGATTCGCACCGAGGCCACGCTGACGTCGTCGGAAGCGTCGACGCGGATCGGAACCGACTGACGCTCGAATACCGTGGCGCCGCTGCGCGGCGCGGCGATTGACGCAGTCGGTGCGATGCCGGCCGTGTCCTGTCGCGTGGTGTAGCGGCCGATCAGGAAACTGCTCGTTCCCGTCGTGCCGCTCGGATTGGAGGCCGTCCAGTTGCCGCTGCTCGTCGTGTAAACGAGCTCCGGAGTTACTTCGATGCCGCTGCCGTAGTAGGAGCCGAAGGCGCCGAAGTTGACCCGGCCGATGACGGATACGAGGTTCGACGGCGTCACGTCGACGAGCACCGCGGAGTTGCTGGTGTCGAACTGCGACCGCGCCACGAAGAGCGTATTGCCGACGAGGCGGAGATCGCGGAAGCCGTAGTGATTGAAGTCGACCTTCTCGTACGTCGTGACCTCGGTCGGCAGAGCGGGATTGGTGACGTCGATGACATTGAGATAGTCGCCGCCCCCGACGTACAGCCGTCCGCCGCCGAAGGCGAGCGACAGCGCTTCCGCGCGGCCGTCAACCTTCACTTTACCGAGAACGAACGGGCTGGAGAGATTCGTAACGTCGACGACCCAGACCTGAATGCAACGGAAGCAATCGAAATTCGACACTGGCGAATAAGGAAACGCGACGTACGCGCGATTGCCATCGATGACCACGGCCCTGCCGGGCCTCGGCGTGACGACGCGTCCGAGGAGGCGCGGCGCGCGCGGGTAGCGCACGTCGAACACGGAGAAGCCGCCGTCGTCGGCGACCCAGGCGCGATCGCCGTCGAGCGTCACGGCGTACGAGGTCCCCGCCGTCGATTCATGCGCGACGATGGCCGGCGCCGTGGGATTGGAGATGTCGACGACCTGGAAGCCGGTAGCGCCGGAGGCGACGAAGGCCCAATTGCCGGCGACGCGGACGCTGTTGCCGTTGCCGCCCGGCAGCGGGAGCGTGGCCACCAGCTGCGGCGCCACGGTGTTGCTGGCGTCGACGACTTGCAGACCGTTCGCGCCGGCGGCGATGTAGGCGTAGTTGCCGCCCATGGCCAGTCCGTTGGCGAAGCCGGGCACGGTCACGGCGGAGATGGCGCTGGTAGGCGCCATCGGCAGCGTCAGCGGCGGGGTAGTGGTGACCTGGCCGATGGAATCGGTGGCGCTGATCGCCCACGTCGCGCTGCCGGCCATCGGCAGCGGCGCGAAGAATTCGAACGGCTGTGTGGCGAACTGCGAGCGATGCTCGACGCTGACGCCGTTGACGAGCGCGTCGACACCCGTGACCTTCACGTCGTCCGTGGCCGACACAATGGTATGCACCTCGGCGCCGTAATACAGCCCGCTGAGCGCCGACTGATTCAGGATGGTGATCGTCGGCGGCCGGTCGCCCGACACGGTCGCGGTGACGGTCGCAGTCGAGACGTTGCCGACGTAGTCAGTCGCTTTCACGCCGAACGGCAGTGATGTTCCGGTGGCCAGATTGCCCGGCACGGTATAGGCGATGCTGTACGGCGGCGCGGTGAGCGTCGCGATGAGCTGCCCGTTCGCCGACATCTCCACCGTGGCGATGGCGCCATTGTCGCTGACATTCGCGGAGAACGTCACTGATTGGCCGAGACTCACCAATGCGCCCTGCTTCGGCGCGGTGATCTGCACTGAGGGCGCCTGCGTATCAGGCGTGATCGACAGCGTGATGGATGCGGCAGTGCTCTGCGCCGCGCCGAAATCGGTGGCCGTGGCGGTGAGCGTCGCCGTGGTCGCGCCGCTCGGCACGCGGTAATGAATCGTGCTGTGCTGCGCCGCCTTCGCCGTCGTGTAGAGACCCGAGCGCGAAGGCAAGGTCTGCTGCAGGTCGAGGAAGTCGACGCCGACATCGTCGGACGCCTGCATGACGATGTCGACGAGAGAGCCCTCGACGTAAGTCCCGCCGGTAAACGGCGCTTTGATGGCCAGCGCCGGCGCGCGGCCGACGGTGTCGACGGTACCGACGTACTGCGAGACGGTGAGAACGTTGCCGCTGGTGCCGGCGAGGCCATAGAGGTAGTGCGCGTCGGCGGCGACCTTCTGCAGCGTCTGGCCGGCGACGGGAACGGAGCCGCGCGCCACGGGCGCGACATCGCCGAGGTCGAGCGCGCCGATGCTGTTCGTCGCGCCGAAGAAGCCGAAGCCGTTCAGCACCGTGACGCCGAAGTGCGAGCCCACGGCGACTGGAGAGGACGGGAAGCGCGGAGTGGCCGGATTGTCGGCGTCGACGGTCCGCATGGTCGTGGCGTCGAAGAGATAGACGAAGCTCCCCCACACCGCCGCGTGCGAGTAGCCGCTGATCGAGGAGCGCACCACCGGCTGCCGCGGCATGGAGATGTCGACGAAGTAGACGTTGCTGAGGTCGTCCATCACGACCATGACCGACCCGTGCCCGGCCGCGACTTTCATGGCCGGCCGCGGCAGTGCCGCGGAGCCGACGACGACGCCGGAGGGATCGATGACCTGCAGCCCGGCTGTGCCGGCCGCGGCGTAAATCAGGCCGTAGTCGTAGGCGACGTCGGAGACGCTGCCGCCCGGAGCCACGCGCGTGCGGACGAAGGGCGCGCTCGGCACGCTGGTGTCGACGATGGCGACGCCGGAGGTGCCGACGGCGACGTAGACCTCGCGGCCGTTGGGATTGGCGGCGACGGCGGCCGCCGAGTTGGGCATTTGCAGCAGGGCCAGGTTTCGCGGCGCGGTGCGGTCGGTGACGTCGACGATGCCCAACCCGAAGAAGCCCTCGGCGAGGAAGACGTAGTTGCCGCTGACGGCGAGGCCCTGCGCGCCGAGGATGCTGAACGTCGAAAGGGTGCGCGGCGCGAAGCTCGTCACCGTCACCGGGATCGTCGACGAGAAGCCGCTGTTCGCCACCGTCAGCGTGGTCGTGCCGTTCGCGCTGCCGTCGATCTCGCCGTCGAGTACCCCGGCGAAGGCAATGCTGCTGTTGCCGGTGCTGTACGTCGTGCCGAGCGCGCGGCGCGTCAGATCGATGGCGTGCCCGTCGATCAGCTTGCCCGACACGGTCACGGAGGCGCTGCCGCCGCCGATCATCGACTCGGTGGTGATCGTCAGCGCCGACGGAGCAACCGAGAGCGAGCTGAGGGTGCGGGCCAGATTGAAGCTGCGCGGATCGAGCGGATCGGTTCCGGTCTCCACTTCCAGACCGTCGCCGATGCCGTCGCCGTCGGTGTCGTACTTGTTCGGATCGGTCCCGAGCTTGTACTCCTGCAGCGCGGTGAGGCCGTCGTGATCGGCGTCGCTGCTCGCATCGGTCGGATCGTACGGGTTCAAGCCGTTGCGGAGCTCGTAGTCGTCGGGAATGCCGTCGCCGTCGGTGTCGAGGACGGAGTTGACCATGACCCGCAACAGCGCCAGCGCCCCTTCGTTGCTGGCGGTGATGATGACGTTGCCGCTCGAAACGGCGGTGACGAGGCCGTTGCCGTCGACGGAAGCGACCGAGGGATTGCTGGAGACGAAGCTGGTGCCCGTAGCAAGGGAGCTGACGTTGCGCGTCGAGCCGTCGGAGAAGACCGCGGTGGCGGTGAGCTGTGCGGTCGCGCCGGCGTTCGGCAACGTCGTCTGCGTGGCCGTGAGCTGAAGCGAGACAGGCACAGGGGTGACGTCCTGCAGCGTGACGCCGACGCCCTCGATGGTCAGGCCGCCGGACGGAATGGTGAGATAGTCCGACATGCCGATGCGCGTGACGCCGTTCTGGAAACAGGTGACGCGCGCGCGCACCGGCCCCATGTTCGACGGTACGTTGAGAACTTCCCATCCGCCGTCGGAGTCGACCTGCGCCGAGCGATTGAGAATGCTGACGGTGCAGTTCTCGTCGAGCTGCGCGACGAGCGGCACGTTGAAGAAGCCGAACAACAGCACGGCGGCAGCGGTGCGGACCCACGGTCTCGAGTGACTCACGTGACGATCTCCTGACGGCGGCGAAAACGAAGAAAATCGAAAACGACGGCGGCGGCAAGGACAACCAGCGCCGCCGCGGTATTGACGGCAGTGTGCCGCCGGAGAAAGGGCGGGATCACGGCGTCGTCGACAGGCGGCTGGTCGAGCAGGTAGGACATGCCGCCATAGACGATGTCGTCGTCGACGTGCTCGTACCATGGCCTGCGGTCGCTCGCCGAGTGTTGGACGAATCCATTCACGATCGACAGCGCCGCGGCGTTGACGCGTTGCGGCTGGTCGGCGGGAACGGCGAAGAGCTCTTGCACGGCGGGATCGAGACGGCCATCGGCCCCGCCGCTGGCGAGCTCGTAGCCCTCGTCCGCTCCGGGGAGCGCTTGCCACTGCGCATAGAACAGCGGATGCGACCAGCCGTCGCGCGGCAGCGTGCGCAGGTATTGCGGAACCAGCAGCTCCAGTGACGGCGGATAGTGACCATGATCGATGCGGTACTGCCGAAGCGCGCCGGCTACGACTTCGCACGCGGCGTGCGTGGCGCGCCGCCGCCGCCGCGCGGCTTCCATCCACCGCCCCTGGTAGAGCAGGGTCCAGAAAAACCAGCCGAGCGCCGCGACGGCGAGCAGTCTTGCCGCCAGCGCCGGATAGTCGGAACGGATGGCCATCAGAAGCTGTCCCTGTGGAACTCCACGGCCCGTGGCGGCGCGGACCCACGGTCTCGAGTGACTCACGTAACGATCTCCTGACGGCGCCGAAAACGAAGAAAGAGAAGCGAGGCGGCCAGGACCGACAGCGCCGCCGCGACGTTCATGTTCGTATGCCGCCGGACGGACGGCGGGACGACGGTGTCGTCCACCGGCGGCTGAGAGAGGACGAATGCCATGCCCCCGTAGACGATGTCGTCGTCGAGACGGTCGTACCACGGCCTGCGGTCACTGTGCAGGCGCTGCAACGTGCCGTTCCGTATCGTCAGGAGCGCGGCGGCAACCCGTTGGGGATCGTCGGCGGGGATGTCGAAGAGCTGTCGCGCGGGCGAATCGAGGCGTTCGTTGGCGCCGCCGCTGGCGAGCATGTAACTGTCCTCGCCGCCGTCGCTCGTCCGCCAATGTCCGTAGATGAGCGGTTGCGCCCATCCGTCGGGCGGCACGACTGCGAGGTACCTCGGGACAAGCGTTGCCAACGACGGCGGGTAATGACCCTGCTCGGCGTAGTAACGGCCGAGCGCGAGCCCAGTGGTCTTACACGCCGCGTACGTGGCCTGCTGGCGCCGGTCGACGCTCTTCACCCAGCGGCCAGCGTAACCGGCCATCCAAACGAGCCAGCCGGCCGCCGCAACTGCAACGAGCCGGACGGCCCACCTGACAGATGGATCGAAGATCGTCATGGGAACGCAATCGGCTCGAACTGGACGGCGGGGCTGAGCCGCGTTGCTTGCGGCGCCACGCTCATGGTGTGTTGGACGACATCCCACGACGTGCCGAACCCGAACAGTGCGTTCGCCTGAAAATCCGCCGGCCCATTCCAGCGGACGCCATACGACGGATCGTAGTAATCGGGAATTCCGCCGACCGGCGACGTCTGCAGGATGACGTGGTCGCCGAAGATCTTCGTTTCCGGAGTGTCCGTGTTTTGTCCAGGCACACCACTGGCGTTCGTCAGATCACCGTAGACAGCTCTCGCCGGCCACATCCAGTGCGACGCCGTCGACGCCGGATCGAACTGCATCGTGTATTCGCCGGTGAGCGGCGAGGGCAGACCGCTCGTCGTGAACTCCTTGACGATCATCCGGAACGGCGGGCCGAGGCCTAGGGACGAGTTCTGAGTCGAGGTGATGCGGACGGCAGTGCTGGAAACGCCGTTCGCGAGCAAGGCAAGACGAAGAAGATCGACGAAGGTGCGGCATTGGCCGTTGCCGACGAACAGGAGCTCGGCTGCTGTCGACGTCGGCGTCACTGACGGATCGTCGTTGACGAAGGCGGGGCTGTAGTACGTCAGCGGCACGCCATCCCACGTGTGCACGTTCGGCGTGCCGTTGCTGTTCTTGGCGAACGCCGTCCACGTCTTCGCCAATGCCACAACCTGATCTATCGCCCCTCCGTCGCCGACGGCAAGCTGCAGGACGGTGAACGCGATCGGATCTCTGCTGCCCGGTGAGGGATTCGTCAGCGTCACGTACATCTCGTTTGTGGTCTTGCCGATGTCGGTTGGAGTGCCGCCGGTCTGCTGGGCCGTCCACGTCAGCTCGAAGCTCGGATATTTCGTCGTCAGCTTCGGGAACGTCTCGTTCGAGATGAACGGCGTCGAGATCCAGAAATTACTCGCACCGGACGGAATCGTGACGGTCTGGGGAGCGAGCGTAAAACCGTTGCCTTGCCCCTGGATTTGTGTGGTCAACGGAGACGTCAGCGGAGGATCGATTTTCAACTCGATCTTGACCTGAAGATTGGTCGGCGCGCCGCTGACGGCGCCTTTCGTCGCCGCGTACCAGACCGGATAGCTTGTGCCGCCCAGACTCCATTGAGTCGGCGGAATCGGCAGAAGCCCGACGCTGATTCGGTCGTAGGAAAAGGTCTCCGAGTTGATGAACTGTGCCGCCTGAACTCGGAACTTCGCCACCGTCACTTTCTTCGCGGCCGAGGTGACGGTCTTCCCGTTGGCGCTGAAGGAAACGGTGACGTTCGCGGTGCCGTCGGAATCGAGCTGCAGCTTCGCCGTGCAGGTCCCCTGGCCGGAGCACGCCGGCTGGTTCGTGAAGTGCGCGACCGAGCCGTTGTCGACCTGCCAGTTGGAATACGAGCCGCCCGCGGCCGGCGAGCCGGTGGCTACGACGTCAATGGTCTGGCCAATGCCGCCGGAGTCCTGCGAAGGGCGGATGATGACGTTGATGCTCTTGGCGTTGCCCTGCGGCGCGGGGTTGCCGCCGGTGTGCCATCCGCCCTTGATGATGCCGGTGCCGGGATCGGAGCGGATGGTGCTGCCGTCGTCGGAGACGGTGCCGCTGCCGATGGAGACGAACTGCCCGAGGTCGTGATCGAACGAGTACATCTCCGTCACCTCGCCGGGCGCGAGGCCGTCGGTGTTCGGGATGGAGAGCGCGGCCGGCGGATCGAAGTGCGTGCCGGTCGGCTGGATGGTAACGATGAAGCGCGGCTGCTGCCCGAAGCCGGGTGTCATCGGCACCTTGTCGTTGTGCACGAGCGTCGCCGAGACGGTGCCGGTGCGGCCGCCGCCGGGGAACGTCGCCGTTCCGGGCTTGACCGTGAGCGAGAAGCCCGGCAGCTCCGGCAGCGTGAGCGTGCCGCCCGTGATGTCATCGACGAAGAGGCCGCGGCGGACATCGATGGGCAGAAGATAGATCGGCATCTCCAGCCGGTTGTCGATGCCGGCCACGGTGTACATGGCGTATTCGAGCGTCGGCCAAGTGCCGGCGCGCTGCGCGGTCGTGCCGTCGACGAAGAGCTTCACGTATCCGATCGGGACGCCGCCGAGAACGAACTGCCCCTGCGCGTCGGTCTGCGTGGCGATGGCGGTGCCGTCGATGCGGACGGAGACGCCGGAGATCGGCACGTTCATGTTGTCCTCGACGACGCCGAAGATGCGCGTGGCCGCCGGGTCGCCGGGACGGCGCCCGGAGGCGACGAACTCGACGCGCGCTCCCTGCGGCGTCGCAGCGGCGAAAACGTTGTTGTCATTGCCGGCATCGGGACCAAGCATGGCCGTGGCCACGGCGCGACCGTCGCTGTCGGTCGTCACGGTGACGCTCGGCTGCCCGTCGAAGCTTCCTCCTCCTTGCAAGACGGAAAAGACGACCGGGACGTTCGCCAGGCGGTTGCTACCGCTGTCGACGACGACGGCGACGAAGGGCCGCGGCAGGTGCTGCGAGACGGCGCCGAATTGGCTGTTACCGGCGTCGACGACGATGAGGCTCGGCGGCCCGGCGATCGTGGTGGCGCTGAGCTCGAGGTAGTTGACTGAGCTGGTGGCCCGCACTTCGACGCGGTCGACCGCCGCGCCGGCGCGCGTGCCGAGCTTCCACGTCGCGGCGACACGCCCCTGCGCGTCGGTGACGACGTTGATGACGCGCCCGCTGCTCGCGCCGCTGGTCAGCGTTCCGCGATCACCGGCGACGCGGAGCTCCAGCGGCGCGTTGGCGATCGCCTGTCCATTGCCGTCGACGAACTGCGCCTGCAGCGGCACCGGCAGCGTGGCGCCGATCGCGCCGCTCTGGCCGTCGCCGGCGACGCTGACGAGGTGCGGCAGCGCCGGCAGCGGCGTGTAGGTGAGCGGGTGGTGGACAGTAGTGACGTTGCCGGCGTGGTCGGTGGCGGCGATGACGACGTCGTTCGCGCCGCTCTGCAGCGGCACGCCGCGCGCGACGAACGAGCAGTTCGCCACCGTGGCCGGAACGCCGCCGACGGTCAGCGTGACCTGCTGCGAGTTCACCGTGCCGACGACGACGTCGTCGACTTTGCCGATGACCGTCACCGCGTTCGTGTAGACGGTCGCGTTCGCCGGCGGATCGATCGGCGTGACCCGCGGCGGGATGGAGTCGCGATAGATGAAGATGTTGGCGCTGGCCGTGCGGCCGGCGGGCGTGGTGGCGACGGCGTTGATCACCGTGCGCCCCTGCTGCAGCGGCACGTTTACGGCGGCGAACGACGTCCCGCTCACCGTCGCCTGCACGCCGTTCACCGTCACCGCGAGGCCGGGCACGTTGACGGTACCGCTCACGGTAATCGTGGCGCTGCTGACGACGCTCAGGTCGGCCGGCGAGGCGATGGTGATGTTGGGGATGAAGAAGCGGTCGATCGTGACGGTGGCCGTGGCGGTGTTGCCGACGGCGTCGGTGGCGACGGCGGTGATCGGATTCGATCCTTCGACCAGCGGGACCGTGGTGGAGAACGCACCATTGACGACCGGCACGGCCACGCCGTTGATCGTCAGGGTAACGGCGCCACGGTCGTCGCCTGCGTAGCCGGTCACGACGACGCTGTTGCCGGTGACTGCGTCGGTCGCCTTCGGCGACGTGATCGTGACCGAGGGAGGGGTGTTGTCGGTGAAGACGGGAACTGAAGCGTAGGCAATGTTGTCGGCCCGATCCGTCGCCCGCACGTCGATGGTGGCCCACTGGTCGACCGGAACGGTGCAGCGGAAGCGGCCGTTCGTCACGGTTGCTGCGATGCCGGAGCACGTGATCGACTTCAGTCCTGAGAGCGCGTCGCTAACGCTGCCGTTGAGCGTTACCGACGTCCCCTTCACCACGGCCGGCGAGCCGTCGGCCGTGAGCGGATCGATGGCAAGCTGCGGCGCGGTCTTGTCGATGTTGACTACGACCGTCGCGCCGTGCGAGTGCCCCGCGCGATCCGTAGCGGTGCCGTTGGCGATCTGCCCGGCTCCCTCCGTGCTGATCCTGGTCGTTCCAATGCAGCTCGCCAGACCGCTCTCGCCGTCGCCGCAGTCGAACGAGACTTCCACGCTCCCGGCGATCCAGTCGGCGGCGTTCGGCTGCGGGAAGAACGACGCCACGATCACCGGCGGCGTGACGTCGACGACGATCGGCAGCGTGGCTGTGGCCGTTTTGCCGCCGATGTTCGTCGCCACCGCGGTGAGGGTCTTTTTCCCGTCGTTCGGAAACACGACGGTAGCCGTCCAGTTCGATCCGTTGAGCGTAGCCGGCTGGCCGTTGACGGTCACGGAGGTGACGGCGTACACGTCGGTGGCGGTGCCGCTCACCGGGACGCTGAGAGAGGTGAAGATCGTATCCGCCGCCGGCGCGGTGATGGCGATCTGCGGCGGCGCGGTGGAGAGAATGACGGTGACTTCGTGGTGGCTGCCGTTGCCATTGCAGTCGACGGCATCGAACTTCAACGTGTTCGGGCCGCCGGCCAGCGTGACGGTGGTGCTGAACGCGCCGTCCGCGCCGAGCGTGAGCGCCGTTCCGTTCAAGGACAGCGAGGCGACGCCCGACGGATCGACCGCGCGGCCGCTCACGACGAGCGTCGGTGTTCCGACCGGCTGTCCTTCGGTGAGCCCGTTCAGCACGATCTCCGGGCCACTCGCATCGACCGGGTGCCGCAGCACCGCGGCCGAGAGCGCCTGCCCTGCGGAGCCCGACAAGGTGACGGCGAGATCGTTGCTCGCCTGCAGCGTGACGGTCTTCTCGATCTTTCCCGCCACGAGCTCCTTCGACGACACGATCTCGACGCCGTTCAGAACGATGTTGCCGCTCGAGACGGCCGGAGCGCCGTCGACGCCGTTGTTTACGAGCAGAGTGAAGGGATCGGTGAGGGCATCGGCCGTGAAGACGTCGTGGAACGTCTGCGTCCCGTTCGACGCGGCGACGTATTTCTTTGCCGCGAAGACCGGAATGGTGACATCGATGTGCCGCCGCAGCGTGACAGCGATTGAGGCGGCCGGTTTGCCGCCTTTCAAGGTGACGGCGATGCTGTTTCCCGACATCTGCAGGACGATGGTCTTGGTGATGAGCGCCGCCTGCTGGTTGAAGTCGGAGTCGCCGACGATCTCGTTGCCGTTGATCGCGATCGTGCCGCTGCTGACGCGATGGCCGCCGGCGGTGTCGCCGTTGACGACTTCCAGCGTGAAGACGGCGTCGGGATGAGCATCGCAGGCACTGACGGAAATCGGCGCCGTGATGATCTCGGGTGCGCCGTCGGAGAGTGTGTACGTACGCGGTCCGAAGACGACGACGTCGGCATAGCTCGCGGCGGCGGTCAAGACGACGAGGAGAATCGAGAAGAGGATTGCGATGCCGCGAAGCCGCGGCCGGTTCAGGGAGTCGCGCATAGGAATCTCTCTCCGCCCTCCGCCCAGGCGGATATCGGCTTCTACACTGCTCAGGATTTAGGTTTTTCGGGAACGGGTCTATGGACTATACGGACGCCATCGCGAAACTGTCAATGCGCGTTGTATCCTTGAACCATGTTCTGCCCCGAGTGCGAAGCCGAGTACCGCGAAGGCTTCACGGAGTGCAGCGACTGCGGCGTGGCTTTGGTGGCGACGCTGGAGCCGCGGCGCGCCGAGGAGATCGTCGAGGGGCTGACGCCGGTGATGGAGACGAAGGACGGCGAGGAGCTCGCGCTGGTGGTCGACCGGCTGGAAAAGGCGGGCGTGCCGTACGTGATCGAAGCCGGCTCGGCGCTGGCGCTGCTGGACGGCCGCGACGAAGAGCTGCCGCAACCCTGGCAGGCCCGGCTCTCCGTGGCCACGGAGCTGATGGAGCGCGCGGAAAAGATCGTGCTGCAGGTGCGGCGGCCGCACCGGCCGCACCGAGTCGCCGCTGTCATGACCGAGGTCGACTGCCGGCAGCACCACGCGATCCTCGCGGTCCGCGACGTCCGCGCTGCCGTCGACTTCTACACGGAGAAGCTCGGCTTCTGGTGCGCGTTCATCGAGGGCGAGCCGCCGCACTTCGCCGGCGTGAATCTCGGAGAGGTGCAGATCTTTCTGGAGCGAGGGAATCCAGGCTCCGGCGACTGCGGCGCCTACTTCGTCGTCAGCGATGCCGCCGCGCTTCACGCGCTTCACCGCGCGAATGGCGTGGAAGTGGTCGCGCCGATCAATGATCGCGACTACGGCTTGCACGATTACACCGTGCGGGATCTGGATGGGTATCGGCTGAGCTTCGGGCAGCGAACGTGAGCGGTGAATGGACTCCGCGAGTCCATTCATCGAGCGCTTCCGACCATCCGCGAGTCTCCTCGCCGCGCGCGTAACTCTTTGCCGCCCAACGCAGGGGATGAATTCGCGCGCTAAGCCACAGCTTGGTGACCGCGCAAACCTCCTGATTGGGCGTATCTCTTATCCGAGGAGGAAATTGAAATGGAACCAGAACGCAGTCCGACCATCACGCACCACCAACAGATCGCCGAGCAGTTTTGCGCCGCCCTCGACGAGATCATCGCCATGATTCCGGATCTCAAATCGGAGCACGTCACGACGCGGGACTTCGTCCGCTATCATCAAAACGTCTCGACCGAGTTCCTGCTGAGCGCCATCGCCGCCGTCGATCAGACGCCGGATCTCGAAGGACTGCACAAGCTCGACGTCGCCGAGGGGCGTGACGCGCTGCAGTTCATCGACGCCTACCGCCCCGTCTTCGACAGGGTCATGGCGTTCGCGAACGCGCTGCAGTTCACCATGCGCGCGCGCCGCGCAACGCTCACCACCGCTGCGCTGCAGATCTACGCGCTCGCCAAGGACCTGGCGCGCGATCCGACGAGCGCCGACGCCGCCGTGCACGTCGCCAACATGAAGCGCGACCTCGGCCCGCGCGGCCGGAGGGCGCGCCGCGCGCTCGAGCAAGACGGTGTCACGCCGCCGCGCGCGGCGCGCATCGCGTCATTCGGTAACGCGCGCCGTTTCTTCGTGCGCCGGCGACTACGCCGCGCGCGATCCGTCGCCTAGCGCTCTACGTCGAACTCCGCGGCGATCGTCGGCATGGCCTCGTTGAAGATCACCACCGTCTCCGCGATCGGCAGGAGCACCGTGTGGTTGCGCTGCTGGACCTCCATGACGACCTCGTAGTAGCCGGCGTCGTCGTTGACGGCGATGAGCGTTCCCTGCTTCCCCTTCATCTCCAGGGTGCGGTTGAAGATCGAGATCTTCGCCGGGATTTCCATGCGGCCTCCGAACGCGGGCCGGACCGCGCGGCGATCCGGCCCGGCAACCTTACTGCTTCTTCGGCTTCGGCGTGGGCGCGGGAGGCGCCGTGCGATGCGGGTTCGGCTCCTGATCGTTCTGGACCGCGGAGCTCGCTGCCTTCGGCGCGGCGAAGTACGCGTCGTCGTACGTCGCGTTCGCCGACGACTTCATCCCCTCGAGCATCTCCTGCATCTTCTTCTGCCGGAGCGTCTTCTCGATCGCGGGGCGGACCGACTCGAGCGGCGTGTAGTCGTGCGACTCCACCTTGATGATGTGGTAGCCGAACTGCGTCTTGACCACCGGCGTGATCTCGCCCGGCTTGGCCTCGAACGCGGCCTTCTCGAACTCCGGCACCATCTGGCCGTGGCCGAACGAGCCGAGGTCGCCGCCGCTCTCGCCGCTGCCGATGTCGGACGACTCGGACTTCGCCAGCAGCGCGAAGTCGCCGCCGGCCACGAGCTTCGTGCGGATCTCCTCCGCCTTCGCCTTCGCCTCGGCGTCCGTCAGCTCCTTCTGGCCCGCTTTCGGCGGCTGCGCGGCCGGGCTGCCCTTCGGCGCGATCAGGATGTGGCGCGCGTGGACCTGCTCGTAATCCTTGCGGTTCGCGTCGTAGTACTTCTTCACGTCGTCGTCAGTGACGGTGATGTTCTTCTCGATGCGCTTGAGCTCCGCCGTGGCGATGAGGTTCGCGCGCATCAGGTCGAGCTGGCGCTGGACGTCGGGGTCGTTCTGCAGCCCCTCCTTCGTCCCCTGCGCCGCGAGCAGCTTCATGCGCAGGTAATCCTCGGCGAACTGCTTCTTGCCGGGACCCATGGCGAACTGCTGATATTCGGGAGGCAGCGTCTTCACCGCTCCTTCGAATTCGGACTTCCGGATCGCCATCCCGTTCGCCGAGATGATCACCGGGTCCGCGTCGGCCGGCGCGGCCGTGGCGGGGGCCGGAGCCGCGGCCGTCGTCGCCGGAGTCGCCGGCTTCTCCTGCGCCATCGCGACCGTGGCGGCGGCGAGCGCAAGCGTGCAGATGATCGATGCTTTCTTCACAAATTCTCCTTTTCGGTAGGAAACCGCGACGTGAAACGGGGAGGGGCGTCTACAACTTCCCGAGCGCGGCCGTGAGGCGTTTCACGCCTTCCTGGATTCGCTCCATCGACGTTGCGTAGCTGATGCGGACGTAGTCGTCAGCCCCGAACGCGCTGCCGGGGACGACCGCCACGCGGGCCTCGTCGAGCAGGTACGTGGCGAACGACTGCGAGTCGTGGATGCCGCTGCGCCCGAAGAACCGCCGCACCTCGGGGAAGACGTAAAACGCGCCGTCCGGATCGGTGCAGCAGAAGCCGTCGATGGCGTTGATGGCGCCGACCAGCCAGGCCCGCCGCTCGCGATAGGCGTCGTGCATCCGCCGCGCATCGTCCTCGGCGCCGCCCAGCGCGGCGAGCGCCGCGGCCTGCGAGATCGAGCTCGGATTCGACGTCGAGTGGCTCTGGATCTTGCCGGCGGCGGCGATGATGTCGGGATGCGCGATCGCGTAGCCGAGGCGCCAGCCCGTCATGGCGAACGTCTTCGACATCGAGTTCACCGCGATCACCGTCTCCGGATACTCCTCGAACCAGCGCACCGCGGAGACGTGCTTGTTCCCGTCGTAGACGAAGAGCTCGTACGTCTCGTCGAAGAGCAGGAACGCGCCGCGCGCCGCGCACCACTCGATGATGCGCGCCAGCTCGCCTTCCTCGATCACCGCGCCGGTCGGATTGTGCGGCGAGTTGATGATCACGCCGCGCGTCCGCTCGCTCGCCACCGACTCGATCGACGCCAGCGTCGGGCGGAAATGGTTCTCCGGATCGGTCGGCGCGAACACCGGCCGCCCGCCCGCGAACTGCACCTGGTCCGGGAAGCTGACCCAGTACGGCGACGGGATGATGACCTCGTCGCCGTCCTCGACCAGCGTGAGGACGACGTTGAAGAGCTCCTGCTTGCCGCCGGTGCCGGCGATGACGTTCGCGAGCGTCAGCTTCGTGCCGTAGCGGCGGTTGTAGCGCGCGGCGATGGCCTCGCGCAGCGGCTTCGTGCCGCTCGGGTTGGTGTACTTCGTCAGCCCCGCGTCGATGGCCCGCTTGCCGGCCTCGGCGACGAAGTGCGGCGTGGCGAAGTCGGGCTCGCCGGGACCGAGGTCGACGACGTCGTGGCCCGCGGCGATCAGCTCCTGCGCGCGGTTCATCACCGCGAACGTCGACGAGATCTCGATCCCGGTGACGCGGCGCGTGAAGCGGATGCGCTCGGTGGTCGTCGTCGTGGTCACGGTCCTCACGCAAATCGTTCAGCGAGCGTGATGCGGAGACCGCGCCACGCCGCGGGTGCTTTGCGGCTGACGAGCAGCCGCACGAGCTCGACGATGCACCACGCAAGATACACGTAAATCATCCATCCGCGCCACGACGGCACCATGAACTGCACGAGCCAGAAAACGAAGAGGATGACGGCCTCGTGGAAGGCGAGCTCGAGGTTCAGGAGCAGCAGAAAGCCGAGGAAGCTCTGCAGGATGGTGAGAAGGATCTCCTGCCGCTGCATCGTGTCGAACGGCAGCGGCTTCAGCTCGCCCGCGCTGATGACGAACAGGATCGGGATCATCGCCGAGAGGATCGACCACTGGTTGATGTTCGACGAGACCATGTTCATCAGCGCCACGTTCGCCGTGTTCACCTTGCGCGCCCAGTAGAACGCGCTCAGCTTCTCCGGGAACTCGGAGAGGAACGGCGCGACCCACTGCACGAAGACGAAGGTGGAGACGCCGAGCGACCCGGCGATGGCGAGCATGGAGTCGAGGAACGGGTGCGCGGAAAAATAGAGGATGGCGCCGCCGACGAGGAACAGAAGGATGATCGACGTGCCGCGCGGCCGCGGCTGCATCTCCAGGACGCGGCGCGGGATCACGCCGAGGTCGTCGAGCGCTTCCGCTTCCTGCTCGCGCGGCGGGATTTTCCAGAGCACGAAGAGATAGACGAAGTAGCAGGCCGCGAGCGGGAACGCGTCCCACAGCGTCAGCGAGCCTTTCCACCAGATGAAGGTGAAGTAGAGGATCGGCAGGAGGAGTCCGAAGATCTCGATGGCGTGCTCGTCGTCGAGCTTGACGGCGATGAAGCGGTGGTGGCGCTTCCAGCCGAAGACGGCGGCGACGAAGTAGATCATCGGCCATCCGAGGCCGACGAGGAGGCGCAGGCTCCCGGTGAAGTTGGCGATGGCGAGGTGCGTCTGCGACGGGTCCTTGCCGGCGTTCCAGGCGATGACGGCTTCGACGGCGAACTCCGGCAGCGTCTGCAGCCACGCCAGGATGGCCAGCGCGAGGCCCTGCGAGATCAGGAACTGGGCGGCTTCGGCGCCCCAGGCGATGACGAATGCGGAGAGGAGGATCGAAGGAAAGGTCCACAGCGCCGACAAGGCAGAGGTTTTCAGTATCATCGCCTCCGGCCCGCATCATAAATGAAGAGCATCGCCAGCCGGCAGAACCCGTGGTTCAAGCGCGTGCGCGACGCCATGCGCGAGCACGCCGGGGAGATCGTGATCGAGGGGCCGAAGCAGGTCGCCGATGCGGTCGCCGCCGGGTGGTCGCCGATCGTCGTCGTGCAGTTCGCCGACGAGCTCCTCCGCGCCGTCGCCGGCACGAAGACCTCGCAAGGCGTCTTCGGCCTGTTCGAACGCCCGCCGTCGCGCTTCGCCGATGACAAGCTCGTCGTCGCGCTCGACGGCGTGCAGGACCCCGGCAACGTCGGCACGATCGTGCGCTTGGCCGCCGCGTTCGACGCCGGCGTGGCGCTCCTCCCCGGCTGCGCCGATCCGTTCGCGCCGAAGGCGATCCGCGCCTCGGCCGGCGCGATCCTGAGCGTGCCGATCGCCGAGGTCTCGGCGCAGCAGTTGATCGAGACCGGCCGCCCGCTGCTGTTTGCAGACGCACGCGGCGTTGCGGCGGCCCCGCCGAGGGACGCGATCCTCGTGCTCGGAAGTGAGGGGCGGGGCGTTTCGGAGGAGATTCGCGAGCACGGCCGCGCCATCGCCATCAAAACGACGGGCCGCGTGGAGTCGCTGAATGTCGCCGCCGCCGCCGCGATTTTGTTATGGCAGGCTTTCGGAACGCCGGCGTCCCCGCCGGCTGGCTAGGCGGCGTCCCGCCGCCCGCGCCGGGACGGCGCACAGCCAACCGGCAAGGACGCCGGCGCTCCCCTTGCATGGAGCTCGCCGACCTTCAGCGCGACTACCTCGCCGACGTCGCCACGACGATTCAGCAAATCCGCGAGCACGGCCGCCTCCTCGGCGAGCGCGGCGCGTTCAAGGACGCCTTTCCCAAGCTCCTCTTCCTCGCCCATCAGCTCAAGGGCTCCGGCGGCTCCCTCGGCTTCCCGCGCATCAGCGACGTCGCGCGCTCCATGCACCACGAGCTCAACCTCTTTCTCGACGACGAGCGCGCCGACCGCCCCACGCCCGAGGAGCTGTCGCGGAAGATCGTGGCGCTGAGCGACGAGCTGGCGCGCGAAGTACACTCCGCGGCATGCCCGGCAAGCTCCTCGTCGTAGGCACGCCGCTCGGCAACCTCGGCGACTTTCCGCCGCGCGCCGCCGAGGCGCTGAAGTCCGCCTCGCTCATCCTCTGCGAAGACACGCGCCACACGCGCAAGCTCCTCGCGCACTTCGGCATCGAGACCGCGACGGAGCGCCTCGACGAGCACACCGAGGACGCGCGCTCCGAGCAGTACATCGAGCGCATCGTCGCCGGCGAGACCATCGCCGTCGTCAGCGACGCCGGCATGCCGGTCGTCAGCGATCCCGGCTACCGCATCGTCCGCCTGGCGCGCGAGCGCGGCGTCGCCGTCGAGCCGATCCCCGGCCCGTTCGCCGGCGTCCTCGCGCTCGTGGCCAGCGGCATCGCTCCCCTCCCCTTCACGTTTCTCGGCTTCACGCCGCACCGCCACGGCGAGCGCCTCGACTTCTACCGCGAGCTCGCCGCCATCGGCCACACCACGATCGTCTACGAGTCGCCGGAGCGCCTGCTCGATTCGCTGCGCGACGCGCGCGAGGTCCTCGGCGGCGACGTCGAGATCACCGTGGCGCGCGAGATGACGAAGCTGCACGAGGAGCTGATCCACGGGACGATCGACGACGTCGTGGCCACGCTCGAGCCGCGCGCGACGATTTACGGCGAGGTCACGATCGTCTTCGCCGCCGCGCCGCAAAAGGCGTCGAGCGCAACGGCCGAGGAGCTCGCGGCCGAGTTCGAGAAACTTCGCGCCGCCGGCATGCGTCGAAACGACGCCGTCAAAGTCGTCGCCGAAAAGTTCGGCATGCGCAAGAACGAGGTCTATAAGATGTTGGCGGCGTCGTAAATGGAAGCACTGCTCAACTGCGTCTGGCTCGCCATCGCGCTCACCGCGTTCGCGCGCCTGACCGCGTGGTCGCGCACGGAGCGCGACCGCCGCCGCGTCGCCCTCGCCGTCGTCGCGACCGCCTGCGTCGTCGCGCTGCTCTTCCCGATCATCTCCATCACCGACGACCTCACGGCGTCGAGCACCGCGGTCGAGGAGACGGTCGCCGTCCGGCGGGTCATGGCCGCGGCGGCGCACATCATCGTCGCCGCCGCTCTCGGTTTCGTCGCCTTCCTCAGCATCGAAGAGTCGTTCGTCCTCCCCGCCGCGCCGGCGCTCGCGCTGCGCACGCTCCGCGGACCGCCGCGCGCCTAAAAGCAATGGCCTTAAGTTTGACGTCGCTGTCACGCCAGGCTCGGAGCGCCGGCGTCCTCGCCGGCTGGCGCGCCGGCGTCCCGCCGGCGTTCATGAGAGGCGGCGAGGACGCCGCCTCGCCGGCCGCCGGGACGGCGGCGCTCCAATGCCCGCCGA
>Ga0070717_10000503_pt1 | contig 24750 bp, 29 predicted proteins | sample LARL113metaG_FD_71366 | JGI IMG/M metagenome (GOLD analysis project Ga0070717, IMG submission 71366) | Corn, switchgrass and miscanthus rhizosphere microbial communities from Kellogg Biological Station, Michigan, USA - LAR L11-3 metaG | ecosystem: Host-associated > Plants > Roots > Rhizosphere ...
ATGCAAAAAGTCTTTGAATTATCCATCTTGCGGTTCGCATCGCAGCTAAGCCGTAACTAAAAGCCTTTAATTACTCCCGCATATCAGGTCGGAGTAGAGGCTCCGGTGCGTGGTTTGGCTTTGCGTTCTTGGCGGCAGTTCTTTGCGAGCTTTGCGGGAAAGAAGAACTTAAACGCGAAGAACACCGAGGATTCGCAGAGGACGCAAAGCAAGTCCCTGAGGCCAAGGGCAAACTGAGCCATTACCCGGGTCCGCGACCGTAGCTGCTCCGCCTGTTGCTTTATATATAATGAAGCGTTTGCCTTGTGCGATCGCGGGGCGCTGTGGAAGGGAACTATGCCGACTGATATTGTGATGCCGCAGATGGGCGAATCCATCGTCGAAGGCACAATTACCAAGTGGCTGAAGAAGCCCGGCGACAAAGTTCAGCGCGACGAGCCGCTGTTTGAGATTTCGACCGATAAGGTCGATGCGGAGATTCCCGCGCCTGCTTCTGGCGTCTTGCAGGATATTAAGGTAGCCGAAGGCACGACCGTCCAAGTAAATACTGTGGTAGGCACGATCGCTGCGGACGGTGAGTCTGCTGCCGCTGCTGCGAAGCCGGTTGCCGCGCCTCAACCCGCTGCCGCTCCAGCGGAAAAGAAAGTGCCTGCGCCTTCCAAAGCTGCCCCTTTGCAGATGGAGCAGCAGCCTGTACCTGTTCACGAAGAAGAAGACCACGCGCGCTCGTCGCCGCTGGTGCGGAAGATTGCGCGCGAGCACAACGTGAATTTATCGCAAGTCTCGGGTACCGGCCTTGGCGGACGCATTACCAAGCAGGACATCATGGCCTTTCTTGAGCATACAGAGGCGAGATCGGCTCCGGGTGCGAGCGCGCCCGCGCCGGCGCGTGCTCCGCAACCGCCTGCTCCTGCCGCTCCCGCTCCGATTCCGGGCGATCTCGTACCCGCAACGCAGATGCGCAAGATCATCGCCCAGCGCATGATCGAGTCGCGCCGCACCAGCGCTCACGTCCACGCGATGTTTGAGGTGGACCTGACGCGCATCGTGAATCTGCGGAACAAGTTGAAAGCAGGCTTCGAGCAGCGCCATGGCGCACGCCTGACGTTCATGCCGTTTTTCGTGCGCGCGGCGATTATTGCGCTTCAGCAATTTCCCATTGTCAATGCGTCTATGGAAGGCGAGAGCATTCGTTATCACCGGCACGTGAATATGGGAATCGCAGTTGCGCTCGACTGGGGATTGATCGTGCCCGTGCTGAAGAATGCCGATGACCTGAATTTTCTCGGACTGCAACGCGGCATCACAGATCTGGGAGAGCGTGCCCGCAATAAGAAGCTGAAGCCGGAAGAAGTAGAAGGTTCAACGTTTACTATTACCAACCCTGGCCAGTTCGGCGCGGTGTTCGGGCTGCCCATTATCAACCAGCCGAACTCGGCGATTATGGGCGTCGGCGGCATCACCAAAACCCCGTTAGTCGTAACCGATGCTGATGGGAACGATTCCATTGCCATCCGCAGCGTCGTTCACCTGACGCTCGGCTACGACCACCGCCTGATCGACGGCGCGGTGGCAGATCAATTTATGGCGTTGGTAAAGAGGGCGCTGGAGGGGTGGAGCGAAGAGGTCGGCTAGCAGTCGTATTGCTAAGGACCCTGATCGCCAGCCCAGCGCAATCCGAAGACGAAATCGCGTCAGAAGGATTCAGCTTAACGTGTGAATGTTGGGAAGGTGCTCGCCTTCTACTGAATCGACCAAGTCGGAATCGTAGTTGCCGTGTAGGAATCGCCAGGGATCGTGATCGAATTCGGCAGAGTTCCGCCGGTAGTTACGCTTTCCTGTACAGCTCCGGCGAATGTGAACCCGACCCCGGTTGAACTGCCAATCAGCGCCGCGCACGAGCTACTGCAATTCGTCGTGATCGCAAGATAATATTTTCCCTGCTTGATGGTCGCCGCAGCAGTCCAACTCAAGGTCTTCCATCCCGTCGAAGCTGCGAAGCTACTGCCTGCCGTGCTCCCAAGATGTGCCACCAGAGTTCCAGAGCTGTTATAGAGGCCGATATCGTAATTGTTTGCGGTATTGTCTGCTGTCTGCACGTTGTAGGTAACTTGCGTAGTCGTGAGTGGCGTCGCACTGCTGTAAAGGACGGCATACAGCTTGGCCACATTCGCGCTCGTCAGGAATGACACCGTGCCGCTGGCGCTTGGCTGAGTGAACCACGGAACCTGACTGGGTCCCGCCGCCGGGGCTCCAGCGACATGAAGACGGAATAAGTACCAGCGCTGGCGTTGGTGCTTAATGCTCTCCCGATCACTTGCGTTCCCACTGGACGTGTCGCGCCAGCGTCATGACAGTCTCCGGCATTACTGGCACTGGCGACAACGTAATCTCCGCCAGTCGTTCCGCCATCAAAGCTGCATTGTGCGTAACCCCGGTATGCAACCACGGCATTGCCACTTGTACCTGCCGCCGCGGTTACCACCCCGATCACACCATCGGTGTCGCTGGTACCGGCCTTCACTGCACACGATGAGCCTGCCCCGTTGTACTTCGCTAAAAAGTTCAAGCTCGTCCCTGTCGTGTTGTCGTTGCACGGCTCGAACGTGAACGCACCGGAGCCGCTGATGTCGAACGATGTTCCCGCATATATTGTCTTGGGGCGCAACGTCGCCGATCCGATATTGAAGGAGTTGTCGGTGAATGGCTTAAAAGTCGAAGTAGTATCCACTGCCCATCGCACCGAGCTCCCGATTAGAAAGGCGATTCCTCGCTGGGCCCCAGTGCCTGCATTCTCGCTCGCCAGCGCGAAGTATCCATCGGCGTTGTCCCATTTCGAACCAATGCGTTCGTAATTCGAAGCATCGGTGCGCGTGGCGTACACTCGCAGAATCTGCGGATTCGTCCCGTTGTACTCTTCCAAAGTATTGGCATCAGGATTGAATACATTCAACAACCCAAGTTGTACCGCCTGCCCATTGTTGCTGATGACCTTCGGGCAATGGCATGTCGAATCGAACCAGAAGATCCCATAATTTGCGATGCCAGCCGGCGGCGTTGTCTCGGCAAGTTGGATCACGTCAGCAGTGCTGCAGTTGGCATTTCCGTTTGCCTGAATTCCAGTTGCGAAGCTGTTACTGCATTGTGTCGGCGTGTGTGCCAATGCCGTTGCCGTGGTTGCGTTTCCGGCAAAATTCCCGGTGACGTCAAGCTTTGCCACCTCGACTACTGCGGCTCCATTTTCGGAAACTTGCAGCTTCCCATTTGTCCCGAATCCCAGCAACGACTTCCCAGATGCCGCCGTACCGAGAGTGCCGAAGCTTCCTGTCACGCTCCAAGGACCCGCTCCGGTTGACACAAATGAATTTGCCGTCACAGGCCCAGAAACCGTCAATGCACCATCCATTTGCACATTCGCCTTAAATTCCTTCAGGTTCGCTGTGAGCCGCTCCAGCCAGTTTGTCCCATCGCCGGCGTTCGCGATGTATTGCGAAACTGACTTCGGTGCGCCCAAGGTGATGCCGATATTGGCCGGATTGCCGTCGCCCTGGTCATAGCCGACGTAAGCGTCATTTGTGTCATTCGATGGGCGATTATTGGCAGTGGCAATCGTCTTTTGAAAATTCGAATCTGAAGCGCAAGCGTGTTTGCACTGCTACCACGTTGCCGGGTACACTTTGCAACCATGCGCGTGCCCCACTGAGTGGGCTGCTCGAATCCTGGTTAGCTCCTAGCACCAGATTCCCCGGCCAAAAATGGCCTGCCGTGCTCAAGTCTGCTGAAGGCGATTGCGACCAGTCAAAATCCGGCGCGTATTTCACGGCTTGCATTCCCGCCGTGACGCCTCCGCCTGCTCGCGGTTGATATTTTCCTAGAGACGCAACATAGGTGATGACCTGATTATCGGTCGGGGACGCCGTGTCTACCGGCACATTCTGAATTGAAACCGCATTGCTGCTGGTGCCACAGCCTCCCCAGTTCGAATCTCCATGCAAACACACACTACTGTTCGCCGTTCCATTTCCCAATTGGGCGGAAGGAACAACTCCATTGATGAGGTTCGCTTTCACCGCCAGACCCGTATCAACGTAATGCTTATCCGCCGCCTGGTTCGGCGCAGTCGGATCGGCTGGGAATTGCAGCGGACCAGTCATTGTGTCTCCAGATTTGCTGACGAAGTTGCCGCTTCCTGCAGTGGTCACCGCCGCATCCACATAGGCTTTGTTCACCGCGTCCCCGCTCTGCACGGGAGTCGGCAAGCTCGGCGCCACCGCAAACTGCTTCGTCCCGATAATCGTTTCAGCGCCGCTGAGACGGACCACCGCCGAGTCGTTTGCCTTGGTTGCGACAGCCGCATCGACATACTGCTTCGTCGCCGGAGGCGCCGCGGAACTTCCCGAACCTGGCGTGGTCCGTACTGCCGCAACGGTGCTCGGAGACGTTGTTCCGACTGGCCAAAATTCTGTCTTCACCGTACCGTCGCTCAATTGATAGACGACGGTTTAAAACGTGTTTGCTGGTGCGGCGCCTGTATTCGGCACAAGCGCAACGGATAGCGCCCCGCCCGTCCCCAGTGTCACACTCTTCGTTCCCGAGGCCACGGCTTGCCCACCCGCGGTGCTGAAAGTAGGCCAGGAAATGAGTAAGGTGCCGGCTGCCGGTGTTCCATCAGCGCGGTAAACCGTGTCACTGATAGTTGTGGTCGCCGGCGATTGCGCCTGCGACACTAAGCGCGTGAGCACGCAGAGCAGCAAACAGAAAAGCCGCCCTTGCCGGCGGCACTTGTAAAGAACATTCCTTCCCTCGCTCATTGCCACTCCTTGGAATTTCCTGAAAGGTATCGCATTACGTACACGTATCCGCGCCTCATCCGGAATTAATCTAAACTTTTTGGGGTTGGCTGATGAAATACAGTCTCACACGATCTGAAAACTGAAGCCTGAGAACTGAGAATTGGAATCCGAGAACTTAGAGCCAGGATTAAGGAGCCCTCGTATCAATCCCAGGTAAGGCGAACTGGGCACTCACTCCGTGATCACACCACCGAGTGCAACTACTTCACTGCCCGAGCATGCTGCTCCAGGAACTTCTCCACGCTGCGCACGTACACGTCCGCAAAGTCCACTACAGGACGCCTGGCGCTAATCAACTTCATCGCATCCTTCATATTCCAGCTCAGCGAGCAGAGGATAGCCAACGTCATCATGGGAGCACGATGCACGCCTGCCGCGCAGTGAACCAGCAGCTTGGTCCCCTCCTGGTCCAGCGCCTGCAAAGCAAAATTAACTCCACGCTGAAAAAGCTCAGGCGGTTTTAGCTGGAAATCGTCATCCGTTGGAGTCCATTGCACGATGATGTTATGCGGCACGGCCAGCGCGGTATCATCAAATTCGATCTGCATGTCCAGAATATGGCTGACCCCGGCGCGGGCCACTGTCGCCATGTTCTCCGCCGTCCAAATTCCACCTCCGACCGCGATCCGGCCGGTCACCCATGTCATATCCATTCTGCGATTTCCGCCGTCCCGGTCCAGTTCCCGGGGCCGCCATTCTGCGGCTGACCATCGACTTCTAATTGATGACCAATGGTCGGTTTTCATTCTACGGCATCGCCCGCATGAGTCGCGGAATCCGGTTCGCGGCCCTGCTTGACGTTAGTTTCCGGCATTGGATCTTCCGGCAAACCCAACCGGAGCAGCAGCGTGCGCGCAAGTGAGTCCTCTGGCAGCGTCTCTTCTTGCATCGGTGCCGGAAATAACCCAATCGCTTCAAACAAATATTTCATCGCAGTAGTGGCCTTCGTTTACCTGGTTGATGGTCTTCTGCACCATGTGTACGGCGTTGGATTTAATCAGAGTCGTGATTTCTTTCCGGATTTCGGTAAGACTACTCGTCTGCTGGCTTGGCGGCTGTCCCGTTTCGGTATCTGCTTTCCGCTCGGCTTCCTCGATACTCATTCGCGATCCAAAATGCCTTCCAAAAAGTTTGGGCGCGCCCACAGGCGCGCCCCGAAAACTTTTTCTCAACTTCTAAATTCAGCCTAGCAGATTGGAAGGGGGGAATGGGACATGGTTTTGAAAAATTTATTTGCCTTCTTCAGAATCACTTGCAGGGATTTCGACGTTTTCCCCTCTTGACGAGTTTTTTGAGCCTTCGAAGTTGTGTCAGGAAGCCGCAGCAAAAGACCTGCATCAAGTAGAAACCCGCTGAGCCGATCGAGAGCCTCGGTAAAGCGCCGCCCGATAGTTCACCGCCGGCATCCCAACATCTGCGCTGCTTCGTCGTGCGTGTACTCCTGAAATATGATCCGCGTCAGCAGTTTTCGGTCGAACTCATTCAGTTTCTGGAGACGACACTCAACGTCGCGCACAAAAATGACCGCCTCCTCGAAGCTGGTAACGTGGTATGAGCTTACCCTTGTCCGAAACAACTCACGCCCCAGCAGCGAGGGCAGGCGGCCGACCTCCACCGAAATCCGTAGATAACGCCTTAGCAGACCCGTGGTACGGTCGCGATACAGCCACAGTTCAGCCTCCGTGTAGCTTCGAGTGGGCGCTTGCCAGCGGTCTCGCGGTCCAGGAATACAAACTTGGCTCGCGCCAGAATTCCCAACCGCTAACGCTGATGTTGGTGCTACGAGCGTTCCTCCCTCGCTCATGCGTTACCACCTCCTCCACAGATAACGTTGATCTGAGTTCGCCGCAACCTGGCATCCAGCTTGTGATTCCCGGGCAGCCGCGGCTTACTCGCTACCCGTGATGGCGCAGGCTGTTCCATGATCTCAACAGCGCAGGACGCGCAATACACGTCCTGCACCCCGCGAAACGGAGCCATAACCCTCCACACCGTTCGCAATACTTCAGTTCCAACTGGATTATTTCAGGATCTTCGACTTCCATAATGGCCTCCAACGCGAACAAGCAGTCGTTGTCCGTTGGTCCTTGACTGTCGGCCTAAGACGTCAAGCGAATCCGATCGCTTCTACTCTTGAGCCCAATGGCTGAGGTCAACGACCAAATAAAAAGCCCCGTGCCGACTGCTCGCACAGGGCCCGCTTCTGTTACGGAGTACCTGATGAATTATTTAATTATGAGTGCGTACTTTCTAAGGCCTCCCGCCTCCTCACGGGCCAAGGTTAGCCGGCTTCTGGCTGGCGGAAGTAGCCTTCCTCGTACCCGGATTTCAACACCCGCCCGTTCTGCACTACCACACTTACACGGCCGGAAAATTGGAGCGACCTTAAAAGCCGCTCCATGGCGGAGGAGAGCACTTCGGCGGAACGTACCTTCCGGCGGAATTCCACAAAGCTAGCCTCCTCGTTCTCGGAGTTTGAATCGGTTCCCATTATGATTTTCTTCTTTCGAAAAAAGTCCTCTCAGTATGAAGATATGAGGCGCTCATGGTATAGCCGCCAATTTTCCAAGTCAAGGTTTGTATTTCCTTATAGATGTTCTCATTGGACTGTGAATATCTTTCCGCTATACCTCACTGCTATACTTTTTGGCTTATGAAGTTTCAGGCCCTGCAAGAAAATCTTCGCAAAGCGCTCTGGGAACGTATCCAGGAAGGAGACTTGACCGGACTGCGTTTGGCCAAGGAGACCGGCTTTAAGCAGGCTCATATCTCCAATTTCCTCAATCGCAAGCGCGGGCTATCCATCGAGGGAATGGACAAGGTTCTGAACGTCGAGCGTCTCTCGGTTTTGGACTTGCTTGATCCGTCAGAAATCAATAAGCGCGCCAGCATTCCGCCGCCCGGGGACGACGAGTTCCAAAACGTTCTCGTGGTTGAAGGCAGCATCGCCGCCAGTGAACCGCTGCTGATCAGCATGAATGTCAAGGAAATCATCAAGTTCAAGAAGAATTTCCTTCGCAAGTTGCGACCCGCGCCTGAGAGCGACCGCGACGAGTGGGAGCGTTTCGTGGCCATCCAGATTGATGCCCGCGAAGGGATGAGCATGTATCCGCGTTTGTTGCCGGGTGCCACGGTTCTCATAGACAGGCATTACAACTCTCTAAAGCCCTATCGCAAAGGCGAGTCCAACATGTACGCGGTCAATAAAAATGAGGTTTGCGCTGTCAGGTACGTCGAAGTCGCAGGCAAGCAGCTTGTTCTGCGGCCTCACAACAATGCGTATCCCATCGAAGTCATGCCGATGCAGCACGGAAAGAAGCCCACCGATTACCTGATTGGCCGGATCTGCTATGTAGGTATTGAAACTTAATTTTAAGACGTCGAACCTCAGAGTCGGCACTGTAAGGGCATGCAGTCTCACTTCAACCGTTTCTCACTTCCACTCGCGCAGGACGCTGTCTAGAATCTCGACGGATTTCCCCAGGACACTCAATTCTTTCTCCGCGAGCGAATTCAAATGTCCCGCCAGGTTGCCGATCCGCCGCTGCCGCGCCTTCTGCAGCAGCCGCACGCCTTTGGGAGTCGCGCGTATTCGCACCCGCCGCGCATCTTCGGCATCACCTGCTCGTTCGGCCAGTCCGCTACGTTCGAGCCCAGTCACAATCCGTGTCATCGTCGGCGGTTTAACCTGTTCAGCCGCTGCGAGTTGGCCCAATGTGACCGGCCCACCAAAAAACAGCACCGAAAGCGCGGAAAGTCGGGCAGGCGCTTCCCGCGTCGCAACATCCTGCTTTCTCACCTGGCGGAGCAGGCGGATAGCCGTTGAATGCAGCCTGTCCGCAACCTCCATGGCCGTCTGTCGCGACTTTTTTTGCTTGCTTTTCATTATAAAATGCAGTTAGCTATGCTAATTAATTAAAGGCGCCATGAACGCCGCTGCCGCCCAGCTTGGAATCTCCGCATCGGTTAGATTGCCATCAATGTGCATGACCTAGACCGCGCTACCACATTTTCCCGGGACACCCTCGGCTTGCCCTTTCTATTCTCTGCCGGAAAGCTGACCTTCTTCGATTGTGGCGGCGTGCGCCTCATGCTGAGCCGTCCGGAAAGGCCCGACCTCGATCACCCTAGCTCGATCTTGTATTTCGTCGTCCCGGACATAAAGGCTGCTCATCGTCGGCTCCTCGACCAGGGAGTGAAATTCGAGGGCGAGCCACAACTCATTGCCAGAATGCCCGACCACGATCTTTGGCTGGTTGGATTCCGTGACTCCGAGCAGAACGTGCTTGAACTGATGAGCAAAGTCCCACGCGTCTAGCGGGGCGTGGCGCGACTCAACCCAGTTTTTTCGCGACCAGTTCGTTCACTAGCTGAGGATTGGCCTGTCCCTTGGAGGCTTTCATCACCTGGCCCACAAAGAAGCCAGCCACAGTCTTCTTACCGGCACGGTATTGCTCAACCTGCTTGGGATTCGCGGCAATCAATTCGTCCACAATTTTTTCCAGAGCAGAAGTGTCGCTGGATTGCTGTGGCCGCCCTTCTTCTTCATAAACCGCCGGGAAATCCTTTCCTCGCTCGAAACACAGATCGTATAAATCCTTGAGCATCTTTCCGGAGATTGCGCCAGTGTCCACCAAATCGGAAGATTGTGCCACACCCTTCATAGAAATCGGCGACTGCTCGATCTCCAAACCTTTGGATTTCAGGCGTCCCATCAATTCGCCCTGTACCAGGTTCGCCACTCTTTTAGGATTCTTTGCTGATTTCGCGGCCTCCTCAAATTGGTCCGCTAATGCTTTAGTTGACGTGAGCACCTGCGCGTCTTTCTCAGTGATTCCGTAATCGGCGATCAACCGCTCGCGCCGCGCCTCGGGCAATTCGGACAGTAACGCCCTGATATCCGCGCGCCATTTCTCATCCACGATCAGCGGTAACAAGTCGGGTTCAGGGAAATAGCGGTAATCATGCGCCTGCTCCTTCGATCGCATGCCGTACGTCTTGCCCTCATTCGCGTTATATAACCGCGTCTCCTGTGTCACCTTGCTTCCGGATTCGATCAGTTCGATCTGCCGCTCGATCTCATACGCCAGCGCCTCGCGAATAAACCGGAAGGAATTTACGTTCTTTATTTCCGTCTTCGTTCCGAACTCTTTCCGGCCACGCGGACGCACACTGACGTTGGCATCGCAGCGCAGCGAGCCCTCCTCCATGTTGCAATCGCTGACTCCGGTGTAAAGGATAATCTCCTTCAGCCGCGTGAGATATTCGTAAGCTTCGTCGGGAGATGCGATATCTGGTTCGCTGACAATCTCAATCAGCGGTACTCCGCTGCGGTTGAGATCGATAGCGGTCTTCTCCGCAGCATTCGGAAATCCTTCATGCAGGCTCTTGCCTGCATCCTCTTCCAAGTGGAGACGCGTAATGCCGATTTTCTTCGCCCCGTTCTTCCCGTTAATCTCAATCCACCCATGTTCAGCCAACGGTCTGTCGTATTGAGAAATCTGATATCCCTTGGGCAGATCGGGGTAGAAATAATTCTTCCGTGCAAAGATAGAAGTCTCATTTACGCGGCAGTTCAGCGCCATCGCCGCCAACACCGCAAATTCCACCGCTTTGCGATTCAGAACGGGCAAAGCCCCAGGCAGTCCGAGACAAACCGGGCAAACATTTGTATTGGGTGGGTCGCCAAATCGCATCGAACACGAACAAAAAATCTTTGTCACCGTCAGAAGCTGTACGTGTACTTCCAGCCCAATCACTGGCTCGTATCGAGCATGCGTCGCCACAGACGTATCCGCAGCCGTAACCATACTCAGTGATTATAAGACTCGGGCAGCAACACACGGATTGCCCGGAAGCATTTATCTCTTGCTGGGCGCGCTCAGATATTTTTCCAGTGGGACTTCAAAGTACATCAACTCATTACCTCTGCCATCGCGCACACCCGTCAGATAAAAGTGTGCGCCGGCGAGTGGAACCGAAATTCCAGAAACATCAAAAAATAAGAAACCTGCTTTGGTGGAATGCGGTTCTACCGCCTTGGCAACGAACTGCGCATTCTGGATTTCTTCTCTTGCTTCCTTGCTCAATCCGCCCTTCACTTTTTTTCGCGGAAACGGCAACGGGTATTGCGAACGGCTTGCCGAAGGATGAACCAGCCTGCGCTCAATGTCGTCCTCGGTAGCTGCTGGAATCTTCGTCCGGCTTGCGGTAACCAGTTGCGCACCCATTCCAGTCAGTTCAATCGGCTGGTTCCCATCATTAGTCACCACGACAAGAATAGGCAGAAAGCCGAACTCATCGTAGTGCACGCTGAAAATCCTTGCTTTGTCCGCCATGTCATAGGGATCCAGAGCAACTGTGACCGCCTCATTAGGGTGCTCATCATGCGCCGGATACGTCCGAGCAGGCTGCGCCTGTGGCATGACAAATTCTCGTGCCGCCAAGCAGACCAGCGGCGCTAGCGCGATTCCAGTGAGGGCCGCAAGCCGCAGGTGTACGCTCGTGCATGTGTGAAACATGATCGATTGATTATAGGATGCGCTCTGTTTCGGCTATGGTGCCTTACACGGTGCCGATGCGTTTAGAATGTCCCTTCCCTTATGTACCTGCTGTACAGCTCACTGCTCGCGATCGGTTTTCTAATCAGCATTCCCTATTGGGCTTTTCAAATGCTGCGCCACGGCAAATACGGCTCCGGTTTGGGCGAGCGGCTGGGAAGGGTAGCTACCAGGCTGAAGGTACAGCAATCGGAGTCGATTATCTGGGTCCATGCCGTTTCTGTCGGTGAGGTGCAGGCGGTGACTGAATTAGTCTCAGGCCTGCGCCAGAAATTTCCGCTGCATCGAGTGGTGATTTCGACTACTACGGCTACCGGACAAAAACTGGCGCGCTCTCGCTTCGGCGAGAACGATGTCTTCTACTTCCCTTTGGACTTCGCATTTGCTATCCGGCCCTACTTGCGATTACTGCATCCCGAACTGATCGTGATCGCGGAAACCGAATTCTGGCCCAACTTCCTCCGTCTGGCGAAAGCCAGCGGCGCAGCCATTGCGGTAGTCAACGCCCGCATCTCTGACCGCTCATGGCGCGGATACCACCGCTTTCGTTTTCTGCTGAGGCAATTTCTGCAGAATATCGATCTCTTCCTAACGCAGACCAACGAAGATGCCCGCCGTTTGCAGGATATCGGTGCGCCCGCGCAGCGCATTCAAGTAAGCGGCAATCTTAAGTTTGATTTTGCGCCTGCTGCTCCTCCGCCGATCATCGCTAGCCTGCGCTCGGCTTTTCTGCAATCCTCAGCGCGCCCTATCATCGTGTGTGGAAGTACCGTCGAAGACGAAGAACCACTGCTGCTGCGCGCTTTCGAAAATGTGCTCGCTAGCTATCCGAAGGCAGCGATGATCCTCGCGCCGCGCCATCCCGAGCGCTTCGAGAAAATTGCCGAGTTGCTGCAACACCTCGGAATTCGCTTCTGGCGGCGTTCATTATGGAATGGCGATCCAGTGTACGGTGGTGTTTTTCTCCTCGACACAATCGGCGAACTAGCCTCAATCTACTCGCTCGCTGATGTTGCTTTTGTGGGCGGGAGCCTGGCACCCAAGGGCGGGCACAACATCATCGAACCCGCCCAGCACGGCGTGGCTACCATTGTGGGCAATCACACCGAGAATTTTCGCGACATTGTGGAGCTATTTCGAAGCCGCGATGCCGTGCGCGTCGCTGGCCCTGCGGAATTCCCGCTACTTCTGATGGACCTTCTATCCAATGACGCGGAACGGCAGGCACTCGGGCAACGCGCGGCCGAAACCCTGCGCTCGCAAATGGGCGCCACGCAAAGGACACTGGCTGCGCTCGAGGGTGTGTTGCAGCCGCCGCGCAAGCGTACAGAAATGAGCCGTGCAGGACATAGTATCGTTTAATTCAGCGAGAAGCGGCAATTTGTAATATCAGCACTAACAGGCTGCGGAAAAACTCGGTTTGGAACCTATTCGGGGAGGGCACAAGTTTACCCGTGCCGCTGGACTCTTTATTTTTTTGTCATTCCGAATCGCTTTAGCGATGAGGAATCTGCTTTCGCGAGTTTTTCCGCAGCCAGCTAAGGAAGAATCTCCTCTGCTCTTAAGGATATAGATCAGTGACTTCGCTTTTTGGTCTGGGCGTAGGCATACGAAATGCGCTTTATGACCGCGGATTCATACGCTCAAAGAAACTGCGAGGGCCTGTCGTCAGCGTCGGCAACTTGTCGGTCGGCGGTTCCGGCAAAACGCCGTTTGTCCTGCTCCTTGGCGAGGTGCTCAAGCAACGCGGAATACACTTCAACATTCTCTCCCGCGGCTACGGACGCCGCTCTCGCGGCGTGCTGCTGGTCGATCCTTCCGGATCGGTTCGTGAATTCGGAGATGAGCCGCTACTCATGGCTCGCCGGCTAAACGCCCGTGTTATTGTTGGCGAAGATCGATACGAAGCCGGGCTCTTCGCCGAAGACAAATTCGGCCCACAATTGCACCTTCTAGATGATGGCTTCCAGCATCGCGGCCTCGCCCGTGATTTCGATATCGTTCTGGTCACGCCCGAAGACGCTCGCGATCGCTTGCTCCCAGCCGGACGCCTGCGCGAACCCCTTAGCGCCCTGCGCCGCGCCGACGCCGCGGTACTCACCAGCGGCGCCGCCCCGGAGTCCTTCCCCTTGGATGGAAAATTGGTGTGGCGAGCTCGCCGCGGCATTCTTCCCAAGAATGTTCCCAACCGGCCGGTTGTCTTTTGCGGTATTGCGCGCCCAAAGAATTTCCTGATTCAGCTCCGCACCGCAGGCATCGAACCGGCAGCCGAAGCTTTTTATCGCGATCATCACTTCTATAGCGAGCGTGACATAGCGGACCTGATCAAACTCCGCTCTCAAAGCGAAGCCGACGGCTTTGTCACCACAGAAAAAGACGCCATCAACTTGGGCGAATTTCTTACAGCCCTTGTTCCGTTGACAGTCGTTCTCGTAGAAATGGAACTTCTCGACGCCGATAACGCCCTGGATACCGTGCTGCGCACCATTGAAGAGCGCCGCCGTCCGGCATGAGAAAATCAGCGTTGCACCAGACTCCGCATTCAAGAATGATTGGCTCAGAATCCGGATGACCCAACATCCCAAACAATCCGAACGGCTCAAAAAGATCGTTGAATCCTTCCCCAAGGTCACCATCACCGTGGTCGGAGATCTTGTGGCAGATGAATTCGTGTTCGGCGAAATCTCCCGTGTTTCCCGCGAGGCCCCGGTTTTGATTCTCAAGCACCGCGAGCGCAGTGTAGTCCCAGGCGGAGGCGCGAACGCCATCTACAATCTCGCCGAGCTTGGGGTGAATGTTCTTCCTGTCGGTGTCATCGGAGATGATGAGCCTGGACGCCTGCTGCTCAAACAATTTCGCCAGAAACGTATCCCGGCCAGCGGCATTTTAAAAGACAAACATTACACTACTGTCACCAAAACTCGCATTCTCGCAGGCATGACGCACACAGCTCGCCAACAGGTGGTACGACTCGACCGCGAACCAGAATCCGAACCGAATTCGCATCTCAAGCGCGAACTGGTGCTGGCTGCACGGGAATACGTTCGCGCGTCAGATGCATTACTGGTTTCCGACTATGGCTACGGCTCGGCTTCGCCCGCCATCCTGAATGAGATTCGTGGGAAAGGCACAGCCGCCGGAGTTCCCGTGGTGCTCGATTCGCGCTTCCGTATGTTGCAGTTTTCCGGCGTGACCGCTGCCACGCCCAACGAGCCCGAACTGGAAGAGGCTCTTGGCGTCCGCGTGGGCCAGGATTGGAAGCGCCTTTGTTCCGCCGCCGAGCAGATCATGTCCCGGATGAAGCTGCAATTGCTTCTCGTGACGCGGGGTCGCGACGGCATGGTCGCCTTCACCCGCCGCCATAAGCCCGTCGATATCCCTATTTCCGGCGCTGATCAGGTAACCGATGTTACCGGAGCAGGAGATACTGTGATCGCAACTTTCACGGCGGCGTTGGCGGCCGGGGCTAGCAGCGAAGAAGCTGCCCACTTGGCGAATTATGCCGGGGGAATCGTGGTGATGAAGCGCGGTACCGCCACTGTGTCGCGGCAAGAGCTGTTACGTGCCGTTGAACAGTCTCCACCCGCGACAAGACCGCATTGAGCCGGGAGAAAATTATTAGAGAAAAGATTCTCAATCGCGAACAGTTGAGGCAGCGTGCCGCCGAATGGCGCACCGCCGGCGAACCCCTTACCTTGGCCAATGGCGGCTTCGATCTGCTGCATGTCGGGCACATTCGCTATTTACATGCCGCCAAGCAGCTAGGCGGACGTTTGATTGTGGCGGTGAACTCTGATGAGTCGATGCGTTCGCTGAAGGGCCAAGGGCGTCCTCTGATCCCCGCCGAGGAGCGCGCTGAAATTATCGCCGCCCTCGCCGATGTAGACGCCGTGGTGATCTTTCCAGAGCCCGACGTCCGCCGGCTTATTCACGAAATCCGGCCCGACATTCACGCCAAAGGAACTGATTACACCGTAGAAACTGTTCCCGAGCGCGACGAAGTGCTCGCGTATGGCGGGCGCGTCGCCATCGTGGGAGATCCCAAAGATCACTCCTCCACCGAAATTATCCGGTCAAGGCTCGAGGCGCGCTGTTCGTGAGCGCGGCACTGGGTCCGACTGATCCCGCGTTCAGCCGTATTTTGATTGTCCGCCTCGGCTCAATGGGCGACATCATTCATACTCTTCCAGCAGCTACTGCGCTCAGACAGGCCTTCCCCGAGGCAACTCTGGGCTGGGTTATCGAAGAACGCTGGGCTGAGTTGCTCTGCACTCTCCCTACGCCGCGCTCGGGGCCGCGTTCGCCACAGCGTCCGCTGGTTGACAAGATTCACATCGTAAACACAAAGCAGTGGCGCTCCCGCTTGTTTCATCTCCAGACTTGGGAACAGATCGGCTCTGCGTTCAGCGACTTGCGCGCCCCGAAGTATGAAATGGCAATTGATTTTCAGGGCGCGATTCGCTCTGCCCTCCTGGCACGCTGCTCGGGGACGCCGCTTATCTACGGCTTCGCCCAACCACGCGAGAATGCCGCCAGCATGTTCTACACGCGCAAAGTGATCGCGCGTGGTACGCACGTCATTGAACAGAACCTATCACTCACCGAAGCGGCTCTACAACGGCCGCTGAACGTACCAGACATTCAGTTTCCTTGCGATCCGGCGGCCGAGCATACTTGTGATCATGATCTGGGCACTTCCTGCGCTAGTAATCTAGTCTTGATCAATCCGGGCGCTGGCTGGGGCGCCAAGCAGTGGCCGCCCGAGCGCTATGGCGAGGTGGCTAAGGAGCTGGCACAGGAAGGTTTGTTGTCATTCATCAATTTCAGTCCGGGTGAAGAACAATTGGCCAAAATGGTCGAGACGGTTAGCGAAGGTACTGCCAGACTGTCTTCAGGTTCACTGACGCAATTGATTGCGCTCACCCGCCGCGCGCGCTTATTTATCGGCGGTGACACCGGACCGATGCACCTCGCGGCCGCTTTGCGAATCCCGGTGGTAGGGATTTTCGGTCCCACCGACCCCGCTCGCAATGGGCCGTTTGGGACCCGCAGCATCATACTGCGCAGCCCAGAGAGCACAACATCCCACAAGCGCCGCGCCCGGCCCGACGAAGGTTTGCTCGAGATCACTCCCGAACAAGTCCTTAAAGCTGCCCGTCAGCTCTTGCGGAGCCCGCGTGCCTAGCTGGGCAGCAATCGCACGCAGAATCCGCGTGCCAATAGGTTTTGTGTTTGCCGTCGTCTATTTCTGGATAGCAAAGCCGACGCCGTCCTCCATCATCATCGGCACGATCATTGTGGTTTGCGGTTTATTGATCCGCGCCCTTGCTTCCGGATATGTGCAAAAGAATAAAGAACTCACCACCAGCGGTCCCTATGCCCACTCTCGCAATCCGCTGTATGTAGGTTCGCTCGTGTTAGCCGCCGGCTTCGCCTGGGCAGCTCAGAGCTGGTGGATTGTCGCCTCGATCCTGCTAATTTTCTTTCTGATCTACGTACCGGTCGTTCGCGACGAAGAGGAATTTCTCCGCAAGCAATTTCCAGAATTTGAAGCTTATGCTCGCCAGGTGCCGCGTTTCATCCCGCGTCTCACGCCATTCTCCAGCGCACCCAGCGCCTTCTCCTGGCATTTGTACCTGAAACATCGCGAATATAATGCGATGATAGGATCAATAGCGATGCTGCTCGTGCTGGTAATCAAGATGTGTTGCCTTCCCCGGTGAGTTGTGAAAATTTTAGTCCAGACGTTAATTAAGTTGGCAGGCAATGAGCAAGGCATCCTGCACCGTCGCCTTCGCCACGTTCTCCAGAGTCTATGTTTTCTGGGCGCCGCCTCGACGTTAATGGCACAGTACGTCCGCCCATCTTCTCCCACAACGACTCCGCCAGCCACGATCAGCGCCACACCATCGGCACGAATCGTCGCTCCGCTTGCTGGCTATCGCTTTCCCAACGGCCAGAATTATGTCTACGGAGTCGAATGGCATTTTTTCAATGCTGGAACAGTCGCAGTAAAAATGGACTCGGCCGGCGCCCAACAGCGTGTCACTGCGATCGGGGACTCAGGTGGCGTAGTGAACGCTTTGTACAAAGTCCATGATCTTTTTGAAGCCCGGTTCGATCCTCGCACCTTCTGTTCTCTCCACATTTCCAAGCACATTGAAGAAGGATCGCACAGGCGGCAGACGGAGCTTGCACTCGACTATGCCCGGCACAAAAGCGTCTTTGACGACAAGAATTTGAAAACCGGCGAATCCAGGCACACGGAAAACGAAATCCCCGCCTGCGTTACCGACGTTGTAAGCGGGTTTTACTATCTTGCGTCGCTCCCGTTGGAGCCAGGAACTTTGAACACGTTTGTCGTGAGCGACGGGACAAAAACGACTGATGTAACCGCCCATGTTGAAGCGCGAGAGCACGTCAGGGTTCCCGCAGGCAGTTATCAGACGGTGCGCGTCAGAGCTGAGCCGGCCTCCGGTCCCTTAAAGGGCAAGACCACAATAATCGTCTGGTTCAGCGACGACCTGAACCATGTTCCAGTGCTGATGCGTTCGAAACTCGGATGGGGCACGCTGATGTTCCGCTTGCAACGCCTGGAAAAATAGTCGATCGGCAAATATGCCCGTGGGTCCCGCGCGGACCCGTTATAGGACGCCCGCAGGTTATCAGCTAACTAGCTCCTTTAACCCTTCCCGAAACACCCGCGTGTGTTTATCGATGTCTTCGGCCTCCGTCTGCGGAGACATCAGCGCCATGTTGTGAAACGGAGTCAGCAGAATTCCTCGATTCATCGCATACAAATGCATAAATCTCTCAAGCTCGAAATCCATCGCGTCATGTGCCTGCGTGCCGTTCTTCGGAGCTTCGAGAGAAAACAGATACTCAGCGCGGCAGCCAAGGCGCGTGACATGCCAGGGCACCGCAAACTCGGCAATCGCTTTTCTTACTCCCTCGGTCCAGCGCTCCGCCATCGGAATCATGTGCTCGAAAGCTTCCTTGGTCAGAACTTTGCTCAACGTCGCCCGCATCGCAGCCAGTGAAAGTGCATTGCCGGCGAGCGTGCCGCCAACACCGCCGACGTCGCAATCCTCCAGATTTTGTCGCTCAGCTATCTTTTCTGCGATTTCCTGTTTGAAGCCGTAAACTGCGCCAGGCACGCCGCTGCCGATGGGCTTGCCGAACACCAAAAAATCAGGCTCAAGATTCTCCGCGCGAGTGTAGCCGCCCGGTCCGGCGCAGATCGTGTGAGTTTCGTCCATGATGAGCAGCGTGCCGAATTTGCGAGTAAGAGCCCGCAGAGCCGGGTGATATCCATGCTCCGGATGCACGATCCCAACGTTAGTCATCACTGGTTCGACTAGCACACAGGCGACATCTCCCGCAGCCAGCGCCTGGTCGAGTGCCGCAATATCGTTGAATTCCACAACCTTGGTTGTCACTGAAGGATCGATCGGAGGACCAATGTTGCCGCGCCGAGCCAGAGCCGTGCCATCCGCATGCAGCGTGATGAACGTTTCATCCACCGTACCGTGATAACACCAGTTGAATACGAGAATCTTCGAGCGCCCGGTAATCTGCCGAGCCAGCCGAATCGAAAAACGATTGGCATCCGTCGCCGTGAGCGCAAATTGCCAGTACGGCAGCCCGAAGCGCTTCTGCAATTCTTCTCCCACAAAAACTGCATCTTCATTCGGCAGCATCAGGGTGATGCCGCGCCTCACCTGCTCCTCGACAGCCTTCACCGTCGGTGATGGCGAGTGTCCTGTCATGGCGCCGGTGTCTCCCAGACACAAGTCCACATATCTATGTCCATCCACGTCGTAGAAGTGCGCGCCCTGCGCCTCGCGCACAAACGGGGGGAACGCCCCGGCCCACTTTGCCATCCAGTTCATGGGAACGCCGCCTAGCAGCGACTTGCGCGCGCGTTCGAATAAGGCTTTGGATTTCGGATGTTCGTCTACAAATCGTTTCTGCTCGCGTTGCATGAGAGACTGCAGACGTTGACGGTCGATGGCTTTCATTTCACAGGTGTTCCTTCGCGCGCGACAGATGCTGGTCGCCATGAAAGGTCGTTAGCTTAACAGAACCCAGCAAACAAGGCAGGAGAAATGTGATTTGTTGGGCGAGTGCGATAGCTGCGCGTTTCACCGGCGCCGGTTGACATTTCTTGCAAACTGGCGTTGACTTAACTTTCTTCCCCCCGGCCCCCAAAATACCATTTCCAACCAAAGGAATTTACCGTGAGCAAACGCACGCGCAAACACACGTCTATCGACACAGTTGCATATCGTTCAAAGAATCCGCATCGGATCAAACCGGCGGTGGGAAGAGTCTTTGCGGCAGACCGCCTACCCTTGAACTTTACGACAGTGATTGACCCCGACAAGCATCCGCCACAGCCCTGGCGTGATCTTCCACCCCCAACTGGCGAGGTGCCATTCCACTTGTCGCTGGAGAACATTCTTACGCCCGAGACTATGGCTTCTATCAACGACTCCGGTACGCTGGTGTTCCACTCGGTCGGTGATACAGGAGGCGTAAATACGCCGACGCAAGATCGACAATGTGGCCACCTACATGGAGTCTGACTTTTCCGGAGCAGATGCGGCCACACAACCAGCCTTCTTCTATCATCTGGGCGATGTGGTCTATTACGACGGGGAATTGGCCAACTACTATCCAGAGTTTTATGAGCCTTACATCAATTATCCGGCGCCCATTGTGGCCATTCCGGGCAACCACGACGGCGACATCGATCCCTCACGGGCGAAAGCAGCTTGGAAGGATTTGTGCAGAATTTTTGCACGCAGGTGCCCACCCGCAGTCCGGAAGCGGGCGACGCTCCTCGGACCACGATGACACAACCCAACGTTTGCTGGACGCTCCTTACACCGCTGGTTACGATCATCGGGTTGTATAGTAACTGCCCGGAGGGAGGGCAGCTCAGCCAAACCCAAATTGACTGGTTCCAAGGGGAATTGAGCTCGGCGCCCGCAGATCGGGCGATGATCGTCGCTGTTCACCACCCCATTTATTCTGCCTATGGAAGCAAGCCGGGCAGCCAGCATCTCAAAGGTGTGCTGGAAAGCGCGGTGCAATCCGCAGGCCGGGTACCGGAGCTGGTCCTCACCGGACATGTACACGACTACCCGCGTTTCACGGGGACTCTGAATGGGCAGGACGTGCCCATGATTGTCGCCGGTGCGGGAGGCTACAACGCACGCCTGCACGTGCTGCACAAGGCGTTCCACAAAGCGAAACTGCCGATCACCATGCCGGGTTCCGATGGAGTGCTGGAAAACTTTTGCGACGATCGGCACGGATACTTGCGCCTCACTGTTACCCGCAAGGCAATCGTATGCGAGTACGTGGCAGTTCCCGATCCCAGTAGCCCGCAGCAGGGTCCATTGGATTCCCTCGACTCGCTCACGACCGATACGAACTATTAGGAGGGAATGGATCGGGACCAAGGAATGTTGAGAGTTCGCTCTGGATGCGAATGCGGAGTGCGGATTTTCTCTCTCTCGCCTTCGTCTCCCTTCCTGGTTCGATCCTGTGGTTAGAGGATATACCTAGACAAATCCTGGTCCTTCACAATATCCGCCAGCATGTGGCGGACATAGTCAGCGTCTACCTTGAACTGCTCGCCTTTTTTATCCGGCGCTTCGAAGCTGATTTCATCCAGCACCCGCTCCATGATGGTGTGCAAGCGCCGCGCGCCGATGTTCTCCGTGCCTTCATTCACGCGGAAGGCGAACCGCGCCACTTCTTCCAGCGATTCGGGGGTGAATTCCAGCTTCACGCCCTCGGTTTCGAGCAGCGCCGTGTATTGCTTCACCAAAGACGACTTTGGTTCGGTGAGAATACGAATGAAATCATCCATAGTGAGCGATTGCAGCTCTACGCGGATGGGGAAACGTCCCTGCAGTTCGGGAATCAAGTCGCTTGGTTTAGAAACATGGAATGCTCCCGCTGCGATAAACAGAATGTGATCGGTTCGCACCATTCCGTAGCGGCTATTAACGGTAGTTCCTTCCACAATCGGCAGAATGTCGCGCTGCACGCCCTCGCGGGAAACGTCCGGCCCGTGACCGCTTTCGCGTCCGGCAATTTTGTCGATTTCGTCCAGGAATATGATTCCAGAGTCTTCCACGCGATCGATGGCCATGCGCGTAACCTGGTCCATATCAATCAGACGCTGCTCTTCTTCCTGAATCAGATATTCGAACGCCTCATTCACCTTCATCTTCCGCTTCTTGGTGCGCTGGCCGAAGATGTTGGGCAGCATGTCTTTGATATTGACATCCATCTCCTCAACGCCCTGATTCGAGATGATTTCAAACGACGGGAAATTGCGCTCACGCACTTCGAGTTCGACCATGCGCTCGTCGAGTTTGCCTTCGCGCAGTTGCTGGCGCAGTTTTTCCCGTGTACGGGATTGCGAATCGCCCGATGAGGTAGTCCCTTCCAGCACAAAGCCAGCCGTAGGCTCGGACGGGCGTGGTGCCGCCGGAGGGAGAAGAATGTCAAGCAACCGCTCTTCCGCGTTCAGTTCAGCTTTGTCTGAAACATCTTCGAGCTTTTCTTCGCGGACGTTGTCAATCGCAATCTCAACCAGATCGCGAATCATTGATTCCACGTCACGACCTACGTAACCCACTTCGGTAAACTTTGACGCCTCAACTTTTAGAAATGGCGAATTGGCTAGCTTGGCCAGGCGGCGAGCAATCTCGGTTTTGCCCACGCCGGTCGGGCCGATCATGATGATATTCTTGGGAATGACCTCCTCGGCCATATCAGCCGGAAGCTTCTGCCGCCGCATGCGATTGCGCAGAGCGATCGCCACCGCGCGCTTCGCATCTTTCTGCCCAATGACGTACTTGTCGAGTTCAGCGACAATCTCGCGCGGCGTAAGCTCGTCGAGTGTAATCTGTTCTTCTTCAGCGGTGGAGGGTAAGTAAATAGCCATAGAAATTCAGACTTCGGAAGTCAGACTTCGGACCTCGGACTCTGGACTTAAGACCTTTAATTCTAGACTTCAGACCTCAGACCTTCAGCTATGAACTTTCAACTGCGCAGTTGCCGATGTCCGACGTCTGAAGTCCGTCCTAAAGTTCCTCAATCGTTACCTTCTCATTAGTATAGATGCACATTTTTCCCGCAATCTTCATCGCCTCTTCAGCAATTTGGCGAGCCGAAAGTTGCGTGTGCTCAGCTAGTGCCTGCGCAGCCGCCTGGGCGTACGGCCCCCCGCTGCCGATGGCGGCGATCCCGCCATCTGGCTCGATAACGTCGCCCTGGCCGCTGAGCAGAAATGTTTGCTCTTTATCGGAAACCAACAGCAAAGCTTCGAGGTGCCGGAGGAACTTGTCGGTTCGCCAGTCCTTCGCCAGCTCTACTGCTGCGCGGCCAACATTTCCGTGATATTGCTCCAGCTTGGATTCGAAGCGGCTGAACAACGAAAAGGCGTCGGCAGTTGAACCCGCAAACCCGGCCAGGATTTTGTCCTGATAAAGGCGGCGAATCTTCTTTGCCGAGTGCTTGATTATTCCCTCGCCAAGCGTAACCTGGCCATCTCCGGCCATCACGACATTTCCGTTCCGGCGGACGCAAAGGACTGTAGTGGAGCCAATCAGACGCTTTCTGGGCATGAGGGCAATCTTTGATTATAGCAGCGGGCCCGCACCAAAGTGACGCCGGACCGGTGCTCCGTTACAATCGATGCTCAATATTTTCACCACATGCCAAAAGAAGGAATCACTCCCCGATCGCAGGACTATGCTCAGTGGTATCTCGACATCGTGCGCGGCGCTGACCTGGCGGACTACGCCGAAGTCGTGCGCGGATGCATCGTTTTCAAACCTACCGGATTCGCTTTGTGGGAAGCGATCCAGAGTGGCCTGGATCAGCGCATCAAGGCAACCGGTCACCAGAACGCCTATTTCCCGCTGCTCATTCCGAAAAGCTTTCTCATGAAAGAAGCCGAGCACGTGGAAGGTTTTGCGCCTGAAGTTGCCGAAGTCACGCATGCGGGCAGCGAGAAGTTGGCCGAGCCGTACGTGATCCGGCCGACTTCGGAGACGATCATCGGCTACTTCTATGCGAAGTGGGTGCACAGTTGGCGCGACTTGCCGCTGCTCATCAATCAATGGGCGAACGTCATACGCTGGGAGATGCGCACCCGGCCTTTTCTCCGCACCACAGAATTTCTGTGGCAGGAAGGTCACACGGTTCATGTCGACGAACAGGATGCCGAACGCGAGACGCTCAAAGTCCTGCATGAGGTTTACGCCGACTTCGTGGAAAAAGAAATGGCCGTTCCAGTGATCAAAGGCATCAAGACCGACAAAGAAAAGTTTGCCGGTGCGCTGCGCTCCTATGCCATCGAAGCCATGATGCAGGATGGCCGCGCCTTGCAGGCTGGCACGTCGCACAACCTGGGTCAGAATTTCGCCAAGGCGTTCGACATTACCTATACCGACCAGAACAACCAAGTGCAGCACGCCTGGACCACGAGCTGGGGCGTCAGCACGCGGCTGATCGGCGCGTTGATAATGGCACATTCCGATGACGAAGGCTTGATCGTGCCGCCGCGCATCGCGCCAACGCAAGTCGTCATCGTCCCAATTTTCAAGACCGATGCCGAGCGCTCGCGAGTCTTGGAGGCCGCTGCGCGCCTGAGTGCCGATTGGAAGGGCACCCTGCGCTTCAAAGTCGACGATCGCGAGCAGTACAGCCCCGGCTACAAATTCAACGAATGGGAGCTGAAAGGCATTCCCGTGCGCGTGGAGATTGGCCCCAAGGACGTCGAGAAAGGGACTGTCGGCGTGGCCCGCCGTGACCAGCCAGGCAAGCAGGGCAAATCCTTCGTATCACAGGAGGGCCTCAGGCAGCGGCTGGAATCCCTGCTGGCGGAAATTCAGCAGGCGCTCTATGACCGCGCCCTGCGCTTTCGCGAAGAGCACACTTACCAAGCTTCAAATTATGACGAGCTGAAGCAAGGCGTCGAAAAAGGCTTCGTGCATGCGTATTGGGCAGGCACGCGCGAAGATGAAGACAAAATTCAAGACGAAACCGGCGCAACCATTCGTTTGCTGCCTCTCGATCAGCCCGGGACGCCTGGAAAATGCGTCTACAGTGGCAAGCCAGCACAGAAAATCGCAGTGTTCGCGCGAGCTTATTGATTGTGGGTGCTGTCCGGAGCGATCTTCATAGTCTGCGCGATACAGTGGGAGAGTTGAAAGGCGAATCGTGACCACAGAGAGCATAGAGGAACACAAAACGAGTAATCCCTCTGTGTCCTCTGTGGTTAAGTTCTTTAGGCTAGTGTGTACTTA
>Ga0070717_10000505_pt1 | contig 24740 bp, 19 predicted proteins | sample LARL113metaG_FD_71366 | JGI IMG/M metagenome (GOLD analysis project Ga0070717, IMG submission 71366) | Corn, switchgrass and miscanthus rhizosphere microbial communities from Kellogg Biological Station, Michigan, USA - LAR L11-3 metaG | ecosystem: Host-associated > Plants > Roots > Rhizosphere ...
GAACCCGTCGTCGGAGAGCCGGTCGACCGCCCGCTGGGCGGACCCGTAGTCATCGAACCGGGCTACGGTGTTCCACGCGGCGTGGACCGGGTTCACCGTAAGCCTGCCGTACATCATGGCAACGTCCTTTCGTCTCGTGCTGCCCCGGCATTCGCCGGCGACGAGACCAGGATCGGCCCCGCCTGTGCAAGACAGGCGGGGGCCGCATGGAGATGCCATGAAGGTTCCGGCCCGAGATCAGGCGCCCTCGGCGACCGGGTAGATCTCGTCGGCGACGAGCCCGTGCGCCTCGCGGTGGACCGTGGCCGCCGTGCCGGCGTCCGGGGCGTCCACCAGGCAGAAGATCTTGCCGTGCTCCTGGTCGACCCAGTACCGAAGGTAGTGAACCCCGTAGCCGTCCTGGGTCTGCAGGTCGGCGGCGTGTGCCTTCGCCACGTCGTCCAGGCTGACAGGACCGTCCAACGAGTGCGTATCCATGAACAGCGCCATGGTTTTATTCCTCTCCCGAGATGATGCGCGGCCCAGCTGGCCGCGGATACAGCAAACCGCGGCAGGCCCGGGCGGCACATCGGGGGTGTTCCCTATCTTGGCGCGATGACCCCGAGCCGCAGCGCCGCGGCGACCGCCCGGGACCGGGTCGGTTCCCCCAGCTTGCGGAGCACGGCCGAGACATGGTGACCCACGGTCTTCTCGGAAAGGACGAGCCGCTCGGCGACCTCGGCGTAGGACAGCCCGTCGGCGAGGAGCTGGAGCACCTCGGCCTCGCGGGCGGTGAGCCCGGCCGGGTTGGCCCGGCTCGACGACCGGGGCCCGCGCGGCACCACCATGCCGCGGGCGTGCCGGTCGCGCAGCACGGCGTGGCGCACGGCCGGGGCGCCCAGCTTGTCGAGAACGTCCAGGGCCTGCTGCGCGTCCCGGATCTCCGGCGAGAAGGCCAGCGCGTAGGCCGACCACAGCGGGCAGCCCAGGGCCTCCCACGCGGCAGCGGCTGCCCGGTGCTCGCCCGCCAGCATGAGCGCGAATGGCCGGGCCAGGGGCGCGCTAACTGGCCGGTCATCCCCGGCGAGGCGCAGCCACCAGCTGAGCTCGCCGAGTCCCCAGGGGTGCGGATGCGCGACGGCGACGGGCCAGGCGCGGTCGATGGCGGCGACCAGGTCCGGGCTGCGGCCCGCGATCCACGCCGCTTCGGCGCAGGCCGCGGCCACCGGGACCAGCCGCATGGCCTCACCCGTCCGGACGGCGATCGTGAGCGCATCCTCCAGCGCCTGGGTTCCGTCGCGACCGCGTCTGGCGGCGAGCACGCCGGCCACGGGCAGGACGCTGACCTGGGTGATCGGCGCTACGTGCGGGTGCCGCATGACGTCGGCGACGTGCTGTTCCGCCGTGTCGTACTGACCCTGCTCGGCCAGCGAGCGCGCCAGCCAGGCGGTCATGTACAGGCGCCAGGTATCGAGGTCGCGGTCGGCGCAGTACGTGATGCCGGCGTGCAGGTGGCGGTCTGCGTCGCCGAACGACCAGTTGATGATGTTGATGCTGCCGAGGTTAGTGAAAGCCCGGGCAGCGTGCTCATGGGCGTCACCGGCCAGGGCGAGGTCCAGGCTCTGGGTCAGCCGTGCCTGGCCCTCGATCAGATCGCCTGATGTCGCCAGCACCGTGCCCACGTTGTTGAGCGCATGCATCTCGGTCTCACGGTCGCCCAGCTGGCGGGCCAGACCGATCGCCTTCGCGCCCCAGTGCAGCGCCGCCATGCTGTCATCGGCCAGCATGCGCAGCTGGGCCAGGTTGCTGTAGGCCATGGCGAGTTCCGGGCCGGGTTCGAGTGACTCCAGCGTGCTCACCGCGGCGGCGGCGTAGCGCTCGCTGTCCGCGTTCTGCCCGAGAACCCAGGACAGCCGCGACAGCCACCGCTGCGACGTGCCGATGGAACGCGCGTCCCGTTCCCGTTCGTGAATGGCCAGCGCCTCCAGCCAGCTGTCCCGGGCCCGCGGCAGCTGATCGGTCAGGTAGCACTCATAGGACAGCTGCTGGAGCAGGGCGGCCTGCTGCCGGTCAGGCCGTTCGTGATGACGCAGCGCCAGCTGGAACTGCTCGGCGGCCTCGCGATGGGCGCCGAGACGGGCGGCCCGGGCGGCGGCGAGCGGGGCGTGCCGTGCCACCGCGGCGCGATCACCGCTGCCGGCGGCGTGATGCGCCAGCCGCCGGTGGTCATGCGAGCCGTGCGCCGTCAGCTGGGCGAACACCTGTGCGTGGGCCCCGGAACGCTGAGCCGGAGGCAGCGACCGCTCGACCGCCAGCCGCGCCAGGTCGTGCCGGAACGCCACGGTGTCACCGTCCGCGATCAGCACGCCGCGGTCCAGGCACTCATCGACCGCGGTGAGCGGCTGTCCCGACACCACGGCGAGGAAGCCGGCCTCGGCAGGCCGGCCGATCACCGACGCCGCGGCGGCGACTTCCTGCCCGGCGCCCGACAGCCGGGACACGCGCGCGAGCACGGCGTCGCGCACCGTGGCGGGCACCTGCTCGGAGCCGGCCGCGAGCACCTCGGTGACGTAAAACGGGTTCCCCCCGGTGCGCTGGAATATCGTGCCGGCGTCCAGGGCCGAACCGGCCGCGGCCAGGAGCTGCCGCACGCCGGACTCGGTGAGCGCGGGCAGCTGCATCCTGATGACGCCGGGCAGCCCGGCGAGATCGCCCAGCACTACGGTCAGCGGGTGGTCGCGGCCCGCCTCCTCCGAACGGAACGTGGCCAGGATCATCAGCCGGGCCCCGGCCAGCCTGCGGCCCAGGAAGCGCAGGATGTCAAGGGTCGCCTCGTCGGCCCAGTGGACGTCCTCGAGCAGGAGCAGCATCGGGGACTCGGACAGCGTCTCGCGTACCTTCCTGAACAGGCGGAGCCTGCTCACGCCCGCCTCGTCGTCCACCGCCGCGATGAGCTCGGGGAAGGCGTCCAGGATCGGGCCCAGCGCCTCGGCGGTCGTGACGTTGTCGCAAGAGCCGCGCCGGACCGTAATTCCGGCGGCACCCCCGGCCGCGTCGGTCAGGGCGGCGGCGAGCGCCGTTTTACCGACGCCAGCCTCGCCCCCCAGGAACACGAGCCGGCCGCTGCCGTCAAGCGCCTCGCGGAGCAATCCCTCCAGCGAGGCCAGGAAGTCCGAGCGCTCGATCAGCACATCAGCCATTTAATCCCGGCATCCCCCTGAACAGCCAACTCATCATGCCGCCCGCTGGAAGCCTGGTTTCATGCGGGCGGCGCGGGCCGTCCGAAGGCTTCGCGCATGCGGTCCAGGCCGCGGACGACGCCGGTGGTCAGGGTGCCGACGCCCGCCACGGCCACGGTGACCACATCGCCGTCCGCCAGGCTGAACGGGGCGGGCGGTACCAGGCACGTCCCGGTCGCCAGCACCACGCCATCGGGATGGATGTCGGCCCGCATCAGGTAGCCGACGAGGTCGTCGAACTTGCGGCGCAGCGAGGCGGTACTGGCCTGGCCGTGCCAGGCGACCGCGCCGTCGCGCCGGATTGTCAGCTCGATGCCCAGGTCATAGGGGTCGGTGATCTCCCAGGAAGGGCGGATCGCCGGGCCCACCGCGCACCCGCCCAGGTAGATCTTGGCCTGCGGCAGGTAGAGCGGGTTCTCGCCCTCGATCGACCGGGACGACACGTCGTTGCACGCGGTGTAGCCCGCGATCTCGCCGAAGCGGTTGATCACCAGGGCGACTTCGGGTTCTGGCACGTCAACTACTGAGTCGGCGCGCACCGCTATCGTCTGCCCGTCACCGGCTACGCGCCACGCCGCCGACTTGAAGAACAACTCGGGCCGTTCGGCGTCGTAGACCCGACGGTAGACGTCGGCGGAGCGCTCGCTCTCCTCGACCCGCGCCTCGCGGGAGGTGAAGTACGTGACCCCGGCCGCCCAGACCTCGGTCCGGCCGTCGATGGGCGGCAGCAGGGTGACGTCCGCGGCCGGGACGGCCTCGCGCTCCCGCAACCGCTCCCGGACCCCGGCCAGCGGCAGCGCCCACAGGGCGGCCAGGGACGGCACGCCCGGCAGGCCGAACACCTGCCCCTCGTCGCGCACGCCAACCAGCGGAGCCGGGGACTCGCTCGTGGTGTACCTGATGATCTCCATGTGGGCTCACCTCTCGCGACGGCGACGACTTGCGGTGACGACCCTACGACACGACCCCGCTTAGGCAGACTGTTCCGTCGGTTCCCGGACGATCGAACCGTGGGCCGGAGCTGGCTCGACGGCCTCGGTCTTTTGCGTTGTGCGCCGCGGGAAGGCCATCGCGGCGGCAAGCGCGCCCAGGACCGCGACGGCGAATATCACCCAGTACGCGGCGTGGAACGCGTTCGCTGCCGCCAGTGCGCGGGCCGCTGGGCCGGTACCGGCGGCGATCGTGCCGGCCCGCGAGACGAGGATGGTTGACACGGCAGCCACGCCGATGGCGCCCCCGATCTCGCGCATGGTTTCGACGAGCCCGGACGCCAGACCGGTCATCGAGGGCGCGACACCGGACAGAGCGCCGATCTGTGCGGCCGGAGCGCTCAGTCCCCCGGCCACGCCGGCCAGGAGCAGCGCAGGCAGCAGGTCGGTTGCGAAGTGGCCGCCGGCCGGAACCCGCGTCAGCAACAGCGCGGAGATCGCGAGGAGCGAGAAGCCCGCGACGAGCAGGCGCCGCACGCCTGCCACCGCAACGAGCCTGGCGCCCGTGATCGCCGCCGCGATGAACGACGTCGCCGTCGTGGCCAGCCAGCAGACGCCCGTCCGCGTCGGCGAATAACCGAGAACCTGTTGCATCAGCAGCGAACCGAGGAAGATGAAGGAGAAGATCGCCCCGAACGTGAAGAACGCCGAGAGGTTCGCCGCCACCAGCGTACGGTTGCGCACCGACGAGCCGGGCACCAGCGGTGACCGGGACCGCGCTTCGACCCGCACGAACGCGGACAGCATCACGACGGACGCAGCGAACAGTCCGAGCGTCGGCCCGGAACCCCAGCCGAACTCGGCGCCGCGGTTGAACGCGTAGACGAGCAGGAGCAGGCCTCCGGTCACGGTGACCGCGCCGGCGATGTCAAAGCGTTCGCTCCGGCGGCGGTCGCGAGCGTCGACGGCCAGGAAGACAGCCGCCATCGCGATGAGAACGACTCCGACCGGAACGTTGATGAAGAAGACCCAGCGCCAGCCGGGGCCGGCGGTAAGCAGACCACTGGCGATCACCCCGACCGACGCCGATATCCCGGTGACGGCGCCGAAGATCCCGAGCGCACGATTGCGCTCGGTGCCTTCAGCGAAAGTCACGGCGAGGATCGAGAGGGCAGCCGGTGCCACAAGCGCCGCCCCGAAGCCCTGCAGGGCCCGGGCGCCGATCAGGAGCCCGGCGGATCCGGCCACGCCCGCGAGCAGTGAAGCGGAAGAGAACAGTGTCAGTCCCGTCAGTAGCATGCGGCGGCGCCCCACGAGGTCGGCCATCCTGCCGCCGAGCAGCAGGAATCCGCCGAGCATGAGACCGTACGCGATGACGATCCATTGCAAGGTGCTCTGCCCGATGCGCAGATCGCGCTGGATCGAGGGCAGGGCGACATTCACGATCGCGATATCCAGCACGACCATGAACTGCGCCGCGCATGCCAGCATGAGGACGATTCCTTTGCTGGTGTGTTCCTTGGTTGCCATGACGAACTCATTTCCGATATCGATGGGAGGGGCTTCGATCGCTTCGCCGGGGTCCGTGCGGCCGCTAGTCGTCCAGGCTGCCCATGGTCAGGTTGACGGTCGTTCCCGTCATCCCGCTCGCCTGGTCAGACGCGATGAAGGCCGCCATGTTCGCCATCTCTTCGAGCGTCATGAGCCGGCGCGGGTGGGTCCTGCTGGCGAACAACCCCTGGAACTGTTCCCAGGTCATTCCCGATGCCTTGGCGCGACGCTCGAAGGCGTGCTTGATCGTGGCTGTCTCCGGCATGGCCTGCGGTCGCAGACCGATCACGCGAATGCCCAGAGGTGCGAGTTCGGCGGATAGATCCCGGGTGAGTGCCTCCTTGGCGGCCATCGCCGGACCGAAGCCTCCCACCAGCGGAAGACCCGTCCGCGAGTGGAGCGTGGTGACAGTCATGATCACCCCGGAGCGGTTCGGGACCATCCGCCGGGCCGCCAGGCGTGCGGTCAGGAAGTACGACGTCGTGTAGGCCGTGATCGGCAGGGAGAACTGCCCGGCATCCAGCTCGACCAGAGGCACACCCAGAACCTGGGTATCCGGGTCGCCGACCGCGTTGACCGAGATGTCGATACGGCCCGCCCTGTCGGTCACGTACTGGAGATGCCTGTCCACGGCCTGCTCGTCGAGAGCGTCGATCGTCGCCGCCTCGGCAGACCCGCCAGCGGAATCGATGTCCTTAGCGACCGAGTCGACCGGTGCCCGGTGCCGCCCAGTGACAAAGAGCCTGGCCCCTTCGCGCGCAAAGGCGCGTGCGACAGCGCCGCCGATCCCGCCTCCGGCTCCGTAGATCACCGCGACCTTGTCCTGCAGCATCATCTCTGTTCCCTTCTGTGCCCGGGCGGCCACATCCGCCCGCTTCATGAGTGAGGACCGACGGCTGAAACTCATCCGCGCGAAGCTGCCCTTCGCCATCCGCCGGCGTCCGGATCATTCGAGCCGTCGATGATGCAGGCACCGCGGCACCGGGAAAGTGGGCGCCCGCCGGCCGCCCAGTTCGCTCCCTGGCCGGTGTCTGTGTCAGGGATGGCAGTGCGATAGGGGTGCGGGAGAAATCACGCCAGAATGGGGCGGGCCGCCGGCCTGATCTCCATACCATCTCCACACGCTCTGCACCTGTGCTACACAGAACAGGCCTCTGGTAAAGGCTGATCGGGCGTAGTGATTCTGAGCGGCATATGGCGTAAGGAATGACGGACGTCTGCCGTAGCGCGACCTCTGACGGTTGTCCGCTACATCTTTTGGGGGGCCCATGCGTTTGCACACGTCCGCATTGCTCAGGCACCTGGCACCGGCGGGCGTGCCGACCGCCAGATCAGCACTCGCGCCGGCCGCCGCCGAAGCGGGCGGCCCGCTGCACGACCCCTTGCTGGAGCCGCGGGACGAGGCAGTGTTCCTCCTGACGGCAGCGGCCGAAGTCGAACACGCCTTAATGGTGCAGTACCTCTACGCCGCCTACTCCGTACGGGTGGCGGGTGACAGCGCGACCCAGTTGAAGGCGATACAAGACCTGCTGCTCCAGATCGCTCGCGAGGAGATGGGCCACCTCGCCACGGTCCAGAACCTGCTACAGCTCATCGGCGGGCCGCTGAGCTTCAAACGGGAGCACAGCCCCGACGCCAGCGAGATCTACCCGTTCCGCTTCAAGCTCGAGCCACTGACGCTCGGCGCCCTCGCCAAGTACGTCATTGCCGAAAGCCCAGCGACGCTACCGGAGGGCTTCCCGGAGGAAGACATGGCGCTCCTAGGGCGGCTCGTGGAGGAGGCGAAGCGTTCCAATGACGGACGTGCGGTCCACCACGTCGGCCTGATCTTCGCCCGGTTGCAGCAGCTGTTCCGCGGTGGCGAAAAATGTCTCCTCGACGAGGATTTCCGGCTCGACCGTCACCCGTTGCAGGCCAAGTCCGAGGACTGGGGATTCGAGCCGAGAAGCCCCGACGTCGGCGAGCCGCTTATCGTCGAGTCGTTCGGCGCGACGGACGTGGCGCAGGTCCGCTCGGCCGCCACAGCCGCCGTCCAGAGGATTGGCGCGCAGGGGGAGGGATTTGACTCCCCGGTGGCTGGGCCTGACCAGTCCGAGTCGCACTTCGAGCGGTTTCTCGACATCTACAAGCGATTTCAAGCGCTATCCGAAGCGGGCGTCCAGGTCACCTGGCCCGTGACGGAGAATCCCAATACGACCGAGGCGCCGCACGAGCCGCCGAACCCGATGCGGATGGTCGAGGTCGTTCAGGAAGCATATGCGGCCAGAGGACGGCTCACCCATCGCCGGGCCAGGGCATGGGCGCAGCTGTTCAACCTTCGGTACCGCCTTCTGCTCGGACACCTTTCACATTTCCTGCGGCTGAGCCAGGAGCTGTATGTAGCCGAGCCTGGCCAGCATCGGGGAGACCGCACTGCCCGCGGGCTCTTGCTGATCTGGACGTTCAGCGAGATGCGGCACCTCAAGAAGATCGCCGGCAAGCTGGTACAGCTCCCGCGGGATGATCCGCCGGGTGATACGCACGCGGGACCGCCGTTCGAGCTGCCCTACACGCTCGATCTCCCGGATAGCGAGGAAGATCGCTGGCGCATGCACCTCGATGTGTCGCGCGCCTCCGTGCGGCTCATCCGTGAACGGCTCAAACCGGCCGACATCACAGACGAGCATGACGGCTTTCTCGACGACCTCATCTCGCTGGACGAGGAAGCACAGGTTATTATGCGATCCCTGGCCGGTGGAACTGGAGTGCCGGAAGGGAGCACGTCCGCCGACTTCCGCAAGGCCGTGCTGATTCTCGAGGAAGCGGTGCGGGGATTCGACATCGTTCCTCCCGCACGGCACACACACTTCTGGGCTGGCAAAACCCGTGACGAATTCCTCGCGACCACCAACCCCGCACCTCCTGTTCAGCCGAACCCGCAGGGTGGATTCGACTTCGATCCCGACCGCTCGACGCTCATCAAGCGCCTCGAGGGCTCGGTGCCCGGCCAGAACCGGATGCCCCGCTTCCGCCCTCCGGTCCCGCCCGAACGCATCGGGTTTCTCCGGGATTGGATCTCTGGCGGCTGCCCGGACAATGTCCCGGCCGGCGAGATCGGCCTGCGGCGCGAGCGCTCGCCGGAGGCCGAGCCGGTAAGAGAGAGCCCGCCGATCCGGGCAACACCGCTCAGCTTTGCCTCCGACATCGGGCCGCTGTTCCGCGACAGTCCGGACCGCGACTCGATGCTCGCGTATGGGGGCTTCGATCTGCACCGCTTCGAGGACGTGCGAGATCGCGCGGACGCCATCCTGCGCCGGCTGGAGGACGGCAGCATGCCGTGTGACGGCAACTGGCCCCAGGATCGCATCGCAACGTTCCGGAAATGGATCGACGACGGCAAGCAGCCATGACCCACCCGCCGGGTGCGCCTTATTTCGAAGGAGTATGACCGATGGTGGATCTACCAGAGGTTCAAGAACGGTCACGGAGGGTTTTCGAAGACCTCTTGCGCCAGAGTGGCCGGGTTTCGCGGGAAGCCGCGATCCGGCAGCCGCTCGCCCCGGCTCCGCCGCCGGGAGCACGCGTCGCCCCGTCCCCGGCTCGCTTCTCGGTGTTCGATCCCGAGCAGGCCGCGGCTGCGGCTGAGTTCGCGCTTGGCTTGGCCGTGCAGGCCGCTGCCTCGAGCGACCTGGCCGAGGGCCTCGACGCCGCCCTCTCCCAGGCAAGCCAGGCAGCGCGGACTGAAGACCCGGAACTCATCCACTATGCCCTGTCGCTGTTCGTCACCCACAGCAGGGAAGGCCGGCGACTCGTCAAGCCCCGCACCGCGTCCGTCGAACCCCGCATGTTCGCACCGTCCACGCTCGCGGCGCCGGGCCCGCCGGCGGCGGCCGCTGGATCGACCGGAGACGAGCGCCGTCTGGATTTCTGGCGCGAAGACCCGCTCGCCAACGAACACCACGAGCACTGGCACGAGGTCTATCCTTTCGCCGGTCTCTTCCCCTCCGATTTTGTCCAATGGGCGGAGCTGGCGGACCGTCAGGGCCTCCTCGAGATTTTCGAGAAACTGGACCCATCACAGGACTGGCAGGCTTTCATCGCCTCATCCGGTGCCAGCGCAATCGCCAGCGCATTCCTGCGCCGCGCCCAAGCGCTCTTCCAACAGCCTCAGGCGTGGCGCCGCTTCCTGGACTCCTTGTCCGCACGTGCGTACGGCACACTTTTTCATCTCAACGACCGGCAGGGCGAGCTGTTTTTTTACATGCATCAGCAGATGCTGGCCCGCTACAACACCGAGCGGCTAGCACACGACCTGCCCCCCGTCGTCCGCCTAAGCGATTTCACTGCCCCGATTCCCGAAGGTTACGATCCCGGGGCCGCCCTGAAGCAGTTCGACGGCTTCCGCGAGCGGCTGCCGGGACGGATCTTGGCCAGCGAGGACGCGACGCGGCTGAACGACCTGCGCCAGGCGATCCAGACGGCGAGCCAGAACGGCCAGTTCCTTGGTCCGGCGGGCACCGTGGCCATCACGCGCACCAACCTAGGAGAGAACGTCGAGGGGACCGTCGCCAGGCTGCGTCCACAGATGGATCGCGACCGCTATCGGGGAATCCACAACCTCGGGCACAACTTCATCTCCGCTTGCTCCGAGATGAACGACGAGGGCAAGCACACGGGGGTGATGAGCACCACCCGCACCGCCATCCGCGATCCGGTCTTCTGGCGATGGCACAAGGAGATCGATGAGCTGAGCTACCGATGGCAGGAGTCCCAGAACCCCTACAACCTCGGAGCGGATGTGCCGCCCGTGGTGATGCGTCATTCCCTTGACGGGAGTGTCGGGCCGTGGGCCAGCCCGGATCTGATCCTGTGCCGCACGGCGGAGCTGCCCGGCAGCGACGTGCCGGACTTCGTGGACAGCGGCGGACAGCGGCTCGGCGAGGCCGCGTTCGGAGGCGACAGCTGGGACCTGGACTTCTCTCACGCCCAGGTCGCGATGCCAGACGGCACGAGCTTCCGCACGACCGACGAGCTCGTGACGATGGTCAAGCAACGAGAGCTAGTGATCGAGCCGCCGCCGGGTCAGCCGGGTCCGCCGTGGAAGGGAACCATCGACTACCTCACCCACGAGCCGTTCTGCTACTTCCTCCGGATCGAGAACCCCGGGGAGCAGGATGTTACCGTCACCGCCCGGGTCTTCATCGCGCCTGAGGAACCGCCCGGGGAGCCCACCGAGGAGCGGCGTTGGTGGATCGAGCTCGACAAGTTCATCCAGCCCGTCCCCGCGCACCGGCGGCTCGTCATCTTCCGGCCTGACGAGCTGTCGTCGATCATAAAGAAACCCGCCGACAAGGATCCCGCCGCCTTGCCACCTCCCGGACCTGGCGATGCCGATGGCGGCTCCTACTGCCAGTGCGGCTGGCCCTATACCCTCATGCTCCCGCGGGGCACGAGCGCGGGCATGGGCTTCCGGCTCCTGGTCCTCCTGACCGACGCAACGCTGGACCGGGTGCCGCAGCACGGAGACTGCGGTTCCATGAGCTACTGCGGCGCCGCGGACCGCTATCCGGACGTGCAGGACATGGGATACCCCTTCTCGCGCCCGTTCCGCAAGTCCATCGCTGAGACGTTCCTGGCTCTCGAAAACGCCGCGGGGAGGAGGTTCGCGATCCGCCGGAGCTGACTGGCTCCGAAAAGGAAGGCCTGGCGTGGCTGACGTCGCGGTGGTGGCGCACTCCCGGAAGAGCGGGAAGCGTCGGTCATTGACCTGATGCAGGATGCATTTTACAGTCGAGCCCAAGGCAGATGAGCTCAGGCGGTGCACGGGCTGCCGTCATGCCGCCGGCCCACCGCCTGAGTCTGCCGACCGGACACGGCGAGGCTGGAAAGGCGCTTCGGATGAGCGAGAAGCATGGTCGGCCTGCGCCGGGACATGCGACCTGCGGCGGCGGCGCCGCGGCTAAGGCGATCTGGTGTCGTACTCCCATCCGCTGACTCGCACCGAGGCCATCGTCCGGCACCTGCGCGAGGAGATCGTGACCGGGCGGCTAGCTCCGGGCACGGTGATCAAGGACGCGGAACTCGCCGACCGGCTCGGCGTGAGCATCACGCCGGTCCGGGAGGCAATCGTGCTGCTATCCGCCGAGGGCCTCATCGACATCTCGCCGAACCGCACCCGGCGGATCACCGACGTCTCGCAGAAGAACGCGCTCGAGCTGATCGACGTCATGTGCGTGCTGGCCTGCGCGGGCGTCGAGTGGGGCGTGCCCAACCTGACCGACGCCGACCTGACCCGGATGCGGCAGGGCCTGGCCGAGATGCTGGCCGGCCTGCAGTCAGCCGACGTCGGCGCCGCGACCTCCGCGGGCGCCGACTTCAGCACCATCATGATCTCGGCCAGCGGGAACCGGGAGCTGCAGACGCACGTGGACCTGGTGGTCACCCGGATGCGGCGGTTGCTCGGGCTGACGCCGCAGAACACGCACTGGCGGCCGTGGATCGACGGGTACACCGAGGTCCTGACCCTGCTGGAACAGGGTGACGCCCGGGCCGCCATCGCCCGCTACCGGCAGATCTACGACGAGGTCCGGGCCGATCTGGAGTCAGGCGAGGCCGCGCCGCAGAGCCTCGAAGCGGCGCGTCCAGATCCGCTGCGATAGCGCGCAGTCAGGCGCGAACACTTCCGCCGCGTGATAGGAACCGGGATTGACGTGCAGCTCGGTCGGGACACCGGCTTGCATGAGCCGCTGCGCGAACGCGATGTCCTCGTCCCGGAACAGGTCGACCGTACCGACGTCGATGAAGGTCGGCGGCAGGCCGGCCAGATTCTCCGCGCGAGCCGGGGCGGCGTACTGATCGGGCTTCCCGTCGCCCAGGTACCATTTCCAGGCCTCGATGTTGCCGGCGCGGTCCCACAGCCCGACGTCGGTGATCTCGTGGCTCGACGGGGTCTCGTTCCTGTCATCGATCATGGGGTAGATCGGCATCTGGAAGCGGATTGCCGGGCCGCCGCGGTCGCGGGCGAGCATCGTGATGGCGATGGTCAGGCCGCCTCCCGCGCTGCCGCCGTAGACGGCGAGGCGGTCCGGATCGAAGCCGAGCTCGGCGGCGTGGCCCGCCATCCACACCAGGCCGGCGTAGCAGTCCTCGACCGGCGCCGGATACGGGTGCTCCGGAGCCAGGCGGTACTCCACGGAAACGACCACCGTGTCCGCGTGCTCGCAGATCGACGCGGCGACCGCGTCCTCGCCGTCGAGGTCGCCCAGGATCATGCCGCCGCCGTGGAGGTAGTAGATCCCGGGCAGCGTCCCGGTCGCGTCGACCGGCCGGTAGATCCGCACCTTGATGTCCGGCGCGCCGTCCGGCCCGGGAACCATCCGGTCCTCGGAGGTGACGTTGGGGTTGGGCGGGACCTCCATGGCGGCCAGCAACCCGCTCACCGTCGCCCGTCGCTGCACGATGTCGGGAATGGTGTTGAAGCCGCCAGGAATGGCCTGTTGCAGCTGGTCCAGAGGTTGGCGCGCATCCGGGTCGATGAGATCGCGACGGGACATGAACCCTCCTACGCTGAGGACCGATGCAGAATGCATCCTACGTAGTGATCGAGCTCACATCAATGCCCGCGACTCTCCGACGCCCGACACGGATGCCGGGCTCATATCGCTGGAGCCTGATCGCATCATCGTAGTGGATCGCTGCACCCCTGATCAGGGGTGCAGCGATCCACGATCCTTGCCGCCGCCCGGCGGGTCACCTCAGCCGTCACGCCAGCCCCGCGGGAACGGGCCGGGGCGGCCGGGGCGGCCGGGGCGGCCGGGCGGATCATCGCGGGCGCGAGCTCAAAACTCCCCCATCAGGGGCGTACCGCAATCACGGACGCCGTGACAGTTGCGGCACCCTCACCGGAACGATGCGGGTCAATCCCTGCGCGTCCTAAGGGCCGCACGAACGCGGCATCCATGCGGTATGAACGGGGGACGCGGGGCGTTCAGGAGGTGCGGCCGTAGAAGAGTTGCTGGGTCAGCCGGTTCAGCTTCATGCCGGGGCGCTCGCCGTAGGTCAGCACCGAGTTGATCCGTGGCCGCGGGCCGCTGACCGGGGTGACCCGGTGCAGGGCGTGCTGGCCGCGGAAGACCGCGAGCGTGCCCGGGCTGCTGGGCAGCCTGACGACGCCGCCCGGGTCGCCCAGCAGGACCTTCCGGACGCCGGCATAGTTCTCGTCGCGCTCGTCGCGCAGCCGGGGGTAGTAGTCGAAGTGGCCGCCCGCCTCGGATTCGGCGTACATCACGGTGACGGAGAACTCGCTGTTGTCGAAGTGCCAGCCGAGCTCGTCGCCGTCGCCGAAGATCGCGATCTCCAGGGCGTCCAGCGGGTCGGCGCTGCGGTAGAGCACCTGCTTGCCCAGGACCGCGGCGATGAACCCGGTCAGGTCGGCGGATTCGTACAGCCGCCGGATGGGCGCACCGTCCGGGATCAGGTCGTAGGCGACGGCCTTCTTGGCCGAGTGCTGCAGCAGCGCGCGCGGGTGGTCGGCGCCCTCGCAATCGTCGGGCGGCTCGAAGTAGATGGTGTGGCTCTGGTCGCTCGCCCACGCCCGGGGGGCCAGCCGGTCCGCCTCCGCGATCATCTGGCGGACCGCGTCCGGGGTGAGGAAGCCGGGCAGCTGGGCGACCCCGCTGTCGCGGAGCTGGTCCCGGCAGTGGAGGACCAGGTCGCGGCCGGCCTGGCTGTCTGGCTCGTTGATCGGGTAGCGCCGCAGGTCGACGACGTCCTCATACTGCTGTGACGGGCTGGCGGTAGTCATGTGCTGAGCATCGCAGCGAACGGTCCATTAGGACAATTCCAGTTACTGGTAGATTCCATCAGCATTCCTTATGCTCATCCCATGCGAGATCGCTGGACCGGGCTGGAACTGCGCTACCTGGTGACGCTGGCCGCGATCGGGCGCGAGGCGTCGTTCAGCCGGGCCGCGGAGACCCTGGGCTACACCCAGTCGGCGGTCAGCCAGCAGATCTCCCGGCTGGAGCACATCACCGGCACCCGTCTGGTGGAGCGGCCCGGCGGGCCCAGGCCGGTGTCGCTCACCCCTGCGGGCGCTCTGCTGGCCGGGCACGCCGAGGCCATCGGGGCCCGGCTGGCCAGCGCGGCCGCCGACCTCGACGCGCTGGCCCGCGGCACGGCCGGGCTGCTGCGGGTCGGCTGCTACCAGAGCGCCGGCGCGCGCCTGCTGCCCCCGGTCCTGGCCGAGTTCACCGCCGCCTGGCCGCGGGTCGAGGTGCAGCTCAGCGAGACGCAGGACGACGGCGAGCTGCTCGCCGACCTGGAAGGGGGCAGGCTCGACCTGACGTTCGTCGTGTTCCCGCTGACCGCGGGCCCGTTCGAGGCGGTCGAGCTGCTCGAGGATCCCTACGTACTCGCCGTGCCGGAAGATTCCGACCTGGCCCGGCGGCCGTCGCCGGTGTCGCTGCGGCACCTGACCGGGGTGCCGCTGATCACCTACGCGCAGATGCGCGAGGTCCACTCCATCGAGAACCGGCTCGGCCAGCCGCGGCTGCGGGACCAGATCGCCTTCAGGTCCCACGACAACGCCACCATCTTGGGCCTGGCCGCCGCGGGCGTCGGCGCCGCCATCGTCTCCTGGCTGTCGGTCGACCCGCACCACCCTGGCCTGTGCCTGAAGCGCCTGGCCAGCGTCAGCCCGCGCATCGTCGGCATCGCCTGGCACCGGGACCGGTACCGTATCCCGGCCGCCGACGCGTTCGTCCGGCTGACCGAGCGGGCCGCCGAGCGTGAGCAGCACGCCGTGCGGCGCACGCTCGGCGGCCAGTGAGCACCGCCTACGGGCGGATCAGGGTGACGGCCGCCGCGTGCTCGGCCTGGCGGGCCTGGTCCCAGTCCCCGGTGCAGTAGACGGTGAGCTCGGCGATCGCGCCGTCGGCCACCTCCGCGCGGATCGTCTCCCGCGCGTACCACTCCTGACCCCCGCTGCTCCACCGCTCCTCGAACTCGAAGACGAACCCGCCGGCAGGCCCTGGAACAGGGCGGCCGGCCGTACGCTCCGGTCAGCGTCTCGACCAGGGCATCCCGCTCGGCGGCGATTCGCGCGCTGCGCTCGATGTCCGCGGCCGCGTCGGCCTTGGCGGCGGCCTCTTCGAGTTCGCGCAGGCGCTGCCGGTAGGCGGCCCTGGCCTGCGCGTCGATGACCTCGCCGGTATCCGACGGCGGGTGCAGCACGTCCGGTCCCGCGGGGGCGCCGGCCCGGTGGCCGCCCGGAGGGGTGCTGGCCGAAGCGCTGCTGGCCGGAGAGGTGGCGAGGTCGAGCGCGGCCACGGCCGTGCCGGGCCTGGCGAGCAGGGCGTGCAGGTCGCGCAGGCCCTTGCTGTCCCGCAGCCGGACCTCCCGGCCGCGGTAGGCCAGGGTCCACAGCTCCCCGTCCCGGCGGAACGCGTGATCAGATCCTGGAACCGGAACGGGTGCGGCCTCTCGCTCGATGCAGGCGGCCAGCCCGGACGCACCCAGCGCGCGGGCGCCCGTGACCGCTGCGGCCCGGTGCCGGGCCGCGGTTTCGTGCTCGCCGAGGGCGTCGGCCAGCAGGGCCAGGTGACGGTGCACGGGCCCGCGGACAGCGGCGCAGATTCCCTCGACCGCGACCAGCCCGGCGTAGGGCGCCAGCGCGTCGTAGGCCCAGTGCGCCACCGGGTGCGGACCGGTCAGCGCGAGGGTCTCCGCGACCTGCCCCATGACGGGCAGCCACCCCGAGTCCCTGGGCATCGCGGGCAGCAGCGGGACCACCGCCTCCAGCTGGGCGCGGGCGTCCCCGGTCCGGCCGGCCTGGGCCAGCACGAGCGCCCGGGTGACCTGGAGCCAGAGACCGGGAATCGCGACCGTCTCCAGCTCATCCAGCATGACCAGCAGGCCAGCGGTATCGCGCTCCTCGGCGCGCAGGCACCACAGCTGGGTCTGCGAGCGCCCCGGCCAGCTCGCCGGGCTGGACGCCGGCCAGCCCGGCCAGGACGTCGCGGCGGAAGCGCGTGCCCAGGACCGAGGCGGGCCACCAGCACGTCCCGGGCCGGCCCGGTCAGCTCGGTGACCCGCGCGCCGGCCAGCGCCCGCACCGAGTCGGGCACGATCGCGCGGGCCGCCGACGGCTCGGTGCTCTGCCCGGCCAGCTGCCGGGAGAGCTCCGTCACCAGGAACGGGTTCCCTCCGCTGCGCTCGGCGATGACGCGGACCAGGGCCGGCCCGGCCGGCCCGCCGGTCACGCCCGCCACCATGGCGGCGACGTCGCCGACGGCGAGCGGCTGCAGCGAGATGACGTCACCCGATCGCAGCAGAGCGGTGCGCATGTCCAGCCGACCGCGCCAGTCCCGGTCGCCGTCGCGCGCGGTGACCAGCACGGCGGCGGGCATCGTGCGCAGGGCCGGAGCCAGCTCGGCGAGCAGCCTCAGCGAGGACGTGTCGGCCTCGTGCGCGTCGTCGAACACCACCAGCACCGGTTGCTTCGCGGCCGCGGCCGCGAAGACCTCGGCCAGGTCGAAGGACAGCTGCGAGCGCGCGCCCTCGGGGTCACGACCGCCTCCGGCCCGGGCGGGGTCGGTCAGCCCGGCCAGGAAGGGCGAGTTCGCGACCAGCCGGGCCACCGCCGCGTGGCCGCCCGCCAGGATCCGCAGCATCCGCGACCACGGGCCCAGCGCGGCGCCTCCCGCGGCGGCCGGGCCCCACGTCCAGACGACCTCGAAGCCCGTCGCCCGCCCGGCGGCCTCCTCGGCCAGCCGGGTCTTGCCGATGCCGGGCTCACCGGTGACCGTCAGCAGCGCTCCGCGCCCGGCGCGCGCGGCGGTCAGCGCCGAGTCGACCTCGGCCAGGACCGCGGCGCGTGCCACGAGCGGGACCAGCACTCCCGCACCACCCCCTGCTGATCCCGCCAGTCTCGCAGATCGGCCAGGTCATTGCGGACCGCGCCGAGCCTTTGCCGGTGCGGAGACCCCGGGCCCGTTCGGCAAAAAGATCTACCGGACCGAACCGGTGCGGCGTATTCCGGGCCGCGGCCGGCTTCTCAGCCCGGTCCTGATGCACGAGACCGATTTCGGGGCAACAGGTGGATTCGGAGCCAGTCGGGCGGGATGCCGATATCGCAGGGAATCGTGCCGCCCCGCTTCAGAGTTGAGGGAGCGTCATGACAACGGACCCGCGGCGGGACGGAAGCAGCACGATGAGTGATGAGCTTGAGCTGGCCGGCTGGCGGCGCACGGTCGCCGAACTCTACGCGGCGGTCCGCGCGCATGACGACCCGCGGCGCGCGCACGAGCTGTGGCGGCGAGGCCGGGACGAGCTGTTCCGGTCGCATCCGCAGAGCCCGCTGCCACCGGGCGACCCGCTGCGCGCGACCGGCCTGCCGTACTGGCCTTACGATCCCGGGCTGCGCTTCGAGCTGCCGCTTCGGCCGGCCGGGCAGGAGCTGTCGCTGTCCGTGCCGACCAACGAGGGGATCATGCCGATGGACCGCGTCGGCTGCGTGCGGCTGCCCGCGCCGCTGGACGCGGTCATCGACGTATGGTGGCTGCGGCAGTACGCCGGCGGCCTGCTGCTGCCGCTGCGCGACGGCACCGCGGGCCAGTCCAGCTACGGCGGCGGCCGGTACGCGCTAGACACCGCCAAGGGCGCCGACCTGGGCGGCCGGGACGGGCGGCTGGTCGTCGACCTGAACTTCCTGTACCACCCGTCGTGCCGGTACGACGACGCGTGGCAGTGCCCGCTGGCTCCGCCGGGGAACACCATCGCCGCCCCGGTCACCGCGGGCGAGCGGCTCTGAGGCGCGGCGGTTGCGCTAGCCAGCACGGGGCAAACGATAATGGTGCAGGTCGGATCGGCTCCGGGAGGTGATAGCCGGATCGTGCCCGAGCACCAGGTATTTACGTCCCGGCTGAGGGGCCGCCCGCTGCTGGACAGCGAGGGCCTGACCATCGGCCGGATCCGCGACGTCGTGATCCTGCCCGCCCCCGTCGGCGAGCCGCCCCGGGCGCTCGGGCTCGTCGTGACGTTGCAGCGGCGCCGCATCTTCGTCAACCTCGGCGGGATCGCGGAGATATCCATCGACGGCGCGCACCTGTCCGGCGGTACCGTCGACCTGGACCGGTTCACCCGGCGGACCGGGGAGATCCTCGCCTCGGAGCTGGTCGGCAAGCAGACCTCTGACGGGACCGTCGTCGACGTCGCCATCGTCCCCCGCGAGCAGCGGCGGGTCGGCTGGGAGGTCAACGCGCTGGCCATCGCGCACGGCCGGGGCCTGCGGCACCGCCGCACGATGATCGTGCCGTGGCACAAGTACCCGGAGCTTTTCCACTCCGGCCCGGTGGGCGACCAGCTGGCCAGCCTGCGGGAACTGCAGCCCGCCGACCTCGCCGCCGCCGTGGAGGGCATGTCGGCCAGCCGGCGCGACCAGCTCGCGGCCGCCCTGGACGACGAGGAACTGGCCGACCTGCTGGAGGAGATGCCGGAACAGGACCAGGTCCGGCTGCTGGCCGGGCTGGAGCTCGAGCGCAGCGCCGACGTGGTCGAGGAGATGCAGCCCGACGACGCCGCGGACCTGCTCGCGGAGATGCCGGCCGAGCAGCGCGAGCGGTTGCTGACCGCGATGGAGGCGGTCCCGGCGGCCGAGCTGCGGCGCCTGTTGCTCTACGACGCCAAGACGGCGGGCGGCCTGATGACCTCCAAGCCCCTCATCGTCACCCCGGAGGTGTCGGTCGCGGAGGTACTGGCCAGGCTCAGGGATCCGGAAACGCCGGTCACCATGGCCGTGCAGGTCTACGTATGCGAGCCGCCGATGATCACGCCGACCGGACGTTACCTCGGCAGCGTCGGGTTCCAGCGGCTGCTGCGGCGGCCGCCCGCTACCAAAGTCGGCGACTGCGTCGAGGCGAGCGTGTTCGTCCGGCCCGACCTGCCCGAGCGTGAGCTGGCAGCCAGGCTCGCCGCCTACAACCTGGTCAGCGTGGCGGTGTGCGACGAGGACGGCCGCCTGCTCGGCGCGGTGACCGTAGATGACGTGCTGGACCGGCTGCTGCCGGCGGGCTGGCGCAGGACGGGAGACTGAGATGGCACGGTTCGCCAGCCGCCTCGCCGAGCGGAACGACCTGTCCGTCCCGCGCGGCGCCACCCCGCGGATGGGCGCCCGGTACGACGCGGACGCGTTCGGCCGGTTCTCCGAGGCGATCGCCCGGTTCCTGGGCACCGGCCGGTTCCTGGTCGGCCAGACGGTCCTCGTCATCGGCTGGATCGTGCTCAACACCATCGGCATCATCAACCACTGGGACCCGTACCCGTTCATCCTGCTCAACCTGGCCTTCTCGACCCAGGCGGCCTACGCCGCGCCGCTGATCCTGCTGGCGCAGAACCGGCAGGACGACCGGGACCGAGCCAACATCGAGCGAGATCGCGAGGTGGCGGCGCGGACCCAGGCCGACACCGAGTTCCTCGCCCGCGAGCTCGCCGCCGTCCGCCTGGCGCTATCCGACGTGGTGACCACGAAGGACCTGGAGGACTCCATGGAGCGGATGGCCAAGCTGATCGCCGATCAGCTCAACGGTTCCTCTGACGGGCACCGGCAGATCCCCGTCGGCCAGCCCCGGCCGGGCGACGGGGCCTCACCGGGCGATCCGCTCGGCCCGCAGCGCTGACCGGCGGACCTTGCCGGCGTCGTCGCGCAGCGGCGTGGTCGCGCGCTCGATCACGCGGGGCAGCTTGTACGGGGCCAGCCGCTGGCGCAGGTGGGCCAGCAGGTCCTCGTCGGAGGCGGGCCCGGACAACTCGACGATGGCGTACGGGATGTTGCCCAGGTCCTCGTCGGGCAGCCCGATCACGCAGCAGGACCGCACCGCCGGGTGCTCGTCCAGCGCGGCCTCGATCTCCGCCGGGTACACGTTCGCCCCGCCGACCAGGATCATGTCCGCGAGCCGGTCGGTGATGTACACGTAGCCGTCCGCGTCCACCATGCCGATGTCGCCGAGCGACTCCCAGCCGTCGACGGCGCTGCGCGCGGTGGCGCCCACGTAGCGGTACGGGGACGCGGCGTCCGGGCCCCGGCGCATCCAGATCTCCCCCTCCTCACCGACTGGAACGGTGCGGCCCTCGGGGTCGCGTATCTCGATTTCGCCGAGCACGGTCCGGCCCACCGAGCCGCGGTGCGCGAGCCATTCGGTGCCGCTGATCACCGTCACGGCCTGGAGTTCGGTGCCGCCGTACAGCTCGATCACCTTCTCCGGGCCGAGCCAGTCGATCCAGGCCTGCTTGAGCCAGGCCGGGCAGGGCGCGGCCAGGTGGAACGCCACCTCCAGGCCGGACACGTCGGCGGCCAGCCGGACCTCCTCGGGCAGCCGCCAGATCCGCAGCATCATCGTCGGCACCAGGAGCATCCAGCTCACCCGGTGCTTCTCGACCAGGCGCAGGGTCTCGGCCGGGTCGAACCGCGGCATCAGCACGACGTGGTTGCCGAGCAGCATCGCGCAGGTGGTGCCCACGAACGGGCCGTTGTGGGCGAGCGGTCCGGCCATCAGGACGCAGCCGTCGGAGCGCATGCACACCAGGGTGCCTGCCGGTCCCACGGCCTCGTACAGGGCGGGCTGGGTGGCTCCGATCAGCTTCGGCCGGCCGGTGCTCCCCCCGCTGGTCATGAGCTTCCACTCCGGCGAGACGCCCGGGGTGAACGGGCCCGCCGGAAGGTCCCGCGGCACCGCTTCCAGGACCGGCCGCGTCGGTCCCTCCGGCGGCGCCCCCACCACGAGCGCGGGGTTCGCCAGGTCCACGATGGCGGCGCGTTCCAGCGGCGGGAGCCGGTCGGAGATCGGGTTCGGCATCGCGCCCACGGCCCACGCCGCGAACATGGCTTCCACGAACCCGATCGAGTTGGGCAGCCCGATCGTGACCGTCGAGCCCTCGGTGACGCCGCGGCCGGCGAACAGCGCGGCGAGCCGCTCGACCCGGTCGGTGAATTCGGCCCGGGTCAGCGTCTGGTCCCGGTACGTCAGCGCCGGCCGGTCCGGTTCGGCCGCGGCCAGCTGACGCAGGACGGAGAGAAAGGTAGTCCCCTGCACGTACCGAACGTACACCGGACCCGGGCGGCCACCCAGATCCCGGATCCGGGGCAGGCCGTCAGAAGAAAGTGTGCACCGCGTCGACGACCCGGTCCTCGTCATCGAGCACCGGTATCAGGCGCCACTTGTCCAGCGTCGTGCAGGGATGGGAGATGCCCAGGCAGACCAGATCTCCGGGTGCCAGCGCGGTCCCGGGGTCCAGCCGCAGGTAGGCGTGCTGGTCGTTGAGCCCGGTCACCGCGGCACCCGCCAGCCCGGCCACTCCCCCGTCCCGGCGGCGCGCCCGCAGCGGCACCGGCAGCCCCGCGTCGAAGCCGGCATCCCTGCGGCCCGCGCTGAGCAGCGCCAGCCCCGGCTCGGGCCGCGACAGTACCTGCGCCCACAGCTCCAGGGCCGGCCGGAGCGCGGGCGCCCCGGCCACGCCACGGGCTGCGGGCGTGGCGCGCTGGTAGAGGCCGTGATCGTGGAACAGGTACCCGCCGCTGCGCAGCACCACGGTCATCCCGGCCGGGACCCCTGATCCGCCCGCGGTCAGCTCGCGGGTCACCACGTCGAAGTAGACGCTGCCGCCCGCGGTCACGATGAACCCGGCGCCATCCGGGCCGCCGTCGGCCCCGGTGCTGGCCAGCAAGGCGCCGGCCAGGTTCGCCAGCCGACGGCAGAACGCCGCGACCGCGTCTAGGGCCCGCGCGTCGGTGCCGCTGATCGTGCCCTCGTACCCGGCCACCCCGGCCACCGCCAGGGTGCTGGTCGCGGCGGCCGCCTTGGCCACCTCCAGCGCCCCGTCATCGGTCCGGCAGCCGGTACGCCCCAGGCCGATCTCCACCAGGACCGGGAGCCTGCGCCCGGCCGGGCGGGCACTGAGGACCCGGTCCAGGATGGCCACGCCGTCGGGGCTGTCGACGTAACAGTAGGCCGCGAAGCCGGGGTCGGCGGCGAGCTCGCCCGCGAGCCAGGCGATACCCGTCTCGTCCACCAGCTCGTTGGCCAGCAGCAGACGGGGGAAGCCGAAGGCCCGGTAGGCCCGCAGCTGGCCGATGGTGGCCACGGTGATGCCCCAGGCACCGCTGGCCAGCTGGCGGGCGGCGAGCTCGGGCGACATGGCGGTCTTGCCGTGCGGCGCCAGCTCCACCCCGGCCCGGGCGCAGTAGGCGGCCATCTCGGCCAGGTTGCCCGCCAGCGCCGACTCGCGCAGCGTGAGCACCGGGTAGCTGAACCCGGCCGCGTGCACGGCCGGCCTGGTCCGTGCCGGGCCCGCGGGGGCCGGCCCATCCATCCCGGCCGCGAGCAGGCCGAAACCCTTGTCGGTCGGCTCGGCTGGGCATTCGCGCAGCGCCCGCAGACGCTCCGCGACCAGCGGCGGCAGCGGATGCGTCACCTGGCCTCCTGATCAGCTTGCCGGGCAGTGCTCCCAGCTTAAGGGGCTCGTGACGGCCAGCCCTCGCGCCACCGCAGTTGACCATCCTCGCTGGCGCCCAATGCCGGCAGCTATGATCGCAGCCGCAAATGGGCTGATCCTCCGTCGACCGTGGAACGGTCGCTAGTCGAATTCAGTTGTCAGAGAGAGGGGTCACGATGGTGGGCCAGGTAGCTGCCATGCCCGGGGAATCGGTCTTACCATGGTGCCCCTGTGATGGAGGTGGGAGATGTCCGGGTCGACCGTTCCCGGATCAGGTCGTGACGACCTGGTCCTGCCGGTTATCCGCTGGTTTTCGGTGGCGATCATCCCGCCCTTCCTGGTCTTCGGGGTCTGGTGGGCCAACCGCCGCGATGTGCCCGGCTCCGGGTTCGCGGCCGTCCTAGCCGCGATCGCGGTCATGTACGCGCGGATGCGGGCCCGGGCCGCCCTGTCGACGATGCAAGGCTGAGACGCATCGTGCCTCGATCCGAAGAACCCGAACAACCAGAACCTGTCCTGGACAGCGGACACCGTGTCCTCCGGGCTGACTGCGAACGTTGTTTCGGGCTGTGCTGTGTCGCACCTGTATTCTCGGCTTCGGCCGATTTCGCGATCGATAAACCCGCAGGGCAGCCGTGTCCCCATTTGCAGCCAGACTTTCGATGCGGCATTCACAATGTCCTTAGGCGGCAAGGTTTTCCGGGCTGCGCCGCGTATGACTGTTTTGGCGCGGGCCAGCAAGTTTCCCAGGTCACGTTCGGCGGCCGGGATTGGCGCCAGACCCCTCAAGCCGCACAGCAGATGTTCGAGGTGTTCACGGTCATGCGGCAGCTTCATGAGCTGCTTTGGTACCTGGCCGCAGCGCTGGCCATGCGACCGGCCCACGCCGTCTACAGCAAACTGCGCCTCGCCCTGACGGCGACGGAAGCCATGACGCGCAGCCCGGCTGACGCCCTGCTGAACCTGGATATCCAAGGGCACCGGCACGAGGTTAATGTTCTGCTGCTCCAGGCGAGCGAACTTGTGCGCGCCCAGGTTTCGGGGCAAAAGCTGGACCGCCGGGGAGCCGACCTCATCGGCGCCAGCCTGAACGCCGCCGACCTCAGGGGCGCCAACCTCAGAGGAGCCCGCCTCATTGGCGCTGACCTCAGGCATGCCGACCTCCGTCTGGCCGACCTCACAGGAGCCGACCTCAGGGGCGCCGACCTGCGAGGCGCCGATCTCACCGAGAGCCTGTTCCTTACCCAATCCCAGCTCGACGCGACCAGCGGCGACGCTGGCACGAGGTTGCCGCCGCGGCTCACTAACCCGGCGCAGTGGTCACCTTCGATCAGCGATCCGGGGCCGGCGTCCTGACATACCGCGAGCCATGCCATGCTGGCACGCGCCGTGGTCCCGTCCGCAGCGGGGCGGCGACGGATGCAGTGACGAGCGGCTCGCGGGCGCATACTGGTAATGATGAAACCTGCCCGCGCCGCTAACCGGCGCTTCCTGCCCACCAGTCCCTTCAACCGCCCGGCCGCCGCGCCGCCTGCCGATCAGTTCGCCGTGCAGGACCAGGTCACCCACGATCAGT
>Ga0070717_10000506_pt1 | contig 24729 bp, 25 predicted proteins | sample LARL113metaG_FD_71366 | JGI IMG/M metagenome (GOLD analysis project Ga0070717, IMG submission 71366) | Corn, switchgrass and miscanthus rhizosphere microbial communities from Kellogg Biological Station, Michigan, USA - LAR L11-3 metaG | ecosystem: Host-associated > Plants > Roots > Rhizosphere ...
CGCGCGGGATGAACTGCGAGGCAGCGCGCTAAATGGCGTCGCTGCGGATCACCGCCGGAACGTTGCGCGGGCGCCGCGTCGCGGTGCCGCCGCACGACGTGCGGCCGACGTCGGAGCGCGCGCGGCAGGCGTACTTCAACATCGTGTCGGAGCGGATCGCCGGCGCGCGGTTCCTCGACCTCTTCGCCGGCAGCGGCGTGTTCGCGCTCGAAGCGACGTCGCGCGGCGCGGCCGCGGCGACGGCGGTAGAGCGCGGCCGGCGCGCCGCCGCGGCGATCGCGAATCTGGCGAAGGCGTGGTCGCAGCCGATCGACGTCGTGAACGACGACGTGATCGCCGCGATCCCCCGCCTCGGCGGCGAGGCATTCGACCTCGTCTACGCCGATCCGCCGTACGGCTACGAGCAGTACGACGAGCTCCTGCTGGCGCTCGAGGAGCGATTGAAGCTGCGCAACGACGCGCTGGTGGCGATCGAGCACCGCCGGCGCACGGAGCCGTTCACCGCGACCGCGGAGCTGCGCCGCCTGACCCAAACCCGCCGCGCGGAGTACGGCGACGTGGCAATGACGTTCTTCACGAAAGGCACGAATGGCTGAGGTCCTGGAGATCACCCCAAAGCAACTCGAAGCGATGCTGCGCGGCGACGATCCGCCGGTCATCGTCGACGTCCGCGAGCCGTGGGAGACGGAGATCTGCCGCATCGAAGGCTCGCAGCTGATTCCGATGAGCTCGTTGCCACAGCGTTTGCAGGAGATCCCTCGCGGCCGGACGATTGCCGTGGTGTGCCACGCCGGGATGCGGTCGTATCAGGCGGCGGCGTGGCTGTTGGCGCAGGGAATCGAGGCGGTGTCGGTGGCGGGGGGAATTGATGAGTGGGCAGTGGACGTGGAGCCGGGGATGGAAAGGTATTGACGGTGAATTTCGAATTCCGAATTGAGAATTAAGAATTAAGGCTCGTTTCTTAATTCTCAATTCGGAATTCGCAATTCGCAATTCAATCCGTGAAAGGACCCAATGGAACTAACCCTCGACGACGAAGGAACCCACACCCTGTTCGGCAATCACGACGAAAACCTCCGCATGCTCGAGGACGAGTTCGGGGTCAAGATCTCGTCGCGCGGCAATGAGATCTTCGTCAACGGCGCGGAGAAGAACGTCGCGCCGGTGCAGAAGCTCCTCAGCGAGATGCAGCAGCTCATCGAGCAGGGATATCCGCTGAAGAAGTCCGACGTCCACACCGGGATGCGCGTGCTGCGCGACCGCCCCGAGGCGAGTCTCGTCGACTTCTTCACCGACGACGCCGTGAACGCCGCTGTCCGCCGCGTGGTCACGCCGCGCAACGTCGCCCAGAAGCTCTACCTGCAGGCCATGCAGGACCACGACATCACCATCGCCATCGGCCCGGCCGGCACAGGGAAGACGTTCCTCGCCGTGGCCGCCGCCGCCGCGGCGCTGCACGACAAGCAGATCAAGCGCATCGTCCTCTGCCGCCCCGCCGTCGAAGCGGGCGAGCGCCTCGGCTTTCTCCCCGGCGACATCGCCGAGAAGGTCAACCCCTACCTCCGCCCGCTCTACGACTCGCTTTACGACATCATCGGCTACGACAAGGTCGACAAGCTGATGGAGAAGAACATCATCGAGATCGCGCCGCTGGCGTTCATGCGCGGCCGCACGCTCAACGACTCGTTCATCATCCTCGACGAGGCCCAGAACACGACGCCCGAGCAGATGAAAATGTTCCTCACCCGCCTCGGCTTCAGCTCGAAGGCGGTGGTGACCGGCGACGTGACACAGGTCGACCTTCCCGAGGGGAAGAAGTCGGGGCTGCGCGAAGCGCGCAACATCCTGCTGCGCGTCGAGGGGATCAAGTTCTTCGAGTTCGGCGACAGGGACGTCGTCCGCCACCCGCTCGTGGCGAAGATCGTCGTCGCCTACGACCGCGCCGAGAAGGAACAGCAGAAGCAGTGATCGTCGACGTCAGCGGCCCGGCCGTGCCGCGCCTGAGCCGCGCCGCGATTACGCTCTTCGTCGCGGCCGTGTTGCGCGCCGCCCGCGCGCGCGGCATCGCCGAGGTGTCGATCGCGTTCGTCTCCGACGCGGCAATGCGGCGCCTCAACCGGCACTACCGCGGGAAAAACACGACGACGGACGTGCTCACGTTCCCCGGCGATCGGCCCGACATCGTGATCTCGCTGGAGCAGGCACGGCGGCAGGCGCGCGATGAAGGGCATTCGCTGGCGACGGAGGTGCGGTACCTGATTCTGCATGGTCTGCTGCATGCGCTTGGGTATGACCATGAGATCGATGGCGGTGAGATGAACGCGCTGGAGATGCGGGTGCGGGGGCGGGTGGGATTACGATAATGGCATGACTGCCGACGCGAAACACGTGATCGAGGAGTTCGAGTCCCTACCGGACGCGGAGAAACAAAGGGTGCTTGTGGAGCTCCTCCGCATTGCCAATGATATTGACTACGGGGAGCTGACCGATGACGATCTTCGTACCGTAGCAGCCGAGACGTTCGCACTCTACGATGCGGAAGAAAACGAGACGTGAGATATCCGATTCGGCAGGACGTGTGGTTTGTCGATTTAGGACTCGCCCCCAAGCCGCGGCCGTGCGTGGTGATCAGCACAGCAATCGGCGATCTTGACCGTGCCGTCATCACGATCGTTCCTCACACGACGACCCTGCGTGGAACGGAGTACGAAGCACAATTCGACACGTTCTTCTTGAAGCGCGGAGCATTCGACGGCCAAGGCCTTCAGCAGGTGCCAGTCACCCGCGCGATTCGCCTTCTCGGCGTATTGAAAGCCGATCAAATGCAACAGTCGAGCGCGTCGTCTGCAAATGGCTGGCGTTGCCGTGTCACGAGTAAGCAGCCATAGGCGGCGGGACGCCGCCTGGCCGGCCGGCGCGGACGCCGGCGTTACGATTCGAAGGCGATGATGCCGTCCTTCCAGAGGCGGTAAAAGATCAGCAGCGCGTCGGGCTCGCGGATGGGGCTGATCTTGATCAATGATCCGATGTCCCACTGGCCGTTCACGCGCGAGAGCATGAAGCCCTCGTTCGGCGTGAAGTTCATCTTGGCGATGTCGTCGAACGACTTCGCCACCGTCGGTACGCGCGAGTCGTGCAGGCCCTGCGTCCGCAGGTCCGACACGATGGCCGCCTCGGCGCCCTTGATCGAGTTGCGGACTTTCGGGTGGTTCGGGTCGAGGTTCTCCGCCGCCTTGAGCAGCCGCTGGGCCTTCTCGTAGTCGCGGCCCCGCAGCGCCTGCTGCGCGCGGTTCAGCAGCGCCGTCACCTCGTCCTCGGGCGTCTCCGCAACCGCCGGCATCTTCGCCGAAACCTTCGGCGGCGCCATGGCCGCGGCCTTCTCCGGCGTCGGCTCGCGCAGCTCGATGTAGCCTTCGCGCACCAGGCGGTAGAGCGTCTCGGCGACGAGGAACGACGACGAGCGGCTCTCCAGCACGATGTCGGCGACGTTGCGCTTGCCGTCGATCGCCGCCACCACCGTCCGCTGCGCGTCGTCGAAGTGCAGGCGGTCGGCGACGTCCTCGTCGATCTGCTTCACCGCCACCGGCAGCAGCGCCTCGCTCGGGATCAGCAGGCGGATGCGCTGCCACTCGTCGACGCGGCGCGTCCCTTCCATGATGATTCCGGTGACGTCGACCTGCAGCGGGATCATTTCCTGCGTCGGCAGCTCGTCGTCGATGAAGCGGAACTCGCCGTCGCGCCAGAGGAAGATGTCGTAGATCGCCTCCTCCGCCTTCATGCGCATGAGGCGCTGCAGCTCCTCCTCGCTGATCACGTCGATCATCACCAGGATCTTGCCGAGGAGGATGCCGGACTCGGCCTGCACCTGCATCCCCTTCATCAGCTCCGGCTCGCTGATGTAGCCGTGGCTCATGAGGAACTGGCCGAGGTATTCGCGGGGATCGTTCGAGGCGGAAGAGATCACGCGGCCGTTCTTGAAGAAGATCTTCTTCTCGACGGCCTTGTTGCTGACGACGAGCGTGCCGGTCTTCTGCCCAAGGCTGAGCCACTGGAGCAGGTCGCCGGGGAGCATCGTTTTGAGATTTCCGCTGACGGCCAAGGGGGCGGAATTATACGGCGGCGCGACCGCAAACTCCTCGCGGCGAGTAGCGCCGGCGTCTCGCCGGCTGGCTCGGACGCGTCTCGCGTCCGCGCCAGCCGCCGGGACGGCGGCGCTCCGCGCGAGCCGTGATACGTTTCGGCGGCGTGACTGAAAAACTCTACTTCGACGCCGACGATCTCTCCGCGCGTGACTTCGATCACTGCGCCGACCTCGGCGAGCCGGGGAGCTTCCCCTACACCCGCGGCCCGCAGGCGTCGATGTACCGCGGCAAGCTGTGGACGATGCGCCAGTACGCCGGCTTCTCCACGGCCAGCGAATCGAACCAGCGCTACCGGTACCTGCTCGAGCGCGGCACGACCGGGCTCTCCGTCGCCTTCGACCTGCCGACGCAGATCGGGATGGACTCGGACGACGCGCGGGCGCGCGGCGAAGTCGGCAAAGTCGGCGTGGCCATCGACTCCATCGACGACATGGAGACGCTGCTCGCCGGGATCCCGCTCGACAAAGTCTCGATCTCGATGACGATCAACGCCCCGGCGTCGATCCTCCTGGCCCTCCTCCTCGTCGTCGCCGAGCGCCGCGGCACGCCGTGGACGAAGCTCTCCGGCACGATCCAGAACGACATCCTCAAGGAGTATGCGGCCCGCGGAACGTACATCTTTCCTCCCGCGCCGTCGCTGCGCATCGTCACCGACATCTTCGAGTTCTGCGCCCGCGACGTGCCGCGCTGGAACACCATCTCCGTCTCCGGCTACCACATCCGCGAGGCCGGCTCGACGGCGGTGCAGGAAGTCGCCTTCACCCTCGCCAACGGCCTGCAGTACGTGAAGTCCGCCGTGGAACGCGGCCTCGACGTCGACTCGTTCGCGCCGCGCATCAGTTTCTTCTTCAACGCCCACAACGATTTTCTCGAGGAAGTGGCGAAGTTCCGCGCGGCGCGGAAGCTGTGGGCGAAGCTGATGCGGGAGCGCTACGCGCCGAAGGATCCGCGCTCGCTGGCGCTGCGGTTCCACTCGCAGACCGCCGGCTCGACGCTGACCGCGCAGCAGCCGGAGAACAACGTCATCCGCGTCGCCTACCAGGCCATGGCCGCGGTGTTGGGCGGCTGCCAGTCGCTGCACACGAACAGCCGCGACGAGGCGCTGGCGCTGCCGACCGAGGAGTCGGTCAACATCGCCCTGCGCACGCAGCAGGTGCTGGCGTACGAGACGGGAGTGCCGCGCTACGCCGATCCGCTGGCGGGCTCATACGAGGTCGAGGCGATGACGCTCGACATCGAGCGCGAGGCGCGGGCGCTGATCGAGAAGATCGACGCCATGGGCGGCGCGCTCGCGGCGATCGAATCGGGCTTCGTGCAGAACGAGATCGGCGAGTCGGCCTACCGCGCCCAGCGCGACATCGAGGAGAAGCGCGCCATCGTCGTCGGCGTCAATGAATTCGTCTCCGACGGCGCGGTCAAGCTGCCGCTGCTGCGCATCGACGAGAGCGTCGAGCGCGAGCAGGTGGCGCGCCTCGAGGCCTTCCGCGCCAAGCGTACGCACGACTGGCGCGGCGCCCTTGCCTCACTCGACGCCGCCGCGCGGGACGGCGCGAACCTGATGCCGGCCATCGTCGACTGCGTGCGCGGCGAGTGCACGCTCGGCGAGATCGTGGCGACGCTCAAGACGACCTTCGGCGAGCATCGCGATCAGGGGTTCTGAAACCGCTGGAGCACCGCGGCCGGTTTCCCGGCCGCGGTGCTCCGCGAAAGAACGCTTAGTGCGTGGCCCGCCCGTGACTGTTGCTCGTCTGCGACACCGTCACGGTCGTCGTTGCCGTGGCCGTGTTGCCGCTGAAGTCCGTGGTCACGATCGTGATCGTGTACGTGCGGTCCTGATTGGCCGTCCGCTCGGCGCGGAGCTGCAGCGTCAGCGGGCCGGTGATCACGTAGTCGGGGTTCGTGTTGCCGTCGCCCGGCCCGTTGATCGGCTGGTTCGACGTCACGCTGAGGATGTGGCTGACCGGCGCGGTGTCGCAGTTGTCGGTCGCCACCACGGCCACCGTCACGTTGACCATCTGGTGGTTGTCGGGCCAGATGTTGCTCGGCGTCGGCGTCACGCTGGTGATCGTCGGCGGCGTGGTGTCTTTGACCGTCACCGTGAACGAGCCGTGCGCGGTGTTGCCGTGCGCGTCGGTCGAGCTGCAGTTGACCGTGGTCGTGCCGAGGACGAACGTCGAGCCGCTGGCCGGGGTGCAGACCACGGCGTCGGTGACGTCGACGAGGTCGGTGGCCGTCGCGGTGTACGTCACGACCGCCGTGCAGTTCGCGTCGGCGGAGACGGTGATCGGGCCGGGCAGGTGCAGCGTCGGCGGCGTCGTGTCGCGCACCGTCACGGTGAACGCATTCGTGCCGATGTTGCCGGCCGCGTCGTGCGCCGTGCAGCTGACGAGCGTCGTGCCGAGCGGGAACGTCGAGCCGCTCGCCGGCGTGCAGACCACCGGCACCGGGCCGTCGAAGTTGTCGATGGCGAACGCGGTGTAGACGACCACGGCGCCGCTCGGGCCGGTCGCCTCGGCGGTGATCGGCGCGGGCACGGTGATCACCGGCGGCTCGGTGTCGCCGACGGTGACGATGAACGAGCCGCTGGCGACGTTGCCCGAGAGGTCGGTGGCCGTGCACTGCACGGTGGTCTGGCCGTTCGGGAAGAGCGAGCCGGAGATCGGATCGCACTGGACCGGCAGGTCGCCGTCGATCGAGTCGTGCGCCGTGGCGGTGTAGTTGACGACGGTGCCGCTAGGGCTGCCAGATGAAGGCACGTTGACGGCCGTCGGCAGCGTGAGCACCGGCGGCGTGGTGTCGCGGACGAAGACGAAGAACGATCCGAAGCGCGTGTAGCCGCGCGAGTTCGTCGCGCTGCAGAGGACGACGGTCGAGCCGAGCGCGAACGTCGATCCGGAGGGCGGCGTGCAGACCACCGGAATCGTGCCGTCGACGCCGTCCGTCGCTGTCGGCGTGAACGTCACCACCACACCGGCCGGGCTGGTCAGTTCGACGTTGATGTCGTCCGGCAGGATCAGGGTCGGGCGCGGGTCGGCGATGAGGGTGATCGTGAAGCTGCCGGAAGACTGCACGCCGAACGCGTTCGTGGCCGTGCAGCTGACCGTGGTCGTGCCGATCGGGAAGAACGTCCCCGACGCCGGCGTGCAGACGATGGCCGCCTCCTGATCCACGGAAACGTCGTAGGTGACGAAGATGCCGCTGGTGTTGTCGGCGAAGAGGGTCATGTTGCCCGGCAGCGTCAGCGTCGGCGCGGGCGTGGTCTGCACCGCGACCTGGAACGACGCGAACGCGGTGTTGTCGTGCGCGTCGGTGGCCGAGCAGTTCACCGTGCTGATGCCGACGGGGAAGGTCGTGCCGGACGCCGGCGAGCAGGTGACGGCGACGCTGCCGCTGACCGCGTCGAGCGCGCTGACCGTGTACGTCACGGTGGTGCTCGCCGAGGTGAACGGAGCCGGGACGGTGATCACCGGCGGCGTCGTGTCGGTGACGAAGACGCGGAAGGATGCGTGGGCGGAGCCGAAGCTGTCGCTGGCCGTGCAGACGACGGTCGTCGTGCCGAGCGGGAACAGCGAGCCCGACGGATGATCGCAGACGATCGACGGCGCCGGCGGCGGGTCGACGAAGCTGACGCCGACGATGTCGAACGTGACGTTCGCCCCCGACGCGCTCGTGGCCTCGGCCGTCACATCTTCGGGGACGAAGATCTGCGGCGGGAGGCTCGCGAAGACGAACAGGTTCGCCCCGTCGGAGACGCGGTTGCCGCTATCGTCGACCGCAACGACCGTCACCGTCCAACTTCCGGGATTGCCGGTGACGCTCGGCGGCACGTCGACGGTCACGTTCGTGCTCGTCGCGGTCGTGGCCAACGCTTCGGCAACGCCGCCGTTGAGGGCATACGTGAAGTCAACGAGCGTGGCGACGTTGCCCGCGAGGGCCGTCCCCGTAATCGACAGCGTCGGCGCCGTCGCGTTGGGATCGGCGTTGTAGGCAATGCGATTCGGCGTGACGGTGATCTGCGCGAACGCCAACGCAGGAAACAGGATGAACAACGCGAAAAAGACGGATTTCCGCATGCGACCTCCCTCTCTCTATGGGAACCTGGACCGGGAAACTGGTTTGCGGAGTCTACACCCAAGTAGCCGATAAGTGGCAACTCACCTCTCCTATAATCCGCCCCATGCCCGCTGCCCGCTTGGTATTAGAGGATGGCGAAGTCTACGAGGGAGAGAGCTTCGGCTCGGCCGCCAACGCCCTCGGCGAAGTCGTCTTCAACACGTCGCTCACCGGTTACCAGGAGATCGCCACCGATCCCTCCTACCGCTTCCAGATCGTCGTCATGACCTACCCGCACATCGGGAATTACGGCGTGGAGACGGCGGTGGAGCAGAGCGAGGAGCCGCAGGTGGCCGGCTTCGTGGTGCGCGACGCCATCGACGAGCCGTCGAGCGCGCACGCCGAGATGTCGCTCGCCGCGTACTTCGAGCGCACGCGCATCCCGGCCATCCAGGGCGTCGACACGCGCGCGCTGACGCGGCACATCCGCAGCCAGGGGGCGATGCGGGGGATGATCACGACGGAGTCGGAGCGCGGCCTCGACGACGTCGTCGCGGAGATCCGCCGCGCGCCGTCGATGAGCGGCCTCGACCTCGTGCAGCGCGTGACGACGCTGCGCCCCTATCCGTTCGAGGAGCTCTCCGGCGCCCGCCGCATCGCCGTCTACGACTTCGGCGTGAAGCGCGACATCCTCCGGCACATGGCCCAAAGCGGCTGCGACGTGACGGTCTACCCCGCCACGACGCACGCGGACGAGATCCTGAGCGGCAACTTCGACGGCGTGGTGCTCTCGAACGGTCCCGGCGACCCCGAGCCTGTGACGTACGCGCAGGAGAACATCCGCATGCTGATCGGCAAGGTGCCGCTCTTCGGGATCTGCCTCGGACACCAGCTCCTCGGCATGGCCCTCGGCGGCCGCACGTACAAGCTCAAGTTCGGACACCGCGGCGGCAACCACCCGGTGAAGGACCTCCGCAGCGGCCGCGTGGAGATCACGTCGCAGAACCACGGCTTCTCCGTCGACGCCGACTCGCTCAGCGAGAACGACGTCGAGTACACGCACATCAATCTCAACGACCAGACGTTGGAAGGCTTCCGCCACCGCCGCGAGCCGGTCATGGCCGTGCAGTACCACCCCGAAGCCGCGCCGGGCCCGCACGACTCGTTCTATCTGTTCGGCGACTTCGTGAAGATGATGGACGATTGGAAGTGAACCTTCCGCTCACCATCGCCTACCGCTACCTCCGCCGCCCGACCGACGCGCTCGTCTCCGCGGTGGGGATGGTCTCCGTTCTCGGCCTCGTAATCGGGGTGATGGCGCTGGTGATCTCGATGGCGCTGATGACCGGCTATCGGCGCGACCTCCAGCGCAAGCTCCTCGGCGGGAACGCGGAGATCTTCGTCTACTCCATCGGCCCGCCGATCGTCGAGCGCGACGCGCTGCTGCGGACGCTGCGCGGCGTGCCCGACGTCGCCGAGGCCGCGCCGGTGCTCTACCAGCACGCCCTCGTCACCACGGAGCGCAACTCCACCGGCACCGAGGTCATGGTCAAGGGCATCGAGCCGGAGCGGGCGAGCTCGACGCCGATGCTCGCGCGCATCGTCGGGCCGCGCGGGCGCTTCGACACCGCCGAGGGGGAGGCCGGCGTCGCCGTCGGGCAGTACCTCGCGAAGAAGCTCGGCGTCGTGGCCGGCAACTCCATCGCCATCACCGTGCCGAGCGACAACAGCGGCAGCTTTCTTCCCCGCACGCAGTCGTTCGTCGTCACCAGCGTCTTCGCCACCGGCTTCTACGAGTACGACGCGCGCTGGCTCTTCATCGACCTGCGCGACGCCGAGCGCCTGCTCAACGCGCCGCACGGCGCGAACCTCGTCGAAGTGAAGCTGAAGGACGGCGCGTCGCTCGACAACGTCATCGCCGAGATCGGCCGGCGCATCGACCGCCGCCGCTACGCGATCAGCGACTGGCGCGACCTCAACCGCCAGCTCTTCTCGATGCTCAAGCTCCAGCAGATCGTGCTCTTCATCGTCATCGGCCTGATCGTCTTCGTGTCGACGTTCAACATCGTCTCCACGCTGATCATGACCGTGCACGAGAAGCGGAAGGAGATCGGCATCCTTTCGTCGATGGGCGCGGGGCAGCGGCTCGTGCGGCAGATTTTTCTCTGGTATGGCTCGCTCGTCGGCTTTGCCGGCACGATGACCGGCGTGATCCTCGGCGTGGGGATCTGCTGGGTGCTGACGCGCTTCCAGCTCCTGTCGTTCCCGCCGGAGATCGCCGAGGTGTATTTCGTGTCGTCGATCCCGTTCATCACGCGGCCGGTCGACGTCGCCGTCATCGCCGTCTTCGCGCTCGCCGTTTCATTTCTCGCAACGATCGTTCCGTCGATGCGAGCGGCGCGGATGAATGCGATCGAGGCGCTGCGGCACGAATGATCAGCGCGCGACGACGATGACGTCGCGCGACTCGGCCGGCGCGAACGGCGCCTTGTCGTACGCGCCGTAGAACGCGATCGACGCGAAGCCGGCCTCGCGCAGCGCCCGCTCGATCTGCGCCGCGCGCCAGCCGCGGATCTCGACGCGCCGCGTGGCCACGAGCTCGAGCGGCTCGTCGCGGTCGCTGCGCTGCCGCAGCGTCGTCGGCATGAAGATCACGCGGCCGTCGGGGAGGAGCTCCATCGTCCGCAGAAACACGATCGTCGCGCCGGGATGGTCGGCGTCGGCGAGGAACGTCAGCGGCAGCGCGCGCTCCTTCTTCGCCTCGATGCGGTCGTAGTTGATCATCTGCGCGAGGAACGGCGCGCCGTCGAGCAGCACCTGCCGCAGCCCGCCCGCGAGCTTGCGCAGGTCCTCCTCGCCGGAAAGGTGCGGCAGCGCATTGCCGAGGCAGATCGCCGCGCCGAAGCGCCCCTCGACGACGTTCGGGAGCTCGCGCATGTCGCCGTCGACGAAGCGCGCCCCGCCCGCCGCCCGGCTCTTCTCCAGCATCGCCGGCGAGCTGTCGACGCCGGTGACGTCGAAGCCTTTCGCCGCCAGGAAGCGCGCGTGCTCGCCCGTCCCCGAGCCGAGGTCGAGGATGCTCTTCGACGGCGCGCCGGCAAGCACCTCCGAGAGCAGCGGCCACTCCCGCTCGAGCCGCGGCGACCAGTCGATCAAACGGCTGTAGTCGAACTTCGAATAGCGGTCGTCGGCCATGACGTGGAGCATAATCCCGCGCGCCATGAAGCGCGTCCTGCTGATCCTCCTTCTCGCCGCCGCCGCGCACGCCGAGGTCCCAACACCTTCGACGTTCCTCGGCTTCGACGTCGGCGCCGACCGCAAGCTCGCCGACTACCGGCAGATCGTCTCCTACTTCAACGCCGTCGCCGCCGCCTCCCCGCGCGTGAAGATCGAGCACCTCGGCAAGACCACGCTCGGCGAAGACTTCATCATGGCCGTCGTCTCCTCCGAGGCCAACATGCGGAACCTCGACCGCATCAAGGAGATCTCCACGAGGCTCGCCGATCCGCGCGGCCTCGCCGACGCCGAGCCGCTGATCCGCGAGGGGAAGAGCGTCGTCATCGTCACCTGCAACATCCACTCGAGCGAGATCGCCTCGTCGCAGATGGCGATGGAGTGGCTCTACGCGCTCGCCACCGCGAACGACGCGGAGACGAAGCGCCGCCTCGACAACGTCGTGCTCCTCCTCGTGCCGTCGCTCAACCCCGACGGCCAGATCATGATCACCGACTACTACCGCAAATACCTCGGCACGCAGTACGAGGGCGGCCGGCTGCCGTGGCTCTACCACCACTACGTCGGCCACGACAACAACCGCGACTGGTTCATGCTCACGCAGGCCGAGACGAAGGAGCTCAGCCGCGCGCTCTATCACGAGTGGCATCCGCAGCTCTTCGTCGACGAGCACCAGATGGGCATCGAAGGGCCGCGCATGTTCATCCCGCCGTTCGCCGACCCGGTCGACCCGACCGTGCATCCGCTGATCTGGCGCGAGGCGAACCTGGTCGGGACGAACATGGCGTTTCGTTTGGAGCAGGCGAACAAGGCGGGGCTGATCTATGGCTACTCGTTCGACGCCTACTGGCTCGGCGGCACGCGCAACACGGGATGGTGGAAGAACATCACCGGGCTGCTGCTCGAGACCGCGTCGGCGCGCATCGCCTCGCCCGTGCGCGTGGAGCCGACGGAGCTCCGCGGCGGAACGAAGGGCCTCGTCGACTACAAGGCCACGATCAACCATCCGCATCCATGGGAAGGCGGCGTCTGGCGGATGCGCGACATCATGGACTACGAGCGCATCGCCTCGGACGCATTGCTCGAAGTCGCCGCCGACCGTCGCGAGGATTTGCTGCGCGACCTCGTCGTGCGCGCGCGCTCGGCGATCGCGATGGGGAAGCCGGGCGAGGCCTACCGCATCCCGCGCCAGCAGCGCGACTGGCCGACGGCGCAGCGCCTCGCCGCGCTGATGCTCGAGCACGGCGCCGACGTGCTGCAGGCCGGCAACGGCGACTACTGGATCCCGATGGCGCAGCCGTATTCGAAGTTCCTCGTGGAGATGCTCGAGCCGCAGCGCTACCCCGAGGTGCGGCTGCAGCCCGGGAAGGAAATTTTGCGGCCGTACGACGTGGCCACGTGGACGCTGCCGCTGGCGATGGGCGTCACGGTCGAGCGGACGACGATGAGCGGCGCGCTCAAGCGCGTGACGGCGATCGAGCCGGAGGCCGAGGCGTTCGTGAAATCGCACGAGGGGCAGGCCAAGCCGCGCGTCGCGATTTACAACCCGTGGGGCGGCGCGCTCGACGAGGGATGGACGCGCTGGCTGCTCGACCAGTACGGCTACAAGCCGAAGTCGCTGCACCCCGCCGAGGTGCGCGCGGGGCTGAAGGACGTCGACGTCTTCATCCTGCCCGACGTCTCCGCGTCCGTGATCGCGACCGGCCGCGGCGGCGGCGGTGGCGAGGAAGGCGCTGGCGGCATGCGCTACAACGAGGAGCTCCCGCCGGAGTACCGCGGCGCGCTGGAGAAAGAAGGCGCGCAGACGCTGCGGACGTTCGTCGAGAACGGCGGGACGCTGCTGGCGTTCAGCGCCGCGTGCGACTACGTGATCGAGAACTTCAACGTGCCGGTGCGCAACGCGCTCGCGCGCACGCCGGCGTCCGAATTCTCGGTGCCGGGCTCGCTCGTGCGGGTCCACGTCAACGAGCATCCGGTCACGGCCGGGATGCCGTCCGAGGCCGCGATCTACATCGACCGCAACGTCGCCTTCGACACGACGCCGCCCGGCAACGAGATGCAGCGCTGGGTGCTGATGTCCTACCCCGACGACGCGCGCGACATCCTGCTCTCGGGCTGGATCAACGGCGCCGAGCACCTCACGCGCAAGGCCGCCGCGGTGGCGATGACGTACGGCAAGGGCCGCATCGTCCTCTACGGTTTCCACCCCCAGCACCGCGGCCAGACGCACGGCACGTTCCCGATGGTCTTCAATGCGCTTTGGTGGAAGTAACGCCGGCGTCCTCGCCGGCTGGCAAGGCGGCGTCCTCGCCGCCGTTATCGTGATCGCCTGCCGATCCATGCATCCCGATCTCCAGCACCAGCTCGAGTCGATCGATCAACGCCTCCGCGCCAGGTACAACATCGCCGCCGATCAAACCGACGTCGGCGTGCTCGACCTCGATCACCCGCAACGCGTGGCCATGATCCATCCCGACCACGAGGAATACGCCGCCAGCGTCGCAAAGGTCGGCATCCTCTACGCCTGGTTCGCCCTCGGCCACGACGTCGATGCGACGACGCAACACGAGCTCGGGCTGATGATCAAGGTGTCGAGCAACGAGATGGCCGCGAAGTACTCGCGGATCATGGGCCTCACGACGATCCAGCAGACGCTGAACGCGGCCGGCTTTTACGATGCCTCGAAGGGCGGCGGCATCTGGGTCGGCAAGCACTACGGCCCCGGCAGCGAGCGCATCGGCGACCCGGTCGCGAACCACTCGCACGCCGTGACGGTCCGCCAGCTCCTCCGCTTCTACGCGATGCTCGACCGCGGCGAGCTCGTCTCCCCCGCCGCGTCGCGCGCGATGAAGGAGATCTTCCTCTCCCCCGACATCCCGCAGGACGACCACAAGTTCGCGAAGGGGCTGCACGGCCGCGACGTCACGATCCTCCGCAAGTCGGGCACGTGGGAGGACTGGCTGCACGACAGCGCGATCGTCGAAGGGCCGGGGCGGCGGTACGTGCTCGTCGGCCTGACGCACAACCCGAGGGGCGACGCCTACCTCGAGGAGCTGGCGTCGGAGGTCGACGACTTGATGCGCACGAGCCGCTCGAACAATCCCTGAAGCGCGGCCTCGACGTCGTGGTGCACGCCGGAGTGCACGGGCGAGGTCTGGATGATCGTGCTGCGCGGCGCGACGAGCCAGTGGAAGCGCTGGCGCTGCGAGAGGCTGCCGATCGGCCCCGCGTCCGCGCCGCCGGCGCAGACCTGCGGGATGACGCCGAGGTGGCCTTCGACGAGGCCGAGGTCGATGTCGGGCGCGAGCGCCAGCAGCCGCGGGCGATCGAGCTCGATGCGCGCGCAGAGGTACGCCGCCGTCGACGAAAACAAAATCACGCCGGCGTTGAGGAACTCGCCGCGCTCGACGCGCGGCACGACGCGCACGACGGCGTAGTCAAACGGATAGCGCTTGCGCATCGGCAGCATTCTCCATCCACGCGCGCGGCGGTTCGAGCCGGCTGAGCAGATATTCGCGATACGCCGCGGGCTCTTTGGCCAGCCACTCGGCCGGCACCAACGCCAGTATCGCATCGAGCGTTTCCGCGGACAGCCTCGCCGCGAGCTCCGCGTCGACGTCGCGAATCTTCGTCGCCCATCGCAGCAGGACGTGCTCTTTGATCTGCGCGAACGGCTTGCGCGCGCGCCGGATCGCGTCGTCCGTCCAGTTGTGATGAAAGATCAGCGTGGCGCCGTGGTCGATCATCCAGAGATCGCGATGCCAGACGAGGAGGTTCGTGTTCTTCGGCGTGCGGTCGACGTTCGTGACGAGCGCGTCGAACCAGACGATCGCCGACGCCAGCCGCTCCTTCCCCTGCAAGGTGCGATCGACGAGCGGATCGAACGCGATCGATCCCGGCAGAAAGTCGAGCCCGACGTTGAGCCCCTCACTCTTCTGCAACAGCTCCTGGATCTCCGCATCGGGCTCGGTCCGCGCCATCCGCCCGTCGAGCTGCACGAGGACGATCTCCGGCACCGGCAGTCCCAGCGCCCGCGCGATCTCGCCGGAGATCACCTCCGCCGCGAGCGCCCGCTCCCCCTGCCCCGCCCCGCGCCACTTGACGACGTACGTGCCGTCGTCGTCCGCGCCGACGATGGCCGGCAGCGAGCCGCCCTCGCGGAGCGGCGTGACGTACTCGGTGGCGGTGACGGTGCGGAGCATCGCCGCAGATCATGCAACAACTTCGGCCGCGACTTCATGTGTCGCCGTCGGTCGTCTCCGGGTAGTCGTACGCCGCCATGAAGCCGGCATCGTTGCGAAAGAGCGCCACGGTCTTGTCGTCGATGGCGAGGTGGAGAACGTCAGCGACGTGCTCCTGGACGTCGGCACCGTGACGAGCCGCGCGCTGCAAGCGGGCCTGCGCTTCCATCGCCCGCACGAGGTACACCGGCAGTTGCCACTGCACGCGCATCAGGTGAAGCTCGCGCGGAATGAGATCCGACGCGGGGCCGAGTTGCCGGAGCAGCGCCGCGCGCGGCCAGACGCGCAGGAGCCAGAACGCGACTTCGTGCCATGCCACGCGATCACCGGGGAGGAGCGCGTCCTCTTCGCGCGCCTGCTGACGAAGTCTGCGCCACGGCCAGCCGAGGAGCTTCGCCGCGTCGCGCAGAGGAAGCGCCGGACGCTCCGTGAGGAAACGGACCAGAACATCGTGCTCGGGCAACCGCGGGCGAAGATCCTCCGGCATACGGCGATATTTCTACGCGCACCAGGGCTTGATGCGCACTTACATTTCATAACCCCTGCTGCTGGATTCGCCTTACATTTCATGCCCCACCGGTAGGGAACTCCGGCGGCGCATCACTCCTCGTGTGAGTAGAGAGATGCAGGAGCCGCGAGCCATCGAAGAGCGAACGACGTCGTCTGCGCCGAAGAGGACGGCGGCAGCCGATGCGGCCGCAGCGTTCGAGGAGGTCTATCTGCTGTACGCGGCGAAGCTTCGAAAGATCGCGGTTCGGAAGTTCCACGTCCCCATTCCCGAGGCGGAGACGCTCGTCCACGACGTCTTCGCCACGTACATCACGCACGCCGCCGCGGTACGCGACGTCGAGCGCTATCTCGTCGGCGCGATCTGCAATGCCTCGCGCCGGTGGCTGAAGCGCGCCGACGCCGCGGACGAGCTCTTTTGCGGCGAGGGTCCGTGTGCGGCCACGGCCGGCGATGCGCTGCTGGACGAGATCGCGCGCAAGCTTCTCCTCTCGCGCATGCTCGCCGGCAGCGGCAGCCGCTGCCGCGCGCTGCTCCAGCGCTACTACCTGAATGGCGAGACCACGAGCGCGATCGCGGAGACGATGCATTCGACGCCGGCGACGGTGCTGGTGTTCCTGCACAAGTGCCGGAAGCGCGCGCTCGCCGCGTATCGGGCGCTCACGGAGCGAGGCTGACGTGGACCACGTTTCGGAAGACGAGCTCGCCCTCTATGCCTTCAGCTCCGAGGCCGTTCCGCCGGAGCGGCGGATCGCGATCGAGCGGCACGTTGCCGCCTGCGTCTCGTGCCGCGCGACTCGCGACTTCTTTGCCGTCGCCGAGGAGGACTTTGGCGACGCCGATGTGTGGGAGCGCGTCGCCGGCTCCGCCACGCGAGAGTCGCTGGTGGCGTACGCGGGGCGAATCGCGGAGGAAGACGAGGAAGCGGAGGAGTTGGTGCGGCCGCTCCTCGACGCGCCGGGAAAGACTGCATGGATGAACCTGCTGGCGCAGCGGCGCTTTCGCACGGGCGGCGTGGTTCGCAAGCTGACGAATCATGCGGCGAGCATCGCCGACAGCGAGCCGTTGGGCGCGCTGACGTTTGCGGACGCGGCGATCTCCATTGCCGAGGCGCTGCCGGACGACGTCTATCCCGCGCGCGCCGTGTACGAGATTCGCGGGAGGGCGTGGGAAAAGCGCGGATACGCGCAGTGCATGCTCGGTGAATTCAAGGCGGCGCTCGAATCACTCGCGCACGCGGAGCATCTGTACAAGCGCCTCGCTTCTCCGTGGCTCGGCCTGGCGAGAGTTGCGTACAGCCGAGCCATGGTTCTTTATGAGCAACAGCAATTGAATGAAGCGGCGGCAATCGCTGAACGCGCGCAGCAGGCCTTCGCGCACCTCGGCGACGACGACCAACAGATGAAAGCCGCGTATTTGCTCGCCGGCATTCGGTACGAGGCGCGTGATTTGGAGAGCGCCGTCATCTCATTTCAACACGTGATGGAGTATGGCGAATCCGTCAACGACTCGGGATGGATTGCACGCGCATCAAAAGCGATCGGGTACTGCGAAGTTCAACGCGGCAATCTCGGCGAGGCGAGTTTGCATTTTCACAGGGCGCTGGCGCTCTTCCGTGAGATCGGCCCCGAAGCTGATCGCGTCAGTACGGAATGGGGAATTGCGCTCGTCCTGCTGCACGGCGGAAAACGCAGTGAAGCCATCCGGCGCCTCCGGGATATTGCAGCGGAGTTTGAGAAACATGGAATGGTTACCGACGCGGCGCTCGTCGGTCTCGATCTTGCCGATGGGCTGCTGGCGCAAGGGCACATGCAGCAGATCGCGGAGCTCGCAAAGCACACGTTCGACATCTTCATGAACGCGGGGATGCTCACCGGAGCGCTAACCGCATTGGCCTACATCAAAGAGGCTGCGGCCAGCGGAACGCTCACCACCGAGGACCTGCAGGCAGTCCGCGGCTTTCTCCGGCGCGCGCAACGGCAACCCGACCTGCTTTTCATTCCGCCGCCGAGAAACCGTTAAGACTCTCCGGCCGACCGGTACCCTTCTTCGGCAGAGGGCGCCCTCCCACAGTAGTCGACGGAGGGTGTATGCGAAGTGTGTCTTTGCGTGTTCGCCGTAGCACTGCGGTTCTCTCCATCATCGCCGTGCTCCTCGTCCCAATCGCAGGGGTTGCCGATGATTCGCAGATTCGGCCGCCACAACCGCAGTCGATCGTGCAGCCGAGCGTCTGGCACATCCTCTTGTCCCGCATCCTGCCATTCATCAGCTAGGCACAGCCGGGTCGAGACTCGACCCGCCAGCACATTTTTCCGCGCCCGCAGCGGTAGGGGGCACGGCAGCTGTGTCACTCCTTTACAGAGGAGGGACATCGCCTGTGCCATCGCGGACGCGCCGCAGGTTCACCCACGCCCATCGCCAGCGTCTCGAGCGCGCCATCCACCACTACCTGCGCGACTGCTACCGACGGGCAACCGCGGTGCGCGTCTCCGAGTGCGCTGCCTTTGTCGGCCTGGCCGTGTTTTATCTCAGCCGCATCGCCCCTCAGATCCTCGGCATGCCGCTCCGCGATTACATGCGCCAGCAGCAGATCGCATATGCCGTCCAGCTCCTTCGCGCGACGCCGCTGCGGACCGACGAGATCGCCCTCCGGTCCGGGTTCGGCAGCGTTCCGGCATTCTATCGCTGGTTCTACACCGTCCACGGCATGACCCCGGCGGCCTTTCGAGAGGTTATGAAATGAAAAACGAGGCGCTGAGCTCCGCCGCCATCGACGCGGCTGAAGCTCGCGCGAACGCCGAGGGCCACCGCGACATTCGTCGCACGGCACTCGCACATCGCGTGAATTGACCAATTCCCAAATTGGACGGTAGCAAAATCCTTGTCTCCGTCACTCCCCCTATCAATAACTGATCGAAGGCAGTCGCGACAGCGCTGTCGAACTGGAGGCATGATGCACGAAATGTTCAGATGTCTCGTTACGACGACCCTCGTCGCACTGCTCGTAGTCGTGCCCGTCATGGCTCAACAAAGCGAGACGGTAACCGTCTCCACTCCGGCCGGATCGGCAATTCATGCGACCGCCCGCTTTAGTCTCGTGCAAGATCAGTCCCTGCATAAGCATCTCGAAGGCGAAGTCACGACAGATGCCGGCGAGATCATCAGAGTGAGCGGAACCAACAAACGCGTCACTTTCGGTGACGGTTACGGTCTGGCAAGCGAGATCATTGCGGATACGGAAGCAGAAACCGTAGTGCGGCTCACGGTCACCAGCGCCACCGGTAGGAGCGCGAGCTCGGTCGTCACGTACAACGAGATCAGCCAAACGGTGGCGCCCTCTCCCAATGCGGCCGCGGCGCGTGAACTGTTAAACGAAAGTCATGATTTCAAAGTATTGGCTGAGACGCTTCCGGCACTCGCGTCAGCACTTCAGCACGCGGCAGCCGAAAAGATCACCGCTGCAGGGACGAAGACACAAGTCTCGAGCGACAGACATTTTTCGATCAAAGCGATGGAAGATAGCGGGATCGACCCGAGCATTTTCGGCTGCATTGGTGCCGTGCTCGTCATGATCGGTGCCGCACTGCTCATGGTCGCGGCATGTGTTATCCCCGAACCGCTGGAGCCTATTCTGTGTATCGGGTCGGTTTTGACCTACGTCGGCTCTGTTATGCTGGCGCTTGACGCCTGCTTCTAACGCGGAGACTCCGATGACTTCGGCCCTGGACGGCCCGTCCGTCATTTTTCTCGGTTCGTGCCTGCTGCTCTTGGCGGCTCCCGCCGCTCGGAGAAAGCCGGCACAGACATCTCGTAACCGCCTTCTGTTGGTAGCCGGTCTATTCATCGCTGCCGGTGGTTGCGCCATGTATGCTTTCTCTACGAGCAGGTCGAGCACCATGGCGGCGTCGGCAGTGATATTGCTGTCTGCTGCAATTATGCTGGTGATACCAGACCGGTACACGAACAGGAGTGGTGCCGATCGCTCACGCGGCGCCTAACGACTCTCACAAGCCAGCCAGGCCCCATGTAGCCGACCGCGGCTGCGACTTGTGGGGCAGCGTGAACTGCGGGATGCGGTCGCGCACGCCGCGGAGGTCAAGCACGAGTTGCGCGGCCCGTGAATGACAGCGGAAGATGTTTGCTGCTTCTCACGACTGACGCAGTCGAGCTCACGATTGACGAGACTGACTTCACGCTTGGTGAACATTTCGTCAGATGCGTCCTCACCGCGCGTGAGCGCGTCCTCACGCGCGGCGACGACGGGATCGGCACTGGACGATGTCGATCTCACCTCTGGAAATGTTTTGGATTCGCCAGGTTGAACACGACCTCGCCAATGGTGAGGTCAGGCATGTCGATGGTGAGGCCGGCCTCGACCTCGCCAACGGTGAGAACGAGCCGTTAAGTTGATTTTCCAGATGTGACCCCAACTTAATCGCTACTTGACCGCGAACACCTTCCCCTTGGCCACGAACGGCAGCGATCTTCCCTGGGGCAGCAAAAACGCGTGCTCGCGGCGGATGCGCACGCGGTCGCACGCGCCGTCGGTGATCACGAGAATCGGGCCGCTCGCCGGGAAGTCGCGCGCCTTCTCGAGCAGGTCGATGCCGGGCTGCAGCACCGTCCCGCCGCGCCCCTTCACCGTCACCCGTCCGCCGATCTCCTCGGCGGCGACGTAGCCCTGGTCGTACGCGGCGGCGTCGCAGAAGACGAGGCGGACGCGGCGGACCTCGCGCGCGGCGCAGTAGCTGGCGATCGTGCCGAGGCATTTTGCGAGCAGCGTGCGGTCCATCGAGCCCGACGTGTCGAGCACCACGCCGAACGTGCGGTTCGCGTCCTCGGGCGCCGGCACGTGGCGCGGGCGGGGGATGTCGGGCGTCGAGCTCTGGCGGCGGCTCAGGCGCGCATACGTGCGCACGCGCTCGAGCGGCGGGAAATGCTCGTCGAACCACTGCGCCAGCTCGACGTCCCACGGCATCGGCGGGCGGTCGAGTGCGCGGATCTCCTCGAGCAGCGCGGCCGGCAGCAGGCCCCGTCCCCCATCCTGGTGATAGACCAGCCCCTGGCCGAGGGCGCGGCGGTAGAAGTCGTCGAGCGACGTCGCGTCCTGCCGCGCCCACCAGTCGGGCGTGCCGATCATGTCGCACGCGCCGTGGCCGGCGAACGTGGCCAGCTTGCGATTCCGGCGCATGTCCGTCGCCAGCCGCTCGTACACCGCCTCCGCCGAGAGCCCTCGGAGCTCGGCGTCGTACAAGCCGCCGAATGACGGCATCTCGTCGAAGCCCATCTCCATCAGCCAGCCGTTGATGACGAAATCGCAGGCGACGTTCCAGAGATGCGGGTCGCGTCCGCGCCGCCGCGCTTCGTGGCGGAGGCCGACGTGCAGCAGCTCGTGCGCGAGGACGAACTGCGCCTCCTCGAAGTCGAGCGCGGCGCCGGGGCTGACGTAGATCTCCTTCGCCTCGGCGTCGACCGCGGCGACGGTGATGCCGAGGCTGTGGCAGATGCGCGCGTCCTCGACGATCGTGAACGCCGCGGCGAGCGCGCCGAGGAGCGGATAGCGGTTCACGAACCAGCGGCGGGCGCGCTCGGCCGCCGACAGCACTTCGTCGTGCGCGCCGAGGTGGGCCGCGTAGCCGCCGGCCACGCGCACGGCGCTCTTCACCGACGCCGAAAGCCCGGCCGCGAACGCGCGCGTCCACTCCTCGTACTGCTCTCGATGCGGCGGGCGCGGCGACCAGTAGAGATCGCCCTTCCGCTCGCCCGCGGTGCTGAGCGCGCGCAGGGCGTCCGGCAACGTTCCGTCGCGAAAGCGGCGGAAGAGGCTCCCCTCGTCGTCGCCGCGGACGTCGCTCAAGTCGCAGCGCATGTCGTCCGGACAGCGGCCAAACTTCAGATCGGCGAGGAAGCGCGCCACGACGACGTCGCAGGCGGCGTTCCAGTCGAGCGTCTTCTCGCCGACGCGGAAGTGCACGAAGCCGAGGTGGAGCAGGCAGTGCGCGAGGACGTACGCCCACTCCTCCGGCTCGCCGCGCCGCGTGGGATGGACGTGGATCGCGCCGTTCTCCAGCACGACCGCCCATCCCTTGTCCGGGCAGAGGCTCTTCTCGTCGCGCGTGACCTGCACGCGCCAGTACAGCGGCGCGAACAGCGGGTGCTCGGCGACGAGCTTCCGTCCCGCCAGGAACGCCTTCAGCGCCGGATCGTTCTTCGCCGTCACGCGCTCTTCCGATCGACGAGCCGCGGCAGGTCGCGGACGACTTCGACGAGGAACCACGACGGCAGGCCCGGCTGCTCGTCGACCGCGGCCACGACCATCTGCGCGACTTCGAGGTTGATCGCGGCGAGCTCCTTGAGCAGCGCCTTGGCGCGGTGGGCGAGCTCGCGCTGCGCGCCGCCGTGCGGCTTGTCGTGCGGCAGGTCCTTCATCAGCTGCGCGCGGAACGACTGCGACAGGAAGTAGAGGACGTCGCGGTCTTCCGGACGGTCGGGCCACGGCAGCTCGCCCTTGAGGATCGCCGCGAGGTCATAGCGGCTGCGCACCTGCTTGATGAACGCCTTGAACTGCGTGGCGTGGTGCGGCGTGAGGCAGCCGTAGGCGAGCGCGTCGATGGCGGCGTCGCCGAGGGCGTCGCCGTACGCGGTCATGGCGTCGCTGAGCATGTGCCACGAGCGCGGCGTCGAGAACGGCTCCTCGGATTTCGGCGGCTGGCTCCAGAGGTGGTCCGGCCGCGCCTGCAGATATTCGAGGATGAGCGGATGGATGGCGTTGCGGCCGGCCCACGCCATCCAGTCGCGGTGCGAGGCGTTGAGCTGGACGTGGACCATGCGGTTGATGAGCGCGGACGACATCGGCTTGACGATGGCGCTGTCCTGCGCGCGGTTGCCGGCGCCGATGACGATCGAGCCGGGCGGCAGCTCGTAGTCGCCGAGGCGGCGCTCGTGGATGAGGCTGTAGAAGGCCTTCTGCACCTCGTGCGAGCAGGCGTTCAGCTCGTCGAGAAAGAGGCAGTAGGCCTCCTCGCGCGCGATCGTCGCGGGCGGGCAGAAACGGCTCTTGCCGCCGGCGATCTGCGGCACGCCGATGAGGTCCTCCGGCGCGAGCTGGCTGCCGAGCAGCGAGACGCAGTCGAGCCCGACCTGCGCCGCGAATTCCTGCACGAGCGACGACTTGCCGATGCCGGGCGCGCCCCAGATGAAGACGGGGCGGACCGTGGCGACGTTCAGCAGGAAGTCGGTCAGCTGTGCCGGAGTGAGCGTGTACGTAATGTTCATAAACACAAAAAAAGCGACCCGGTGCGGGTCGCTCGAATGGAAGACGGACGTGGAGCGACTTACGGTTGCGGGCGGGGACGGCCTTCGTGCAGTCGGTAGTTCATGACGGAGCGCGAGAGGATACGCATCACGGCCGCGCTTGTCAACCGGCGATGCGCTCGATGCGCGCGACGTCGTCGGCGGAGAGCTCGAAGTCGTCGATGGCCAGATCCTCGCGCATGTGCGCCGGATCCGTCGTTCCCGTCAGCGGCAGCATCCCCACCTGGCGCGCGAAGCGGAAGACGACTTGGGCGGGCGTGCGGCGGGTACGCTGGACGATCTCGCGAAACGCGGCGCTGCGCAGCTCGTTGAGGTTCGCGGTCAGCAGCGAGAAGCCTTGATAGACGATGTCGTGCGCGCGGCAGAAGGCGCGGATGGCCGCGTCCCATCGCGTCGCGGCGAAGCAGCGGTTCTGGACGAACGCCGGCTTGACCGCGGCGAGCTCGAACAGCGCCTCGAGCTGGTCGAGCGCGACGTTGCTCACGCCGAGGGCGCGGACCGGGAGCGACTCCATGGCGCGCCAGACGGCGATGTCCTCCTGCGAGAGTCCGCGGCTGCGCGAGGGACCGTGCAGCACGTACGAGTCGATCGCCTCGACCTGCAGGTGCTCGAGGGAGCTGGCGAACGACTGCCGCACCTGCGTCGCCGGGTCGGCGTGCGGGTCGTACGGCAGGCGGCGATCCTGCCCGCCAACGGACGTGAACTTCGTCTGCAGGAAGAGCTCGTCGCGGCGGACGACGCCGTCGCGGATCGCCCCGTCACCGCGGCGCCGACGCCGGCCTCGAAGTAGTGGCGGCGCTGGTTCGCGGTATCGATCGCGCGGAAGCCGGCGTCGAGCGCGAGACGAGTCAACCGCTCGGTCGCCTCTTCTTTCCAGGCCGTACCGTAGATGAGCATGCGCGAAAAGCGAGAGCCCCGGGATCCCTTGCATCCCGGGGCCATTCTCAGCGCGTTGGCAGCCGCAAAGGGGCATCCGCGCTAAATTTTTCGCTCCGGTGATTCATCGCCTCACCGTTGCCCGTTCCCAGCGCGTTGACATCTGCGATATAGCGTTCGCGCCGGGATCGTTGCGGCGACGACCTATCGCGTCGTCGCTGCCACGGTTCCGGCTCGTTGATATCCGCGACAGAGCATTCGAGCCGGCTCCGTTGCCTCGGGGATTCATCGCTTCCCCTCGGCCCGGGTTCAGCGCGTTGACATCTGCGATGCAGCATCCACGCTGACTCCGTTGCCTCGGC
>Ga0070717_10000507_pt1 | contig 24717 bp, 20 predicted proteins | sample LARL113metaG_FD_71366 | JGI IMG/M metagenome (GOLD analysis project Ga0070717, IMG submission 71366) | Corn, switchgrass and miscanthus rhizosphere microbial communities from Kellogg Biological Station, Michigan, USA - LAR L11-3 metaG | ecosystem: Host-associated > Plants > Roots > Rhizosphere ...
GGTCGGGCAGCCTCTCCTCCAGCACCAGCCGGCGGACGCCGGCCAGGAAGCGCAGGGCCACCGCCGCGCTGCCGGGCTTGGCGGCGTGCGGCCGCAGGAGCTGCCAGGAGGGCCCGCCGGCCTCTACGTCCTCGGCCGCCCTGACCAGGAGGGCCGCGTAGAGCGGCTCCTGGGACTCGCCGCACCAGTCGGCCTGGCGGCGCAGGCGCGCGGCCAGGCCCTGCCGCGCGTCGTCAGGCACGCGTCCGGGCGCGCGCCACCTCGATCTCGGCCGGCCGGTTGGCATAGCCGGGGTGCGAAGGCTGCCGGGCCAGGTACCAGGCGAGGGTCTCGGGCAGCGCATCCTCGAGAGCCGACGGCTCGAACCCGAGCTCGCGGCGCGACCGAGTGAGGTCGTAACCCGCGGAGCGGGCCGGGTCCGGCCCGTAGGGCGACGCGCCCACGGGCAGCTCCGAGTAGGGGATTGGCACCAGCTCCGGACTCCGGCCCCGGGTCCTGCCCAGCGCCTCCAGCAGGTCGCGCAGGCTGACCCCCTCGAACGCGATGTTGAAGGCCCGGCCGGCGAGCGGCCGGGCGGGGTCGCAGGCGAGCGCGCAGGCGTAGCCGACGTCCTTGACCCAGGCCAGGCCGGCCTGCCGCTCGTAGGACTCCTCGGGCACCAGGATCGGCCCGCCGTCCTCCACGCGCTGGATGTAGGCGGCGATGCGCAGCGTGTGGTCGTCGGGACCGAACACCGCCGGCGGGCGGATCACGGTCCAGGGAAAATCGGTCGACCTCGCGAGCACCGTCTCGCACCAGCGCTTGCCTTCCCGGTATTCAAGTTTCGGGCCGTCTGGCACAGGGCCGGGGAGCGGAGTGAAGTCATCCTCCGCGGCGGGCTTGCCATTGAGGTCCGGATAGACGCCCGTGGAGACGAACACGTAGCGCTGGCCGCGGAAGCCACCGAGCATCGTCTCGACCTCGCCCGGCTGATAGGCGGCGAGGTCGAGAACCACGTCCGGCCGCACCTTCTCGAGGGCGGACCGGAGCTGGTCAGGGTCGCCGCGGTCGAAGGCGTGGAAGCTGGTGAAGGTCCCGTACGGGCGCGGCGTGCGCCCGGCGGCCACCGTCTCCACGCCTCGCCGCATCAGCTCCTTGCAGGCGGCGACGCCGATGAAACCCGCCCCGCCGATGACCAGTGCTCGCGTCACAGATCGCGCGCCGAGAACTCGACCTCGACGCCTTCGAGACCGGACAGCCGGCGCGCCATCTCGGCCGCCAGCACCACGCTGCGATGGCGGCCGCCGGTGCAGCCGAAGGCCACCACCAGGTGGTCGCGCTGGTAGCGGGGCAGCGCCCAGCGGAGGTCGGCCTCCAGGCGGTCGGCCAGCTGCCTGGCGGCGGGCTGGCCGAGCACGTGGTCGATGACCGGCTGATCGAGGCCGGTGAGGTCGCGCAGCCCCGGCACCCAGTACGAGTTCTCCAGGAAGCGCACATCGACCAGCCAGGCCGCGTCGTCGGGGAGCCCGTTCTTGTAGGCGAAGGAGAGACAGGTGACCAGCGGCCGCTCCCGGGGGCGCAGGCGTTCGGCCAGCCCCGCCGCCTGGTCGAGGCCGATGCGGTGATGCGCGCGCTCGTGGCTGCCGCCCTCCACGCCGTCCGGCGGACCCACATGGACCAGCGTGTAGCGCACCCCCTCGCGGTCGAGCGCCAGCAGCTCGTCGCGTGGATGCGGGCCGAGCACGCGGACGTCGGTATGGGTGGGCCGGAAGAAGTTCGCGGCGGCCTCGGCGTCCGCGCCGCCCAGCACCACCACGGGACCGCTTATATCAATTCCTTGAGGCGCACCGCGACCCGCTCAGAGATCCCGACCGCGCGCAGCTCGTCGAGGCTGGCGTCGCGGATGCCCTGCAAGGAACCGAAAGCCTTCATAAGCGCCTTCTTGCGCGCCGGCCCGATGCCCTCCACCGAGTCGAGCGGCGACGTCAGCGCCTTCCTGGACCGCACCTTGCGGTGGTGGGTGATGGCGAAGCGGTGCGCCTCGTCGCGGACCCGCTGGAGCAGGAACAGGGCCGGCGAGTTGTGCTCCAGGATGATCGGCTCCACGCGGTCGGGGGCGAACACCTCCTCGCGCTGCTTGGCCAGGCCGAAGGTCGGGATGTCGGCGAACCCCGCCGCCTCCAGCACCTCCAGGCCCGCGCTGAGCTGGCCCTTGCCGCCGTCGATCAGGACGAGGTCCGGGCGGGCCGAGAAGGAGCGGTCGCCGACGTCGGCCGCGTCTTCGCGGCGGAGCGCGGTCTCCAGGCGGTCGAAGCGGCGGCGCAAGACCTCCTGCAGCATCGCGAAGTCGTTGGGGCCGGGGGTGAACTTGATCCGGAAGTGGCGGTAATGCTCGCTCTTGGGCCGGCCCTCCTCGAACACGACCATCGCCCCCACCGCCGAATCGCCCTGGATGTTGGAGATGTCGTAGCACTCGATCCGGTGCGGAGCCTCGGGCAGGTCCAACGCCTCGGCGAGGGCGCTCAGCATGGGCTCGGTCCGGCTGCGGTCGTAGTCGGCCTCGATCCGCAGCTGCTTCAGGCTCTCGGTCGCGGTGTCGGTGAGCTGGTCGAGGAGGCCGCGCTTGCGGCCGCGCACGGGCACGTCGAGCGCGACCGGCCCACCCCGCTTGGTGACCAGCCAGTCGTGCACCAGGTCGCGCTCGTCAGGCTGGCCGGGCAGCAGGATGGTGCGCGGCACATGGGTGGCGCTGGCGTAGTACTGGAGCACGAAGCCGCGCAGCAGCTCGCCCTCGGTGGCCTCGGCCGCGCCCTCCAGCGGGTGCCCGTCGTGCCCGATCATCTTGCCCTGCCTGATGTAGGCGATCTCGACATAGACGTCCTTTCCGTCGCGCGCGTACGCGACCAGGTCCTGGTCGTCGCGGCTGTGCGTGAGCACCTTCTGGCGGTCCGCGATCTTCTCGATCGCCAGCAGCTTGTCCCGGTAGCGGGCAGCGTTCTCGAAATCGAGGGTGTCGGCGGACGCGCCCATGCGGTCGCGGAGGTCGCGGGTGAGCACGTCCGAGCGGCCCTCCATGAAGAGCGCGACCTGGCGGATGGTGGCGTGGTACTCGTCCCGCGTGACGCGCCCCTCACAGGGTCCGGGGCAGCGCCGGATATGGAAGTCGAGGCACACCTTGCCCTGCCGAAAGATGTCGTCGGAGCAGGTGCGGAACGGCAGCAGCTGGCGCAAGGACTTCACCGTCGAGCGCAGCGACAGGGCGCTCGTGTAGGGCCCGAAGTAGAGGCCGCCGTCCTTGGCGATGCGGCGGGTGTAGTGGACGCGCGGGAACTCCTCGGTCACCGGCAGCTTCAGGTAGAGGTAGTTCTTGTCGTCCTTGAGCCGGATGTTGAAGCGCGGCTTGTAGTGCTTGATGAAGTCGTTCTCGAGGACGAGCGCCTCCACCTCGTTGGCTGTGCGCACGAACTCGAAGTCCCAGACCTTGCGCAGCAGCTCGGCCAGGCGGGCGTTCTGCGCGTACCCGGGCGTGAAGTAGGAGCGCAGGCGGTCGCGCAGGCGCAGGGCCTTGCCGACGTAGATGACCTGCGCGGACTTGTCCCGCAGCAGGTACACGCCGGGGCTGTCAGGGACCGCGCGCAGGCGCTTCCTGATGCCCTCGCTGTTGTCTGTCGCAGTGGCCATCCGGCCCGATTCTAGGTAGGCGGGGTGCGGTTAAACTTCGGGCCGATGGCACAGCAGCCGCCCGCGCTGGGCCCACAGCCGAGCACTACGGTGCCCCACCACGCGCCGTCGGCCTATCCGGGGCCCTTGGCGGCGGTGGCGCCGCCGACCAACCAGCTCGCGATCGTCAGCCTGGTGGCGGGAATCGCCTCCTACGTGATGCTGCCCGTGATCGGGGCGGTCGTGGCCGTGATCACGGGCCACATGGCCCGCTCCCAGATCAAGCGGACCGGCGAGAGTGGGAACGGGCTCGCGCTGGCGGGGCTGATCCTCGGCTACGTCCACCTGGCCCTCGGGCTGATCGTGCTGCTCGTGGTCGTGGTCGTGTTCTTCGGGATCCTGGGCCTGGTCGCCACCCAGCACCCGACCGGGTAGCCGCCCTCCCTTGCGGGGAGGGTTGGGGTGGGGTCGCGGCGGGCTGCCGACGCCGCGCGCCTGGCGGAGACCGAGTACCACCGCAGCCAGGGTTCCCAGGAGGCGTCTGACTTCCTGCGTCACCGCTGCCAGATGGGTGAACCATCTGGGGCAGCTTTGGCAGAGCGCGCAGGCCATGCGCAAGGGAGAGATCGGCTTCCCGCACCTGGTGCAGATGTCGCATACGGCGAGCGCGGTCCGGCGGGCATGTGCCCGGAGCGACGCGTTCGACGAGGACAAGCTGCTGGAGCGGGCTCGCACTGAAAGCGTGGGCAGGTTCTGGCACACCTGCCAGAACTACCTCCATGCCTGCAACCCGACGCCTTCGCCGACCGGGCCGAGACCGTGTTCGAGCAGCGCGAGCTCACCATCCGCCGTCGCCGGGACGGCGCCTACACGTTCTGGGGGCGACTCGACCCCCTGGGCGCGGCGGTGGTCAAGGCGTCGCTGGCGCCCCTGGCCCGCAAGCGGGGCAAGGAGGACGACCGGTCCTTCAAGCAGCGCCTCCACGACGCCCTGGTCGAGCACGCGGCCGAGAACCAGCAGACCCACCTCAGCGTGACGGTTTCGGTGGAGACCCTGCTGGGCCTGGAGGGGGCGCCGGCGGCCGAGATCGAGGGCATGCCCCCCATCGCCCAGCGCACGGTCGAACGCTTGGCTTGCGACTGCTCGGTGCGGCGCATCCTGCTCGACCCCAAATCGAACGTGATCGAGGTCGGGCGCAGCCGGCGGGTGATCTCGGACCCCGCGCGCCGAGGTCTGATCGCGCGCCAGGGCGGTCTCTGCGGCTGGCCGGGGTGCGATCGCCCGGGTCGCATCGCTCACCACGTCCAGTTCTGGAACCGGGGCGGCGACAGCGACCTCCCCAACCAAGCCTTGGTCTGCTACCACCACCATCGGCTGCTGGATGAAGGCGGGTGGAAGATGACCATCGGGCCCAACGGCGAGATCATGGTCTTCAGGCCGCCCCCCACCTTCGGGAACCGGGCGCGAGGCCCCGATATTGAAATCGCCGTCTAAGGTGAGATTCCCGCATGCCGATCACCCTCAAAGGGACCAAGCCGCTACCTGAGTCCGAGCTCTGGCAGGTCGAAGCCTCCTTGGGCGTCTCGATCCCCCAGGGCTACCGGACCTTCCTGTGCGCGACCGACGGCGGCCGGCCGGATGAGGCCTGGTTCTCGCCAATGGTCGGCGTGACCGATTTCCTGGGGGCCCAGGACATCCTGGCGACACGCTCGCGCCTGAGGGGCCGGCTACCCGAGACCCTTCTGCCCATCGCGGCCGCGGCGGGCGGGAACCTAGTCTGCATCTCCACCGCCGAGGGCCAGGTGGGCGCGATCTATTTCTGGAATCACGAGCTCGAGCACCTCGGCGAGAGGGCGATCGAGAGACTGGCTTCAGCCTTCGATGACTTCGTCGCCCACCTCTATGTCGCGCCGCCGGTGGAGCTGCCGCCGAACCGAATCATCAGCGTGCACGTCGATCCCGAGTTCCTGAAAGAGGTCCGCGAGCAGGAAGAGCGCGACCACGAGCGGCCAACCGTGCGCTGGCCAACGTAGCCCCGACCCCCACCCTCCCCGTTGGGGACGGGGGTCCCTAGAAGTGCACCCCTCGCATCAGGTAGGCCAGGGCGGCCTGCTCCATCGGCATCTCAGCGTCCTCCTTCTCCTTCCGCCGCGGTCCGTTCTTGTGCTCGCTGTCCGGGAACACGTGGTAGGCGCCGGTCATCACGAAGTTCAGGAATCCCGGTGAGATGGTGTCGACCGCCTCGCCCAGCTTCCCCAGCCGCGTACTCACCTCCGGCGCCTGGGTGAGCACCGCCTGCACCACCATCTCCGCGGCCTCGTCGGAGGATATGGTCGGGAAGTTCTTGTAGATCCCGGTGGGCGCGATCATCGGGGTCCGCACCAGGGGCATGTGGATGTTGGTGACCACGATCCCGTCGTCGGCCACCTCGGGCGCGATGCAGCGCGCCAGCGCCGCCAGCGCGGACTTGGAGGCCACGTAAGCCCCGAAGCGCGGCGGGTATGCCTGCACGCCGATCGAGGAGATGTTGATGATGTGCCCGCTCCCGCGCTCCTGCATGCCCGGGATCACGGCCAGCATCAGCTTGACCGCGCCGAAGTAGTTGAGCTGCATCGTGCGCTCGTAGTCGTGGAAGCGGTCCAGTGACTCCTTCACCGAGCGGCGGATCGAGCGCCCGGCGTTGTTGACCAGGATGTCTACCTGCCCGTGCTCCTTGAGCACCCGCTCGATCATTCGCTGGTTGGCAGCCATGTCGGCCAGGTCGGTCGGGTAGACCCAGGCCTTGCCACCGGCGTCCTTGATCTCCCTGGCCAGGGCGTCCAGCTTCTCCTTGGTGCGCGAGACCAGCATCATCCGGGCGCCGTGGCGCCCCATCTCCAGGGCGGTGGCGCGGCCGATGCCGCTGGAGGCGCCGGTCACCACCACCACCCGGTCCTCGAGCGCGGCGCGCAGGTTGCGCGGCGTCAGCGCCTCGGGGTCGAGGTGGCGCTCCCAGTAGTCCCAGATCTTCCAGGCGTAGGACTTGAGCGGCGGCGGGGCGATGCCGGTGCCTTGGAGCGCGGCCAGCGTGTTGTCGGCCTTGAAGCGGGCCCGGCTGTTGACATAGCCGAGGGCGGCCTCTGGGATCTTGACGCGGTCGAGGAACTGCCGCCGCAGCGCCTGGTAGGGCTTCCAGCCCGTCAGCAGGCCGCGGAACTCCTTGGGCACCATCCCCACCGCGCGGGGATCGACGCGAAGCGTGAACTGAGGCCCATGGGCAGCCTTGAGGAAGACATTGACGGTGTCGCCCAGGCTCAGCGGCTCGGGGTCGACGAGGTGGAAGGTCTTGCCGTCGAGGCCGGGCCTGGACGCGATGGCGGCCATGGCCCTGGCCACGAAGTCGACCGGCACCACGTTCAGAGGGTTGCCCTCGTAGCCGACCAGGGGCCACCAGGACGGGATCGCGTCGCGCACCCGCTGCAGCAGCTTGAAGGCGTAGTAGGGGCCGTCGACGCGGTCGGCCTGCCCGTCTTCGGCCGAGCCGATCACGATCCCGGGCCGGTATATGCGAAATGGGGTCCGGGCCTCTTCGCGCACGATCTTCTCGGCGTCGAACTTGGTGCGGTAGTAGGGATGGTCGAGCTTCTGGCCCTCGTCGAACATCTCCTCGCTGAAGTCGCCCTTGAACCCGGCGCCGGCCACCGCGATCGAGCTCACGTGGTGCAGCCGCCGGGCCTTGATGGCATTTGCGAAAGCGACCACGTTGCGGGTGCCCTCGACGTTGGCCGCCTGGTTCGCGGCCGCGTCCGCCTCCAGGTCGTAGACGGCCGCCAGGTGGAAGACCTCGGCGCCTTTCAGCGCGGCCAGGCCGGCCCGGGCGAGACCCAGGTTCTTCTTGGTGATATCGCCGACCAGGGGCTTGACGGTGCGGCCGGCGCCCTTCAGCTTGCCTGCCGACTGCTTGCGGACCAGGACGTGGACCGGCTCCGTGCCCTTCGCCAGCTCGGCCACCAGCCGACGGCCGATGAAGCCCGTGCCGCCCGTGACCACGTAGGCCATCGGCGTCCAACGTTAGCGGGTCAGGAAGTCGGCCACCAACCGGTTGAATTCGGGCGGCGCCTCGATGTGCGGGCTGTGCCCGAGGCCGTCCAGGAGCTGCAGCCTGGCGTCCTGCACCGCCTCGGTCACGGCGCGCGCCTGGCCCTGGCCGGGCAGCGAGTCATCGCTGCCGCACACCACCAGCACCGGCGCGTCAATACGCGGCGCCAGCGCCCGCAGGTCCTGGCCACGGTCGCACTGGATGTATCGGAGGATGGTCTCCCGGGCGGGCGGGCGGCGGTCCATCTCCCGCACCACGGCCGGCACCAGCCGGTCGAAGGTGGCGCGCCCGAAGGCCTGCAGCACGAGGCCGGCATGGAGGTCGTGGTCCGAGAGATCGGAACGAGCGAGCCCGTCCCAGTGATCCATGACCGCCAGCAGGTAGGCGTCCATGTAGAGGGCCGGCGCCACCGCCACCACGCGGCGCGCGCGATCCGGCCAGCGCGCCGCCAGCAGCAGGGCCAGGTAGGCGCCCAGCGAGTGACCGACCAGGTGGGCGCGCTCCAGGCCGGCGGCGTCCATGGCCGCGACCACGTCGTCGGCCAGGTCGTCTGGCGTGAAGGGGGTGCCGGGATCGGGCGTCTCCCCCATCCCCCGAGGGTCGAAGAGCAGCAGCCGGAAGCGCGCGGAAAGGGCGCCGACCTGCTTGAGCCAGGCCCGGCGGTCGCTGAAGGTGCCGGGGATCAGGACGACGTCCGGACCTTGGCCGACGAGCTCGAAAGCGGGAGTCAGCGGAGTTTCAGAGCCGCGGCGTCGAGCTCGTAGATCTCTCCGAACTTGCGCTGCACGTAGCGGATCCAGGGCTCGGCTTCGAGGGACCGGCCCGTGATGCGCTCCAGGAGCTCGCCGGGGGTGAACTTGCGGCCGTGCCGGTACAGGTTCTCGACCAGCCAGCCGTGCAGCTGCTTGAACTCGCCCGCTGCGACCTGGTCGTCGAGGTCGGGAATGGCCGCGCGTATGGTCTCCATGAGCTGGGCGCCGATCACGTTGCCCAGCGTGTAGCTGGGAAAGCCGCCGAAGGAGACGCCGGACCAGTGGATGTCCTGCAGCGCACCCTCGGCGTCGTTCGGCACCTGGATGCCGAGATACTGCTCGACCTTGGCGTTCCAGGCCTCGGGCACGTCGATCGCCTTGAGCTCCCTCTCCAGCAGGTCGTTCTCGATCTCGAAGCGCAGCAGGATGTGCAGGTTGTAGGTGACCTCGTCCGCCTCGACCCGGATCAACGAGGGGTAGACCCTGTTGACCGCGCGGTAGAAGGCCTCTTCGTCGACGCCCCGCAGGCTGCCCGGAAAGGCTTTCTTGAGGGGCCCCAGGAAGTGCCGCCACATGGGGCGGCCGCGGCCGATCAGGTTCTCCCAGAGCCGCGACTGGGACTCGTGCACGCCGGGCGAGGCGCCGCCCCACAGCGGCGTGCCCTCCAGCTCGAGCCCGTGGCCCTGCGAGTACATCGCGTGGCCGCTCTCGTGCATGGTCCCGAACAGGCCCTGGGACAGGAACGACTGGCTGATGCGGGTCGTGATCCTGACGTCGCCGGACCCGAAGCCGATCGAGAAGGGGTGCGCCGAGAGGTCCTCTCGCCCGCGCTCGAGATCGAAGCCAAAGGCGCTGATCACCTCCATCCCGAAGTCGAGCTGGGCCTTCTCGTCCCAGTCTCCGTGGAGGATGGAGTCGTCGATCGCGTCCTGGCGGCGACCGATCTCGCGCACGAGCGGCACGATCGCCTCTCGCAGCCGGCCGAACAGTGCCTCCAGCTGGCGGGTCGTGATGCCCGGCTCGTTGTAATCGAGCAGCGCGTCGTAGGGACGCTCGGCATAGCCGAGGGCCTCGGCGATCCGGCGGTTGATGTCGACGTTGCGCTCGAGGTAGGGCGCGAAGAGCTTCCAATCGGACGTCTCCCGCGCTCGCTGCCAGACGGGGCGCGCCTCGCTGGAGGCGCGGGCCGCCTCCGCCACCAGGTCGGCCGGGATCTTGACGGCGTGGTCGCGGTCGCGCCTGGTCACGCGGACCAGGGCGCCGTCGTCCGTCTCGGGGTCGAGCGCGCGACCTTCCAGCTCCTCGAGCAGGCTGCCGACCTCCGGCTCCACCAGCCGCTCGTGGGCGAGCCTGCTCAGGGTCGCCAGCGCCGAAGCGCGGCTGGCGACACCGCCCGGGGGCATGTAGGTCTCCTGGTCCCAGGCCAGCACGCCCGCCGCGCGGTCGAGGGTCGCGATCTCGTGCAGGGTCGTCTTCAGCCGCTCTAGCGCGTCGGTCACGCCGTCGCCTTCTCGCGGATCCGCCCGGCCTTGACCGGCTTGGCAGCCTTGAGGCGACGCCCGGCCCGCTCCAGGATCGGCCGCAGGTAGCGCCCGGTGTAGCTGGCGGGGTCCTCGGCCACCTGCTCGGGCGTCCCCTCCGCAACCAGGCGGCCGCCCTTGTCGCCCCCTTCCGGGCCAAGGTCGATGATCCAGTCGGCGGTCTTCAGAACATCGAGGTTGTGCTCGATCACGATCACGGTGTTGCCGTGGTCGACCAGCCTGTGCAGCACCTGGAGGAGGCGGTCGACGTCGGCGTAGTGGAGGCCGGTGGTCGGCTCGTCGAGCACGTAGACCGTGCGACCGGTATCCCGGCGCGAGAGCTCGGTCGCCAGCTTGACCCGCTGCGCCTCGCCACCCGAAAGCTGGGTCGCGGGCTGCCCGAGGCGGATGTACCCGAGACCGACATCGTGCAGGGTCTTGAGCTTGATGCGGATCCGGGGCACGTTCTCGAAGACGTCCATCGCCTCGTCCACCGTCAGCTCGAGGACCTCGGCGATCGAGTGCCCGCGGAACTTGACCTCCAGCGTCTCGCGGTTGAAGCGGGTGCCGTGGCAGACCTCGCAGGGCACGTAGACGTCGGGCAGGAAGTGCATCTCGATCTGGATGATCCCGTCCCCTTTGCACGCCTCGCACCGACCTGAGTTGGGGACGTTGAACGAGAAACGTCCCGGCTTGTAGCCGCGCAGTCGGGCCTCGGGCAGCTGCGCGAAGAGCTCGCGCATATAGCTGAACATCCCGGTGTAGGTGGCCGGGTTCGAGCGCGGGGTGCGCCCGATCGGCGACTGGTCGATGTCGATGGCCTTGTCGATCTGCGCCAGACCCTCGATCGCGCGGTGCGGTCCCGGCTTCTCCTTGGCGCGGTAGAAGTGCTGCGCCAGCCGCCGCGAGATGATGTCCGTCACCAAGGACGACTTGCCGGAGCCGCTGACGCCCGAGACCACCGTGAAGGTCCCCAGCGGGATCGCCACGTCGATGTCCTTGAGATTGTTGGCCCGGGCGCCCCTGACCACCAGCTGCTTGGAGGTGCCGCGCCGCCGGCGCGCCGGCGTCGCGATCTCCAGCTCCCCGCGCAAGTAGCGCGCCGTGAGGCTGTCGGAGTGGGCGATCAGCTCCTCGACCGGGCCCGCCGCCACGATCTCACCACCGTGCTCGCCCGCGGCGGGGCCGATGTCGACCATGTAGTCCGCGGCCCGGATCGTCTCCTCGTCGTGCTCCACGACGATCAGCGTGTTGCCCAGGTCGCGCAGCCGGAGCAGGGTCTCGATCAGGCGCCGGTTGTCGCGCTGGTGCAGGCCGATCGAGGGCTCGTCCAGGATGTAGAGCACGCCCATCAGCTTGGAGCCGATCTGGGTGGCGAGCCGGATCCGCTGTGACTCGCCCCCCGAGAGGGTGGTCGCGGAGCGGTCGAGGGTGAGGTATTCGAGACCGACGTCGAGCATGAACTGCAGCCGCTCGCGGATCTCCTTGAGGACGCCGCGCGCGATCTCGTTCTCGCGGTCGGTGAGCTTGCCCGGCAGCAGCTCGAAGAAGTGGATCGTCTGCTCCACCGCCAGCTGGCAGACCTCGGAGATGTTGCGTGCCGCGATCGTCACGGCCAGCGACTCCGGCTTCAGGCGCGCGCCCTTGCAGGCCGGGCAGGGCTTCTCCGAGAGGTACTTCTCGAGCTCCTTCTTGAGGTAGTCGCTCTCGGTCTCGTCGTAGCGTCGCTGGACGTTGGCCAGGACCCCCTCGAAAGGGGCCTCGTACCAGCGCTTGGCGCGGTACTGGTTCCGGTAGCTGAAGCGGATCTTCTTGTTCCCGCTGCCGTCGAGCAGGAAATCGATGTCCTTGGCGGGCAGCTTGGAGACGGGCTTGTCCATGTCGATGCCGAAGGCTTCGCACACGGTCTCCAGCAGCTCCGGGTAGAAGAACTGGGACCGGCTCCAGGGCGCGATCGCCCCCTGCCGGAGCGTCAGCGAGTCGTCGGGGATGACCAGCTCGGCGTCGACCAGAAGCTGGGAGCCGAGGCCGGTGCAGGTGGGGCAGGCCCCGTGTGGGGAGTTGAAGGAGAAGTTGCGCGGCTCCGGCTCGGGCACGCTGATGCCGTCGACCGGGCAGGCGTAGTCCTGGCTGTAGGGGATGTCCTCCTTCTTGTCGATGTCGACCACGATCACGCGGCCGCCCCCCATGCGGGTCGCCGTCTCCAGGGAGTCGACCAGCCGCGTGCGCTGGTCCGGCCCCACCACCACCCGGTCGACGACCACCTCGAGGTCGTGCTTCTTGTTCTTCTCGAGCGGGATCTTGTCGTCGAGGCTGTACTGGGTGCGGTCGACCCGGACCCGCACGAATCCCTGGCGCCGGATGTCCTCCAGCAGCGAGCGGTACTCGCCCTTGCGGCCGCTGACCACCGGCCCCAGGATCAGGAGGCGGGTGCCGGGCGCCATCTTTTCGACCTGGTCGGCGATCTGGTCGACGGTCTGCTTGGTGATCTCGCGGCCGCAGATGGGGCAGTGTGGGTGGCCGATGCGGGCGAAGAGCAGCCGCAGGTAGTCGTAGACCTCGGTCACCGTGCCCACCGTCGAGCGCGGGTTGCGGGAGGTGCCCTTCTGGTCGATCGAGATGGCCGGGCTGAGGCCTTCGATCACGTCGACGTCGGGCTTCTCCATCTGGCCCAGGAACTGGCGCGCGTAGGCCGACAGCGACTCCACGTAGCGGCGCTGCCCCTCCGCGTAGATGGTGTCGAAGGCGAGCGACGACTTCCCGGAGCCGCTGAGGCCCGTGAAGACGATCAGACGGTCGCGCGGGATCGAGAGCGAGACGTCCTTGAGGTTGTGCTCCCGCGCCCCCCGGATCGTGATGTGGTCGATGGGCACCCGGCTAACTCTCCCCTTCGGAGGTGATCGCGAAACTGCCGGTGGCGGTCGCCACCAGGGTGCGCCCCGGGCCCTCCACGCGGCATTCGGCGACCCCCGTCCGGCGGCCGGCGTGGAGCACGCGCCCGGTCGCCCGCAGGCGCTCCCCCGGGCGAGCGACGTTGATGAAGTTGACCTTGAGGTCGAAGCTGACCTGGCGCGCGCCCGCCGGCAGAGCGGTGCCCATGGCGCGGGCCATGGCCGAGTCGCAGATGGTAGCGATGAAGCCGCCGTGGACGACGCCCAGGCTGTTGGCCATCTGCTCCCTGGCCTCCATCTCGACCACCGCCCTGCCCTTCGCCGCCTCGACCAGCTCGATGCCGAGGAACTTCCAGGCGCCGGAGGGTGGAGGACCACCTCCCCTCTGGAGAGGTCGCTCCGAGCGCAGCTCGCGGCGGGTGGGGTTGGTCATTGCCTCCACCCCTGCCTGGGTATGGCGAGGCAGGTGGACGAGGCGTGGGCGATCAGCTTGCCGTCCTGGTCCAGGACGTCGGCCTCGGTGAAGCCCAGCGTGCGCCTGAGCTCGATCACCCGGCCCACCGCTCGCAGCCGGCCCTCGACCACGGGGCGGATGAAGTTGATCTTGAGCTCGATGGTCGTGTTGGACTGGTCGTCCGGCTGCATGGTCAGCAGCGACATGCCCATGGCGGCGTCGGCGATCTGGGTGATGATCCCGCCCTGGACCACACCGCCTTCGTGGCGGTGCTTGGCGTCGGCGATCAGCTCGACCACGACACGGCCCTCGTCGACCTCGGCGATGCTGGCGCCGATGGTCTCCCGCCAGCCCGCGCGCGGACCGTCACCGACCATCCCCTGGCGCAGGGCTTCCAGGTTGGTTATGGTCCGCGCCTCGTCCGGCGGTAGTTCCTGATCTGACCCTTGGGCCTGAGCGCGGGCGCGGCGGCGATGGCCAGGGCCACGTCCTCGTCGTCGTCCCCGCCGGCCGACTCGCCGGCGATCCGCTTGCGGAGGGCGATGATGCGGTCGCGCACGCGCGCGGCGTCCTCGAAGGCGAGCTCGCGGGACAGCCGCTTCATCTCCTTCTCGAGGTCGCGCACGATGGCGAGCAGGTCCTCGCGCGGCAGCCCGGCGCCCATCATCAGCTCGACCGCGTCGGCCTGCGTGTCCTTGTCCTGGACCTCCAGGTTGTAGATCGCCTTCTTGATGGTCTCGGGCGTGATCCCGTGCTCCTCGTTGTAGGCGACCTGGCGGGCCCGGCGCCGGTTGGTCTCGTCGATGGCCTCGCGCATGGAGTCCGTGATCTTGTCGGCGTACATGACCACGTGGCCCTCGATGTTGCGGGCGGCGCGGCCGATGATCTGGATGAACGACCGGTAGGCGCGCAGGTAGCCCTCCTTGTCGGCGTCGAGGATGCCGATGAAGGCGACCTCGGGCAGGTCGAGGCCCTCGCGCAGGAGGTTGATGCCGACCAGCACGTCGTAGGTGCCCAGGCGGAGGTCCCGCAGGAGGTCGATGCGCTCCATGGCGTCGAGGTCGGAGTGGATGTAGCGGACGCGGATCCCGAACTCCTTGAGGTAGTCGGTGAGGTCCTCAGCGAAGCGCTTGGTGAGCGTGGTGACGAGCGAGCGCTGCTCCTTCTCCGCGCGCCGCTTGAGCTCGGCGACCAGGTCGTCGATCTGCCCCTCGGTGGGCCGCACCTCGACCACGGGGTCGACGAGGCCGGTCGGCCGCACCACCATCTCCACCGTGCGCTGTGAGCGCCGCATCTCGTAGGGACCGGGCGTGGCCGAGACGTAGAGGCGCTGGCCCACCCGCTCCTCCCATTCCTCGAAGCTGAGTGGGCGGTTGTCGAAGGCGCTGGGCAGCCGGAAGCCGTACTCGACCAGGGCCGCCTTGCGGGACCGGTCGCCACCCAGCATCCCGCCGACCTGGGGCACACCGACGTGGGACTCGTCGACGAAGACCAGGGCGTCGTCGGGCAGGAAGTCCATCAATGTGTACGGGGCCTCGCCGGGCTGGCGCCGGGTGAGGTGCCGAGAGTAGTTCTCGATGCCCGCGCAGGTGCCGGTCTCGCGCAGCATCTCGAGGTCGAAATTGGTGCGCTGGCGCAGCCGCTGCGATTCCAGCAGGCGGCCGTGGTCGTCGAACCACTTGCAGCGCTCCTCGAGCTCCGCCTCGATGTCGCGGATCGCGATCTCGAGCTTGGCGCGCGGGGTGATGTAGTGGCTGGCCGGGAAGATCTTGACCTCGTCGCGGGCCCGGAGGATCTCGCCGGTGACGCTGTCGAGCTCGACGATGCGCTCGATCTCGTCGCCGAAGAACTCGATCCGGTAGACCTTCTCCTCGCTGGCAGGGACGATGTCGACCACGTCGCCGCGCACCCGGAAGCGAAGGCGCCCGAGGTCGTAGTCGTTGCGCTCGTAGAGCATCTCGGTGAGCTTGCGGAGCAGGATCTCGCGCCGGATGGACTGGCCTTTGACGAGCTCCACCGACTCGCCCATGTAGTCCTCGACGGAGCCGATGCCGTAGATGCAGCTGACGCTGGCGACCACGATCACGTCGCGCCGTGTCATCAGCGCGGTGGTGGCGCTGTGGCGCATGCGGTCGATCTCCTCGTTGCGCGAGGAGTCCTTCTCGATGTAGGTGTCGGAGCGCGCGATGTACGCCTCCGGCTGGTAGTAGTCGTAGTAGCTGACGAAATACTCGACCGCGTTGGTCGGAAAGAGGCGCCTGAACTCGGCGCACAGCTGGGCCGCCAGCGTCTTGTTGGGGCTCATCACCAGCGCCGGCCGCCCCAGCTCCTGGATGACCCAGCTCATGACGTTGGTCTTGCCCGAGCCGGTGACACCCATCAGGACCTGCTCCTGGAGGCCCTTTTGGAAGCCGTCGATGACCTGAGCGATCGCCTGGGGCTGGTCGCCCGCGGGCTCGAAGGGCGCCTGGAGATCGAAGCGGGAGGGCATTGAACCCTAAGATTCTACGTCGAACACCCGTTCGAACCACCTCCCCTTTGGGGAGGTCGCGCCCGTTGGGCGCGGGTGGGGCAACTGTGACGCCCCCACCCCTACACTCCCCGCAGGGGAGGGGGTTCTAGCTCGACGTCACCAGGTAGTTGTCGAACTCACCCGGGCCCTCGCCGAGCACCCCGGCGCTGCCGCTGGCGAAGACCGTGGAGGTGGCGGTGACGGTCGCCGGCGCCAGCGCGCCGGAAGGATCGGTGACGGTGCAGGAGAGCGAGCCGCCGACCGCGCTGAAGCTGAGGGAGTAGAACTTGGCGGGGTCGAACTGCCAGCTCACGTTGGCTCCGATCTGCGTGTAGTTGCCGCCCGTGACCTGCCACATGGTCAGGAAGCCACCGTGGTCGAGACCGCAGGCGTAGAAGTCGTTGGCGTCCTGGAAGCGCGTGATCAGGCGGGCGTGGCCGGTGGTCGAGGCCGCCTTGACGCTGGCGCTGACCTTGACGTTGGTCCAGCTGGTGCTGGTGGAGACGCCCACGGTCGCGATCGCCCAGCTGGTGTCGGGCGTGTAGAGCACGTGCGAGCCGTCCTGGACGATCTGCCAGTTGCCGGTCCAGACGTGCCAGCCGGGGACCGCGGTCCCGATCGCGTCCTGCTCGAAGTTGTCCTTGAACAGGTAGGGCGGCGGCGTGGGCGTCGGGGTCGGGGTGGGTGTCGGCGTGGGCGTGCGGACCGGGGTCGGCGTGGGCGTGGGGACCGGTGTTGGTGTGGGCGTGGGCGCCGGTCGCGGGGTGGGTGTCGGGAGCGGGGTCGGGGCGGGCGTCGGAACCGGGGTCGGCTCGAGCGTGGGCGTGGCGGTTGGCGTCGGCTGGGGCGTGGCGACGGCGGCGACCGGGTGCGGCGAAGGCTGGTGCGACCCGAATGGCAGCAACGGCTGACCGCCGGCGCTCGGCAGCCAGCTCAGGCCCTGGCCCGCGAACGGGAGCCAGGCCGTCCGGCCGCCGGTGAGCCAGACCAGCGTGCCCGGGCCCTTGCCCAACACGAAGAAAACGAGGAGCAGGGCGAGCAGAAGCGCGGCAGCGGCGGATTGGGTACGGCGCCGGCGCTGATCGCCGGCCGCATGGGCGTGCAACCTCCCTCCTCAGTCGAGTCAACGCCCGGTCGACGGCGAGCTTGCGAGATCGAGCTGCGCGAACCGGCCCTCCCACCGGCGCGCGCCGGGCGTCCAGTCCACGGAACGCCGGAAGGCGGGACCGGCGAAGGCGAACGAGTGGTACTCGCCGTTCTCCCCACAGGCGTCGACGTCGAGCGTCACGATCTCGCGCGCGAAGTCGGGGTCCACGACCCGGCCCAGCCAGGACTCGTCAAGCCGATCCAGGTCGACGCAGGTGACCACCGCGCGGCCGCCAGAGCCGACGAAATCGGCCAGCAGCGCGGGCGAGGGCTCGCCCCAGAGCGGCTCCACGTGCTCCAGGCCGGCGCCGGTGACTCGATCCTCGTACCAGGCGCGCACATCGGCGAGGTGGATGTCGCCGAGGACGACCCCGGCGCAGCCGCTCGCGCGCAGGCCCTCCAGCTCGCGCTGGAGCGCGGAATCCATCTCCGACCAGGCCGTCCCCACCGCGACCAGGCTCGGGACCCCGGTCGCGGCCGCCTGCTCGCGGATCAGATCGATCGGCGTGGCGTGGAAGCGGATGCGCCCGCTGGCGGAGTCATAGAAGGTGAGCAGGGTCTGCACATCGAGGCCCGCCCGGCGCGCGCGGTCGAGCGCCAGCGCCGAATCCTTGCCGCCTGACCACATGAGGGCGTAAGCCCTATGGGAGCTCGAGGATCAGCGCCTCCACAACGCTGCCGGCCGGGTAGCCTTCCGCGCCCGGCGGGATCCGCACCAGCGCGTGCGCGCCGGCCAGCGACATCAGCCTCGACGACGACTGCGAGCCGGTGGAGGTGGCGACCAGGTCGGGACCCTCGCGGCGCAGCCTGACGCGCTGGTACTCCGTGCGGTCGCCACTCGCCAGCGCGTCATAGTCGAGGCGCACCGGCAGCTGCGGACGCTGCAGGCGCGCGTATCCCTGCAGCCTGCGGAGCGCCGGCCGCACGAAGACCTCGAAGGTGACCAGCGAGCTCACCGGGAACCCGGGCAGCCCGAACGCCAGCCTCGCACGGGGCAGCGTGGCGAAGGTGAACGGCTTGCCGGGCCGGAGCTTGACGCGCCCGACGTGCACCTCGCCCAGCGATTCCAGGAGCGGCTTGACCAGGTCATGGGTGCCGACCGAGACGCCGCCCGAGGTCACCAGCACGTCGCAGCGGTCGAGCGCCGCCACGACCAGCTCGCGCAGGGGCTGGGGCCGGTCGGGCGCGATGCCCAACAGCTCGACCTCCGCCCCAGCCTCCCGCAGCGCCGCCAGCAGGGCCCAGCGGTTGGAGTCGGTGATCTGGCCCGGCCCCAGGGGCTGTCCCACCTCGACCAGCTCGTCCCCGGTCGACATCAGCGCCACCCGCGGCCGCCGGTGCACCCGCAGGCGATCGATGCCCAGAGCGGCGACCAGGCCCAGCTCGGCCGCACCCAGCGGCTGCCCACGACTGACCACGCGGTCGCCCGGGCGCAGGTCGGCCCCGGGTGCATGGAAGTTGCGGCCGGCCGCGAAGCCGGTGGGGACGACGACGTGCTCGCCGGACTCTTCCACGTCCTCGACCATGACCACACTGTCGGCGCCCTCGGGCAGCACGCCGCCGGTGAGGATGCGGGCGGCGGCGCCGCCCTCGAGCTGACCTGCAAAGGGGCGGCCGGCCGCGGACTCCCCCACCACCCGCAGCCGGCCGCCGCCGTCAGCGGACCGGATCGCGTAGCCGTCCACGGCGCTGGCCGGGAAGGCGGGGAGCAGGCGGCTGGCGACCACGTCCTCCGCGGCGACCCGGCCCGGGGCCTCCGCGAGCCTGACCTCCTCGGCCGGCAACACCGGGGTGTGTTCCAGCACCAGCGCCGCCGCCGCCTCCGCCGCGAGCATCTGGTAGGTGGACGCTTTCACCACGCCGAGTCTAGAGGCACCACCTCGAGCCGCATGCGCGCCCGCAGCCGGGCCAGCGCGGCCACGATGGGAGCACCGACGGCGATCACCAGGATGGCGTTGCCGACCGCGCGGAAGCTGTCGTAACCGAAGGAGGTCACGGCGTAGAAGCGCGCGAAGCGGGCCAGCGCCGCGGCCGGCGCGAGCCCCTGGACCCAGCCCAGGTCGCCGCCGCGGAAGTACGTGCTCCAGTCCCAGACGTCCATCACGGCCCCGAACGCATAACCACAGACGGCTCCGACCGCGGCCAGGACCAGCATCGAGGCGACACCGACGCGACCGCGCAGGGCGAGGCCGGCCCAGCCCGCCACCATCCCCACCCAGCCGGCGGCGAACAGCTGGTAGGGGAGCCACGGGCCGACCCCGCCGGTCGCCAGCGCCGAGACCAGGATCCCGAGCGCGCCCGCCAGGAACCCGAAGGAGGGGCCCAGCGCGAAGCCGGCGCACAGGACGGGTAGAAAAAACGGGCTGAAGCCGCCGATCCCGGTCACCACGGCCATCCGGAGCGCGGTGTCCAGGGCCGAGACCGCCGCCAACAGGGCGAGGCCGCGCGAGTCCAGGCGCCGGGTGCCAGTCTCGAGGGCGGCCAGGCCGACGACCGCGCCCAGCGCCACCGCCAGCGCGGGCGCGCTCGAAGGCAGGGCCAGCCCCAGGAACGGCCACACGAACAGGCCCAGGCCCACGATCGAGACCGCCGCCAGCCTCATCCCCGCACCACCGACAGGCCGCCGCCGGCGACCCTGGCAACCCTGTCCGCAACCGCGGCCAGGCGGCGGTCGTGGGTCGCGATCACCACCGAGGTTCCGGCCTCCAGCAGGCCGTCGACCGCGTCGACCAGCAGCTGCAGCGAGGCCGCGTCCATTCCGCGCGTGGGCTCGTCGAGGAACGCGATCTCCGGCCGGACCGCGAGCACCGCCGCCATGGCGGCGCGCTCGCGCTGGCCGCCGCTGAGGTCGCGCGGGTGCCGTTGTCCGAGCTCGGCGAGGCCGAAGCCCTGGAGCACGGCCGCCACCACGCCCGGCGACGCATCGGCGCCGGCCAGGCGCAGGGTGGCTGCCACCTCGGCGGCCACGGTCGGTCGGTGGAGGAGGGCGGCGGGGTCCTGGGGGAGGTACCCGACGCGGCCGGGTGCGCGCTCGACCCGGCCCGAGATGGGCGCGACCAGGCCCGCCAGCGTGCGCAGCAGCGTCGTCTTGCCGCCTCCGTTGGGGCCTTCGAGCACCAGCAGCTCACCGCGCCGGCCCAGCAGGCTCGAGATCTCGATCAGCGGCCTGCGACCGAGACCCGCGACCAGCGCCGAAACCTCCCAGGCAGTGGCCCCCGGGGTTGCCCGATGACGCCGCCGGAGTGGCGTGGCCGGCGCCGGCGCTCCTCGCGCGACGGCGCCCTGTTCAACGCGCAGGGTGGCCGTGGCCAGCGGCAGGAGGCGCTCCACGCGGTGCTCCGAGACGACGACGGCCAGGCCTCGACGGGCGAGGTCCGCACAGCAGGCGAGAACCGCGTCTGAGCCCTGTTCGTCGAGCTGCGAGGTGGGCTCGTCGAGGACGAGCAGCGCCGGCTGGAGGGCCAGCGCTCCCGCGATCGCCACCCGCTGCCGCTCACCGCCGGACAGCGTCGGCAAGCGCCGGTCCCGAAGGTGGCAGATGCCGGCCACCTCCATCGCCTCCGCCACGCGGCGCGCGGCCTCCCGAGGCCGGGTGCCGACATTCTCGAGCGCGAAGGCGACGTCCTGCTCCACGCGGCCGGCCACCGATTGGCGTTCCGGGTCCTGGAAGACGAAGCCGACCTCCCGGGCCAGCCGCGCCGTGGGCGTCGCCAGGACGTCCAGGCCGGCAACCCGCGCCGTCCCCTGCCAGCGCCCGCCGTGAAAGTGCGGCACCAGCCCGTTCAGCACCCGCAGCAGCGTCGACTTGCCGCCGCCGGAGGGGCCGGTGACCAGCGTCAAACCGGCGTCCAGCTCAGCCTCCGCTTCCCGGAGCGCCCGGCTGCCGCCGGGGTAGGCGTAGCTCAGGCGGTGGATCTGGGCGAGGGCCACGGCAGCGCCGGGAATGCGAGCAGCAGGGACGCCACGATCAACGCCGGCGTCACCGGGGGCAATGTGAGCTCGGGATACGGGTACCAGTCGGCCTCGAGTCCGAAGAACCGGGCGCCGAGGAAGACCGCCGCGGCCACGACCGCCGCCACCGCGATCAGGACCGCCGCCGGCGTCCAGCGGTCCGGCCGCAGGCGGGAGCGCGTTCCCGCCCCGAAGGCGCGGGCCTCCATGGCCTCCGCCAGCTGTACCGAGTCCTCCACCGCGGTCAGCGCCACCGGCACCAGGAGGTCCGCCCAGGAGCGCGGTCCCCGGGGCCGCCACCCGCGCATCACCTGCGCCTCCCGCACGCTGGTGTAGGCGCGGGCCAGGGCCGGCACCAGGTTGAGCGACGCCGCCGCCGCGACGCCGGTCCTCTCCAGCGGGCGCGGCAGCTCCGCGACGACGTCGGCGGGCTCGTAGAGGAGCGAGATCGGCGCCACCGCCAGGAGCGCCGCGACCAGGCCCGACCCCGCCACCAGGCCGTTGGCGAGCGATTCCAGGGTCACCGCTCCCCCGATGCCCGGCACCGGTTGCGGCAGCGTGGCCAGCAGGTGCCCGCCGCTGTGGCTCAGCGCCAGGTTGAGGATCACGGCGCTGAACCCGGCGATCCCGCCGGCCAGCAGCAGCGGGCGCAGGCGGCGATCGGCGGGCCGGTGGCGGACAAGCAGGTTGAGCGCGATCAGGGCCACCAGCACCCGGTAGACCGGGTTGCCGGTGGCCAGGACCACCACCAGCGCCGATGCCGACCAGGCCAGGGCCGCGCGAGGTCTCACCGGCGGATGTGCGGCGCCACGGCCTGGAGCAGCAGCCAGCCGGCCAGAGCTCCGATCGTGAGAGCCGCCACCACCCACCCGGGACTGAGTCCCGCGCCGGCGCCGCCGCCCGCCGGCGGCGGACGGCCGGCTCGGCCGGAGGCCGGCGGTATTGGCGTGGGCGAGATGGTCGGCGAGATGGTGGGTGATTCCTCGGGTGGCGTGGCGGCCGGCGCCGGCGACTCCGGGGCGGGCGGGACACCGGTGGCTGCAGGTGGTGCCGGGCGGCTCGGTGGCGTGGTCGCCGCCGGGGGCGCCACCGCCTGGCAGGCATTGATCAGGGGCGGTGCGGCGCCGCCGGTCGAGGGCACGAAGTGCCAACCGAGGGCATCGCCGTCGGCGAAGGTCTGGGCGCTGACCCCGAGATTGGAGGTCCCCCAACCGTGGCCCTGGCGGGAGACGAACATGGCCCAGTAGGGGCTGCTGGAGGTGAAGCAGCCGGGTGGATAGGTGCGAGGCTCGTAGTCGATCTGGCAGACCGCCTTTCCGAAGGAGTACTGCACCGACTGCCATTCGACACCGCTCAGGTCCATGACCTGCTCCCCCGTGATGGTCGCCGTATCGAAACCGACGCAGAACGTGAGCACCGCGCCGGACGAGTGCTCGACCACCAGGCTGGCGTGGTGGGCCCCCGCCGCCTGCGCGCAGACCGGGCGCGCGGCGCCACCCGGCGCCGCCAGGGCCAGCCCCCCCGCCGCGGCGGCGGCGATGCCGAACGCGGCAAGGCGGGCCGCCCGGATCACGGCCTGTTCAAGAAGAGGTAGGCGGCGCCCCCTGCCACCACCAGAACGGCGGCGGCCGCGACCAGCCCAAGGTAGAGCGCGAGAGGCGGCCCGCCGTTCGGCGTCGCGGGTGCCGGCGCGGCTGATGGGGAAGGCGTCGCGGTCGGTTCGCTCGACGGGCTGGGCGACGGCGTCGGAGTTGGGGTCGGAGCTGCCGAAGGCGAGGGCGAAGGGGTTGGGGCCGGCGCCAGCGCGACCGGCGGCGCCGGCGGTGCTGGCGTCGGGGTGGGAGCGGGAGCAGGTGCCGGCGTCGGCGACGGCGACGGGCTGGGGCTCGGGCTGGGACTTGGCGCCGGTGTCGGCGTCACGCAGCGCTGGGCCGGCAGCTGGTTGGCGGCGGTCGGCCCGGGGCTGGCTGCGAGCGTCGTACCCGAGACGTAGGCGGCAAAGACCGGAAAGAACACCCGCTCCAGGCCGGGTGCCGCCTGGCTGGTGGTCGCCACATCGACGCCCGCATAGCCGGCGAACCCCCCACTGGTCGCCTGGTTGGCCAGCAGCCACCCAACCGCGGTCGACCCGCCGGAGCTCCATCCGGCCGCGGCAGGGTCCTGGAAATCGGCCAGCAGGGCCTGCAGCACCAGTCCGGTGGAGACCGGGTCACTCCCGCCCCCAGCCTGGTACTGGAATCCTGCATCCGCTGCCTGCTGGGTGCGCAGCCAGGCCAGCGCCGCGGCGTCGCGCGCGTGATCGCCTACGGCAGCCAGCGCCAGCAGGACGAACGCCGTCGAGTTGGTGTCGCTGGTGTCGAAATTGGTGGCGGCGTTGGGATCGTCTTTGACCAGCTGGAAGTCCCAGCCGCCGTCGGTGTCCTGCGAGTTTCGGAGGTAGTCGATCGCCGCCGAAGGTACCGACTGGCCGGCGGCGGCCAGCGCGAGGATCGCGAGCGAGTCGCCCTGGGCCGACCCGGCCTGGTAGGCACCGCTAGAAGCGTCATAGAAGGCTTTTAGCTTCGCCACCAGGTCGATCCCGTTGAACGCGGTCGGATCCTTGCCAGCCGCCTTCACCGCCAGGATCAGCCGGCCTGCGTTCCCGGCATCGGCGCTGGCGGCGCCGGCATTGGCGCTCAGAAAGGCAATTACCGTCTGGCCGGACCCGTTCTTCAACTGGTTGGGGTCGTATCCGGCCCCGGCGGCGGCGATCGCATAGAACTCGCTCGCGTCATACGCCGAAAAGCCGGCCGGCTCCGAGCCGTCGGAATTCTGCTGCGACTGGAGGTACTGCAGCGCGTGCAGCTCGGCAGCCTGCTCGATGCTCATGACCACTGTCGAGGGAAAGGTCCCCTTCACGGGGAACGCCTGGAAGAGCAGGCCGCCCAGCGCCTGGCTGGAGGTGGCGACGTCGACTCCCGCGAAGCCGGCAAAGCCGCCGGAGGCATCCTGGAGCGCGACCAGCGCTGTGTACGGAGTGTGCCCAGACCTGCTCCAGTCGCACCAGGGGAAAGCAATGGTCGCGGGTCCGGTGGCGATTAGCGCCTGCAGCACTACCGCAGTGGAGATGGCGTCGGTGCCGGAACCGGCCTGGTAAGGGAATCCGCCGTCCGCCGATTGCTGCGTCTTGAGCCAGGCCAGCGCGGCAGCGTCGCGCGAGTGATCGCCTGCGCTGTCGAGCGCCATCAGCACGTAGGCGGTCGAGTTGGTGTCGCTGGTGTCGAAGTTGGTGGCGGCGTTGGGGTCGTCCTTGACCAGCTGGTAGTCCCAGCCACCGTCGCTGTCCTGAGTGTTCCTGAGGTATGCCCTGGCTGAATCGGGTATCGACTGGCCGGCCGCGACCAGCCCGAGGATGGCAAGCGCGTCCCCCTGCGCCGAACCGGCCTGGTAGGCGCCGGTGCTGCCGTCGTAGAAGCTGTTCAGCTTGGCTACCAGGTTGACGCCGCCGCCGAACGACGCCGGATTCTGGCCGGCCGCCTTGACCGCCAGCACCAGGCGCCCGGTGTTGCCGGCGTCGGTGCTCGCGAGGTTGGCGTTGGCCGCCAGGAAGGACATCACCGTCTGCCCCGAACCGTTTTTTAAGGCACCGGGGTCGTAGCCGGCGGCGGCGGCTCCCATCGCATAGAACTCGGTGGCGTCGTAGGCGGAGAAGCCCGGCGGCTCCGAGCCGTTGGCGAGCTGCTGCGACTGTAGATAGCGCAGGGCCCGGGACGCCGGGTCGTTCTGGGCGTGGGC
>Ga0070717_10000508_pt1 | contig 24700 bp, 25 predicted proteins | sample LARL113metaG_FD_71366 | JGI IMG/M metagenome (GOLD analysis project Ga0070717, IMG submission 71366) | Corn, switchgrass and miscanthus rhizosphere microbial communities from Kellogg Biological Station, Michigan, USA - LAR L11-3 metaG | ecosystem: Host-associated > Plants > Roots > Rhizosphere ...
GTCGATAAGGTGGACGATCCAGTCGGGCTCGCGCCGGCGCTCGTGAACGATAATAGACCCGTCGCCGGTGCGGACAGTGAGGTCAGAGCTGTAGTGATTCAGCTCCAAGAAATACCGAATAATCGCTTCTTTCTTGTATCCGAGCGCAATAATGAACTCGCTCATCCCATAGAAAGAGTAATGCTTCATAATGTGCCACAAGATCGGCTTGCCGCCGATCTCGACCATCGGTTTTGGGCGCGCATCCGTTTCCTCGGCGAGACGCGTCCCCATTCCGCCAGCCAGGATCGCAACCTTCATTCAGCCCGCCAACCGTGTTCAGCTCGCACCGCGTACTCTGAAGAAATTTACCCGGTAAACCAACCAGGATGCCTCACATAGACGCTACCATTGGCTTCAAAAGCCACCAAGAAAAACCGCCGCGACGCTCGGAATATTCTTTGAAGAGTAGCGTTACCCGAACGCGGCTCCGATTCGGGAGATCGATCTAACCTGCACCAGACTTTCAGTGTCGATGTTTAACGAACGACCTATACGGCGCAGTCTCTATACCTAAAGGCGTTGCCTAGTGGAGTGCCTTTTGGGTAGGGCTCGCCCCATCTCGCTTAGCGCAGGGGATCTTTTGATCCAAAGGGCGATAAAATGTAAGGTTAATTAACTTTTGGCTATTATACTTTTTGATGTACTTTTCTAAAATTGCATGCCATCTTCCCGCGAAAGTCAAACATTTCGACGTGGCGCGTGGACGCTCGCAATGCGTGGAAGATGGCGGGCAAGAGGAGCGAACATTCCGGGGAAATCGCTAGTGATTGGAAGTTGTCATGATCCGGGGGATCACCATGATCGGAGATTGCCGTGGCGGAAGATGCGACCTCAGACAGCACACATGCCCCTAACGGACGGGTGCGAGCGACCCAAATAAATGCCCGATCACAACCGGTAAGGGATGACCGCCCTGCGAGGAACCCAACCGTTTCGATCGGAATAGTCGACGAGCATTGGTTCACGCGCGAATGCATAAGCAGATCGCTCAAAGAGTTAGATGACAGTCTCGACACGGTATCATTTACATCCTGTGATGATTGTCTGCGAAGCACGCGAGATATTGACCTAATTATCTATCACGCACACCGGGCTCTGCTACAGGACTACAATGATGGTGAGAATAACGAACCCCTCCAAGGCCTGTCCGAAATTGCTCCCGTCATTATTTTGTCTGCGGTCGATAACCCCTACGCTATACTCAAGGCGTTGGAAAGCGGAGCACGCGGCTACATCCCGACAGCGACCACTAGCCTAGAGTTGACCATTGAAATTATTCGGCTCGTGCGAGCCGGTGGTACATTCGTGCCGGCCAGCAGCCTGTCTCTTCAAAGGAGCAACGCAGAGGGCTCAACCCCCGGGACGGCAGCCACCGAGCAATTCACCCCCCGCCAAATGGCAGTCCTCCACTATCTGAAGTTGGGGAAAGCCAACAAAATCATCGCGCACGAACTGGCGCTGAGCGAGGGCACGGTCAAGGCGCATATCCGAAATATAATGAAAAAGATGGGGGTCACAAATCGGACCGAAGTGGCCTGTCGTGCCCAGGCTCTCGCGACGTTCGGAGCGACGTGACGCGGACGGCGAGCCCTGCTCAACAACTACCCTCAACCTATCGTCCGGGACGGTCGCGAGCGAACTCGTCCCTATATCTGGCCACACCACCAGGGGCGTGGCTGAAACCCTCGTCAGCGCGCGACTGCAGTCCCTTCCGCGAGCGATCCGAACCGCCCCGACTCTAGCCCCGGGGCGGCGTATGCTTCGCCAGGAATTCCTTGATGCGGGTGCGCGCCGCCATTAGCGCCGCTCCGGTTTTCCACTCTTGGATGAATTCGCAGTTCGAGAGCAGCTTTGAGAGCTCCTCGGAGATCGGGTACGGATGCGCCTCGTCATTGCCAGCCAATACGAGGCATGGCGTCCGCACCGTCGAGACGAACGCGCGGTCGACACAGTAGACAAAGCCGGGCTCGTACAGGTTCCGGTAGAACGCATCCAACACCGGGGGGGTGGCCTCCGGGTGGTCCTTGAGCGTTTCCGCCCACCCGTCAAACCGGGCGGTGCGGCCGGGCAGCGCAACCGCCACACGTCCGATCGGCTGCGCCAGCACGGCGCTCGCGACCCGCTCGGGCTGCGCCTTGATGAGGTTCAGGATGAACGACCCGCCGATGCATTGACCGTAGAGATGGCAGCGATCAACGCCCAAATGGTCGAGGAGGGCGATGTGATCGGCGGTGTAATCATCCCAGCCGTCCTGCGGGGTGATCGGAGCGCGGGACTGACCGCCAGCGTTGCGCTGATCCATTGCGATCACGCGGAAATTGGCCATGAACTCAGTGGTGGGATTGATCGGCGCGGAGGGCTGGCTCCAGACATCAATCACCGATTGCAGACCCGCCGGCGCAAAGGTGAGGATAGGGAACCCTTGGCCGAACTCTTCATAGTAGATGCGCGCCCCCTGATTTTCAAAGCTCGGCATGTCGGTGGCCTCTCATGATGAAAATTTTACTTGATCCGGTTCCCTGCATCTAGCATCAACGTCGCCGGTATTCGGTCGCGGCGCAAGGTGTCAAGCAACGCATCGCGGGCTCGCCCTCAGCAAAAAGCGCTTCAAGCTGCTTCGTCCGGATCACTCATCCCCCTCAAGCAGATAGACCAGCAAACTAACCGTCTCGCCCCAAAAACAACGGGCCTTGGGCCGGTCCACCCGGATATCCGTTATATCGCAACATAGAGGGCGGAGCGGCGCGCCCTGTGAAGCCAATGCCGGACGGCGAGCATTGATGAAAATATCCATACTTCACGATGCCAACCGGCTCCCACAAAACCATTGTGTGGTTATTCTGAAACGGCGCCGCACCTGATAGATCCTTTTGGCAAACCATAAAAACTCGTGGCCTCTCAACAAAAGCTTCAGGTGACAGGTGCCCATCCCCATGCCACAGAATTTCATCAGGCGCGGAAGCGGCACTGCTCCAATCCGGCCGGCTGGTCGACCGCAAGCGGGTGCGGCGGCTCATACGGGTAATGGGCCTCGAAGCCCTGGGTCCAAAGCCAAAGACCTGCTGCCCGGCGCCCCGACACCGGGTCTATCCATACCGGCTGCGCGGGTTGGCGATTGGCCGGCCGAACCAAGTATGGGCCGCCGACATCACCTACCTCGCGACGGCCCGCGGCTTTCTCTACCTGGTCATGGTGATGGACTGGCACAGCCGGTGCGTCCTGGCTGGCGCCTTTCAAACACGATGGGCACCTCGTTCTGTGTCGACGCTCCCGATGACGCGCTGAGGAAGGGACGGCCAGAGATCTTCAATACCGATCAACGGGCGCATTCACCGGCGCTCTCTTCACTGACAGGCTGGAGACCATCGGGGTGTTTGATCAGCCTGGACGGCTGCGGGCGCTGGTTGGACAACGTTTTCGTCGAGAGGTTGTAGCGCAGCTTGAAATATGAAGAGGCGCACCACAATCCCATATGGCCAACAACAGTAAAGGATGCTACAAATTTGACCAAGAAGAGGAGCAGCCTTCACCTTACGACAGCAATGCTCTGGTCCTGCATTTGGGGTCCATCGCTTGCTTCTTTGCGGTCCATTTGCCGACCATGTTGGCAAGCAAGTCCGCCGGCTGATTGTGCATCACATCGGCGGCGCGGTCACGCTAAAGACGCGACCGGGCCACTACCTTTGCGACGGGCCGATCGGCCCTGAATTCGCGAACCTTCAAGTCTATATCGCGCACTTACAACCCATCGCGTTGCAGCCGTTTTAACAAATTGGCCGCCGGTGACATCACCAGCCCCAGAAACCAATGCATACTGCGTTCATAACGTCTACTCCGTCCGCTTTAACGCCATGCTCGTCCCAATACTTCTGCCTCTTGCGAACGATTGCGGGCCGGTAGCCCCCAATGCTACATTGCGGCAGTCAGCAGATAAGGATGGCACAATTGCCGAAGGAATACATGCGCGAGCATACGTTGCTTCGTATTGATGACCGACTCATTGGCGATGATCGGAATGAAATACGAGCTTTCATGACGGTGCGCGACGAAATGCTGCGTTTGCCACAAAACCTTAATCATCATCGCAACATAGGGGTGAAACGTTTTTTTGTTGTCGACAACGGGTCTACTGACGGGTCGAGGGAATTTCTGCTGGCACAGCCGGATTGTCATGTGTTCCTAACTCACGATTCGTTCTCAAGGTCGATGTTAGGCGTCGATTGGTGGAATGCGCTGCTCGACGAATACGGCATGAACCACTGGTGCCTCACGGTGGATGCCGACGAATGGTTCGTCTATCCAGGCTATGAGCGGAAGCCTTTGCCAGATCTCGCGGCCCATCTCGACCGCAGCAACGCCCGCGGCGCATTTTCATTCTTGCTCGACATGTACGGGCCCGGCACCATCGCCGACGCGATCGCTGCACCGGACGAATCGTTGGTTGACGCCTGCCGTTATTTTGATAGCCAATACACTTGGCGCCGGCGGCTTCGCATTCCCGGCCTGCAAGCGCCACATTTCCCGGAATATAATGTCATCGGCGGCCCGAGGTGGCGATTGCTCTTTCCATTTTTTCATCGACACTATTACTTGCTGAGGACCATTTGGTACGTCTATGAAGCCACCGGTTTTCCGCTGCCAATTAAGCTGAAGCGAGCGCCTTTACTGACAAAGATACCATTCGTTCGCTGGCTGCCGGGCACCCGTTACCTGAGTAATCACACAATCACCCCACTAAAGCTGTCCGACGTCACCGGGGTCTTGTTGCATTTCAAGTTTCTTGAAGACTTTTTCGTCCGGGTAAGAACCGAAGTAACCCGGAAAGAACATTTCGATGGCGCCAGCGAATATACGCGCTATCATACGATGCTCAAAGAGCATCCGTATTTGAGCTTCCACTACGCTGGCAGTGTCGAGTATGAAGGCAGCGAGCAGTTGATAGGCTTAGGTCTGTTACGAGAAGATCAAGCATGGGAGCGGATCCGGACTACTACCGGTGGCAGCTCGCAAACCATTGAAGACGGGGTGCCAGCCCTCCAGACCGGCGAGGCGCCCTACTGATCTAGGTTGCGAGTCGCATATCTCTTCATATCTGAACCCGCGGCGTTCGGCTCCTGAGAATCTCCAACCAATTCCTCACGGATTGCATCAGGTACGCATAGGCATATTTCGCTCCACCGACTGGTTCCCAGAGCAATGCTCTACGACTCATCTGATAGCGTCGGCCCACCTGACAAACGCTCTGCGCAAACCACCAGAATTCCCGGCCATTCAATAACAGCTTCATATGATATGCACCATTGCCGATCCCGTAGGATTTCAGCAGACGGGGAACATCCGTCTTTTTGCGTCCATGATGGTGCCTGATAACCACCTCGGGTCGGTAAAGCCCCTTCCACCCATTTGCGCAGGCGCGGCCCACCGCGTCTATATCATCACCGTAAACCAAGGCGCCCGGGCCAAATAACGGATCAAATCCGCCGATATCGAGGAGGACACTGCGTCTGAAGGCCATGTTCGCACCCTGGATACCGGACCATACCGGAATAAATGACCTGCCCGGAAATGTAATCGGCACGGTGGATTCATAGATCGTTATCGGGTGGTCCGTTGGATCATGAAGCAAGACGCGCCCGACTATGTAACCGACCGACGGATCCTCGAAGGCGGACCACACCTCGGTCAAGAAATCAGGTGCAGGGTAGCAATCGTCGTCGGTGAAGGCCAAGATCTCGCCGCGAGCAATTTCCACCCCAGCATTGTGCGCATTTGCTAGCCCTGGCTTTGGCTCGAACACATAGCGTACAGGAGCGGAAGCGCTGCTGATAAAATTTTCGGCAATGGCAGCCGTTCTATCTACGGATCCGTTATCGACAATAATCAACTCCCACGACCGCGCGAATGCGATACTATGAATAGACTCGAGGCAGCGGGCGAGCTGTTGGTAACGGTCGCGGGTAGCAATAATTAACGATACATCCATGTTCTCACCGCCGAGATCGCGGAATTGAGTCTTGATCGATCGCATGATTTTGAGGGACGTATTCAAAAGACCGAACGACAATCGCTACGTCAAGCGGTCCTCTCGTATTTAGCCATGGCTCGAGACATCGAAATGGCCCTGCAGCGCGCAGTTGTTCCAGTGCGCTCACGAGGTGAATGCGTCGGTGTGCGGTTTGCCACGCCAGGCAGGAGCCTTGACCTGAAAGAGTCTAGTGAATAGACGCTCCAACCACGCGGGCCTTTGGGTGATTTTAAAGCGAAGCGCGATTAATAGCCTGGCGAGTGGTCGCGGAGCGACCGCGACACTGACGAACCACGCCGCGTGAATTATACGCAGGGATAAGGGCTGCACATCATGAGTACAGGCTTTGAGCGCACGGGCGAGGGTACCGGAAATCGGCTCGTCCAGCGGATCTCCAGGCGCTGTAAGCTTGGCCGCGGCCAAGCGGCATTCAAGCGCCCAGGGCGAACGGTCGCGGGTAGCAGCTGGATCAAATGGGATATTCCAAGTCTGAAGGCGGCATGCGAGGTAATCGAGTTTGCGTGTAAAGTAAAGAGACATCTTATCAAAGCGTGCTCGGTTGATCGTGTCTTGTAAACTGTCATTCCTGTCGTGAATACGGTAGCCCGCCAGCGGCTCATAAATGGTGACGACCTCGCCATAGAACGGAGCGTTGCATTCTAAGATGGTATCCATAGAAATATCTCGTGGATGCTCGATTTGGAAGCCTCCATCGCCAGTTATACGCTCCAGCAGTGATCGCGAATACACGTTGCCGCTGCTCGGTGAATTGGGCGACCCACCGGTACGGAGGATCGCCGCGCGGATCGTCTCGGTATCCAGATTTGGCGGGAATTTTGTCACATGGCCGAGTTGCCGCCCCGTTTTATCGATAATCGCGAGCAGGAATTGCGCCTTCACAACCGCGGCCTTCCACATTCCGGCGACGGTTGCTGCGGCATGAGGGAACAGGAGATCGTCCGAGTCGAGGAAGACCAGAAGAGGATGGCGGGCGAGCGGCCAGGCACTGTTGAGTGCAGCAATTTGACCCCTGTTCGTGTCTTGGAGCACGGATCGGACCCGGTCGCCATAGCGCGCAATCACTGCTCGTGAGTCGTCAGTCGAGCAGTCGTCAACGACGATCACTTCGCAGAGCGGATAATCCTGCTGAAGGGCGCTATCGATTGCTGCGCCCAGGAAGCGCCCATAGTTGTAATTGACGATGATAATGCTGACTCCTGGGCGTTCGCTCATTATGTCTGTCTCATAGCAAGGGACGGGCGGTTACCGGGTTCGCGGCCCGCCATCCATCGGGCCCGCGCCTCCGCGTAGACGGCGAGATGGCGGCGGGCGATCTCGTCCCAGCCGGGAATGCCGATCCGCCGCAAACGCATGGCCTCTGCGAGCGCGTCGAGCTGTTTGGGAGCGCTTAGCCAATCAGTCATTGCTTGGGACATCCCTGCGGCATCGGCCGCGGGCACAAGGCGAGCACCGCCTTCGTGTTCAAAGAGCTCGCGAAAACCATCGATGGCGGTCGCCAGAACCGGCAGGCCTCGAGCGATCGCGCTCATAGCCACTCCGCTGGCGTCTATCTCACGATAAGGAAGAAGGATCGCGTCCGCTTCAGCAAACAGCCGTTCCTGCTCGGCTTCGCTGACAAACTCGAACCGGAACGTCACACAGCCGGAAAGCTCATTCGCACGGACGAATTGCTCCATCCCGGCAGTGTCCATATAGGGCTTGCCGACAATGCGCACGTCGAGCCGGTCGCGCAGCTCTCGCGGAACCAAAGTCAGAGCCTGCAGCAGCAAATCGACGCCCTTATAAGGCTTGATCTTGCCAAACTGCAGCAGAACCAGGCGGTCTCGAGAGGAACGCCGCGGCGGCGGCGCCGGAGAGTTAACTTCGCCAAGCAGCCCGTGCGGAATTCGGTAGATCAAGGCGGGATCAATGCCGAACGCGGCGACTCGACGCTGAGCCTGCTGCGTGTGGACGATGATCGCATCGACGCTGCGCAACAGATTGGCATAGCCTTGCTCCATAAGCCAGCTCGCCGCCCCCTGATAGGGATTGCTATCGTGCAAGGTGATAGCTACCGGCACGCGATTTCGGAGCAAGCGGATAATCCAACAATCAATCACAGGGACGGGCGACCACTGGAAATGTACAATCCCGGCGTCGAAGGCGGCCGCCCATCGGACGAACCGGTACATGTCAAACCCGTGGGATGCTCCCTTGACCAACCTCACGCCGCCGCCCCGAAGTTGACATCCCCACCGTGAGGCTAGAATGGGGTAGAAATGGCCGTGGTGAAGCGGCTGGCGAGGGGGGCGGGCGCCAGCCCGGCCGACCAGACGTACATACCGCCCCTCAGCCTGGATCGCGCCAGCAAGGGCTAGATCGTAAGGCGTCGTAAAGTCGCTGGGATCCACGAGGACCACTCGATCCAGATCCGTTGCCGGCGCGATGGTCATCAGGTTATCCCTTTCCGCCGATTCCACCTTCGCGGGCAGATGCTGGCGGTTCCCAGGTGATCGCTCGCTCTCCCTGTAATGCGCGCCAAGCACCGATGACATTCCCGGCAAGCGCGAGCACCACATTCAGAAATGTCATCGCTGGGCCGAATCGCACCCGCAGCGCTACCCAGAACAAGAGGAGGAATGATCCGCTAAGAGCGAACACGATGATGGGATCAATCAGAATAATCCCTGAGACTGCGAAGAAAATACATCCAATTATCAGAAAATATCCACCGATCCACCGTAGCAGACGGTGACCGATGTACTTATATAAATTCCATAGATCTAGCCGACGTAGCTCGGGCCAGAGCTCGAAATGCACGTTCATGCTTTCGCAGCCAATGCGCATCTTGCGCCGGAACTCATCGACGGCGTCGGTAGCGTGAGCTTCAAACGCTCGAAGCTCAGGCGCTCGGACCACCCGGTATCCAGCCAGGAGGATCCCAAGAGAGACAAAGATGTCGTCGAATAAGCCCTTCGGCACCGGGCGATGCAGATGGCGCCTGATCGCGAACAAGGATCCGTCAGCGCCGATCACCGAGCCGGTGGCGGTCTCCAAACCCTTGGTCCATTCGTTGAACGACCAGAAAGTACTGCCGACGGCGGCGGTCGCCGACCGCGACGAATTGATGTAGCTTAGATGCGAGCAAACGCACCCTATAGACGGGTCGGCGAAGTAATGGCGCAAGACCGTTACGGCACTGGGGTCGATTCGGACGTTGGCGTCGGTGAACATGACGATCGAGGCACGAGTCCGCCCAACAAGGAGGTTCATCCCGTGGGTCTTTCCGCGCCGGTCGTTGGAGATCACCAATTGAATGCGGTCGCGATAGGGCTCGAGCACCGAGGCTGTTTCGTCCGATGCCCCATCGACATAAATCAGGACATCTAGATCGCCTCCGGCGGCCTCTCGCAGCCGTAACAGATCCTGTGCTTTGTCGGCAATGACTGCGGCTTCGTTATACGCGCACAGGCAGATCGCAAAACTATCGTTACTTGGTATTCGAACCATCCGGGCGGGGTCGGGCGCTGGTAAGGAACGGTGCAGCCGCCGAGCCACGACAAGTGAGAGCTGATAAGGGCCAAACGGCCACAGACCGATCAGAGCGAATAGCATGCCGATCGCAAAGAGCAGAGTGGGGATCATTGCTCCGTCCAACCGGTGATGATCATGGGCCCAACGGCAACCTCACTATTGCCAAAGCGTCGATAACATGTCTCATGGCTCTGGTTCAAGCGGCCATGTTCCAGCGTCCAACTGATCCTCCGTGCCAGTCCAATACAATCGGGTTCAGGTAAATTTGTAAAACCGCCGACACAACGACTGTTGCCGCGCCGCATGGGAATTTTCACGAGCGGTCGGGCCACTAGGCTGCAGATCGTAACTCTTAGACTACTCTTCTCGACCAAGCTGGCCGACGCGGAACCGAGTGCATCCTATTTTTCGATTGGGCGGAAGCCCAGCCGGCTTCCTCCACGGAGCGGCGCCACCTCAAGTATACTTCCGCCCGCCCGCCTCGCCGAGGCCTTGCGGCGAGTTGCCGCATCGCACGCTGGCAAACGCGTGCCGCGAGGTGGAAAAGACAGGTCTGCTGAACTGCCCGCCGCTTCCTCGGCTTTCTGGAACGAAATTTCGCGACCGTTCTCGTCGCCGCATAATTGCCAATATATCGCTTCTTAAAGCCGACGCGGCAGGAGTGAGGAGTGGTCAAAGTTTCACCAACGGGTTGGCCGGCGATCCGGGCCCGACAAGAAACGCGAGAGCCGGAGCGCGCACACTCACGGCGAAGCTTTCTTGCCGCCCTAGTCGCTTCGACGGTGCCCGCATCGCCGTCGTCTGCCAGAGCGCCAAGCTGCGGGCTCACGGGATGGACGCTCGACGTCGAGTACTTATTTGGAACTGCCGGCAATGTAAGGAATATCGCCGATCTGCATAACCTGTTCACCTTTGATGCCCCGTGGGGAAGGATCAATGGCGAACTGCAAACGTTTCAGCCGTTCAACGTCAGCAACCACGTTTTCGAGAGCGATAATCTGACTTTGGTGGCGATTCCCGATGGCAGTGGCCTCTATACGGAGTACGGGCACATCAAAAACGGCGCCGTCATAACCAAACTAACGTGCTCTCCCCCATGCATTGTCGAGTTCGTCGCGAAACTGCCCGCCGGTCGTGGCGTGTGGCCGAGCCTGTGGCTTTATGACTACCACTCCAGACACAACGATTCCTCGGAAATCGACGTCCTGGAGAGCCAGTTCAATGCGCCTGTGGGATACCGCGATGACCGCTCATGGGTCTTCCAAAACGATCACGGGCCGGGCTTGGGCAACACCATCAGCAATCCCGGCAAGCTCGACAAGTGGGGCAGATGGCAACCGTATGGCGGAATGCCGGGCGGCGACATGTCGGCTCGCTGGGCCGCGTATTCGGTATGTTGGCGGATGGACCGAGTAACTAAATTTGTCGACAACCGGGAAGCGGTGACCAGAGCGTTCACCTGGACTGGTCCGGCAATGCCGAACATTATCGTCTACAACTCGGTCGGTTCGGACAAACTCGACTGGCCGGGGCCAGTGCAGCCGGATACCTTTACTGGCGACAACGCGAAGCTTCGCGTCAAGGCAATTCGGGTATTCAAGCCGAACGGGTAGCACTCTCCCTCCGCCGCCCCGATGGATAACGGGGTGTGAATCCGGGTCACAATGTTCAGTTCGTTGATGCGACGCGCCAACGCCGACGTCAAAAAGATCGCCAGTAATGCCGCGCCAGTGACGTTACTGCCACGTATGGCTGGCGGTCATGCGGGCGGGATCAGCGCCGCGGCGACTCGGCGGCCTTCGGCCACCAAAACATTGTAGGTGCGGCACGCCGCTCCTGTATCCATCGGCTCGGGTGCGATCCCGGCGGCTCGCAGATCGGAGCGCAATGTGCCAGGCACCAGACTTATCGCCCGACCAAGCCCGAGCAATAGGATCTGGACACCGCCATGCTCTATCACTGGCGCCAGGCTCTCCCAGGTCACGGACGAGGCGTTCGCAACATTCCACGGCATCGTGCGATCGGGGAAGACCAGTACTGGGCTATGATAGATGACACCGCTCACACGAAACCCGCTTGGCCCATAGCGCTCGATGACCTGGCGGCCTGCCGCGACCAAAGGTGTCAGATCCATCGCCAATGATTTCACGACTAGGGAGCCGACGCGCCGCCCGCTCTGGCCCGTGCGGTTTCGCTCGAACGGGCGATCGCGGCGCGGTTCGGCGGCACATAATAGAGCACGGGGGCGGCGATGAAGAGCGACGAATAGGTGCCGATCACGACCCCCCACAGCATTGCGATGCTGAACCCTCTGAGCACCTGCCCGCCGAGGAACAACAGCGACAGCACCGCGAGCGCGACCGTGCTGACCGTCAGGATGGTGCGCGACAAGGTCTCGTTGAGCGCCAGATTGATCAGGTCGCGAAACGGCATCCTCGGGTATCTGCGCAGCGACTCCCGGATCCTGTCATAGATCACGACCGTGTCATTGACCGAATAGCCGGCGATCGTCAGGATCGCAGCCAAGGTCGTCAGGTTGAACTCAAGCTGGAAGAGCGCGAAGAGCCCGACCGTGGTAATGACGTCGTGCAGGGTCGAGATCATCCCGCCGACGCCGAATTGCCATTCGAAACGGAACCAGATGTAGAGGGCGATCGCGAAGAGCGCGAGAACTGTAGCGATCACCCCGGCGCGGATCAACTCGCTGCCGACGCTGGGGCCGACGACCTCGGTCCTGCGGTACTCGACCCCCGGGCCGAGTGCCTGGCGGACCAGCTGAACAGCCCGCTCCTGCGCTGCATCGCCGCCCGGCTGGCGCGGCAGCCGGATCAGCACATCGGTCGGAGGACCAAAGCCTTGCAGCGACGGTTCCCCGATGTGGAGCGCGTCGAGTTTCTGCCGCATATCGGCGAGATCCGCGGGACCGGGCGATACGCGAACCTCGATCAATGTGCCGCCGACAAAGTCGATCCCGTAATTGAGCCCGACCGTCAGGAACAAGGAGATCGAAGACACGGTCAGCAACAGCGACAGGGCAAACCCGATCCTGTGCCAAGCCATAAAGTCGATTTTCGGCGTCCGCCGAATGACAATCAACGGTCTCATTTAACTGTTCGCCGGTTCCTCAAATTGGGATGGCCTTGGGCTTCCATTCGCGCAGCCAGGTAACGATCAGCAGCCGGGTGACCAGGATCGCGGAGAACAGAGAGGTCAATACGCCGATGCTGAGGGTCACGGCAAATCCCTTCACCGGTCCCGAGCCCAGCCAGAACATCAGCGCCCCGGCAACCAGAGTCGTCACGTGGCTGTCGAGAATCGTACCGAAGGCGCGCTTGAACCCGGCATCGAGTGCCGACAGCATCGTCCGGCCGGCGCGTACTTCTTCTCGGATGCGCTCATAGATCAATACATTGGCGTCGACCGCCATACCCATCGTCAAAGCGATCCCGGCGATACCCGGCAAGGTCAAGGTGGCTCCTAGCAAGGAAAGACTGCCGAGCATCAGGCAAAGATTGAACACCAGCGCTATGTCGGCAAAGAGACCGAATAGCCCATAGAAAAGCACCATGAAGATGACGACGAGCGCCACGCCTACGAGGCTGGCGACCGTGCCGGCATGGATCGAATCGGCGCCGAGATCGGGGCCTACCGTCCGCTCCTCGAGGATCGTGATCGGCGCCGGGAGCGCGCCAGCCCGCAAGAGCAGGGCGAGATCGCTCGCCGACTGCACCGTAAAGCTGCCGGAAATAATCCCGCTGCCACCAAGAATCGGTTCGCGGATAACCGGCGCGCTGATCACTTTGTTGTCGAGGACGATCGCAAACGGCTTGCCGACATTGTCGCGCGTCGCGTCCCCGAAACGTTTGGCGCCGGCGGCGTCGAACCGGAAACTGACCACCGGCTCGTTATTCTGAAAGGTCGGCTGCGCGTCGACCAGGGTATCGCCGCCGACCATCACCCGCTTGCGCGCGACATACGCAGGAGGCCCGACGCGCCCTCCCTTCCCCTCCTCCGCCGTCAGGATTTCGTCCCCGGGCGGAAGCCGGCCGCGGCGCGCGTCATCCAGGGAAACACTCGTATCGACGAGCTGGAAGGTGAGCTTGGCGGTCCGGCCCAACAACGCCTTGACGTGCTCCGGGTTGTCGACCCCCGGCAGCTGAACGAGGATGCGGTTCGCACCCTCGCGCTGGATCGTCGGTTCTTTGGTCCCAGTCTCGTCGATGCGCCGGCGGATGATTTCGATCGACTGATCGACCGCCTGCCGCCGCCGTGCCTCCGTCGCAACGGCGCTGAAATGCAACGTTCCCGACCCGTCCTGGCCGATGTCAACGGTGAGGTCAGGGTCGATCTTGCGCAACGCCTGGCGCGCGTCCTCGATGCGCTCGGGCTCGCGGATCGTGAAGACGATCGCATCTCCCTCGAGGTTGAGCCCGGTATAGCCGATATTGGCGTCGCGCAAAGCGTTGCGCACATTGTCGATGATCGAATTGAGCCGGTCACGCTGAGCCGCGGCGACATCGACTTCGAGCAGCAAGTAAGAGCCGCCGCGCAAATCGAGCCCGAGAGCCACCTGATTGTGCGGCAGCCAACTCGGCAGCTGCGCAAGGAATGACGGGCTGAACAGGTTGGGTAGCGAGAGCAGGACCCCAAGCGCGCAGACCGCGCAGATCAGGGCGATTTTCCAACTCGCAAAATACAGCATTTTTTAGTTTTTCCTCGGCGAAAGAGCGTCATGGCCGGGCTCGACCCGGCCATCTAGAGACGTGATAGGGTCACGCGGATGTGCGCCAAGGATAGCGGTATGCGCGGCGGATGGGTCTATATCGTGACGAATCGACCGAATGGGACGATCTACGTTGGTGTTACAAGCGATCTCGGTCGGCGTATCTGGGAGCATCGGGAGGGGGTAGCGGATGGGTTCACCAAGCGATATCAGCTCAAACGTCTCGTGTGGGCCGAGCGCCACGAAAACATGCGAGCCGCGATCCAACGAGAGAAGAACTTGAAGCACTGGCCGCGCGCTTGGAAAGTCGACCTGATCACCGTGCGAAATCCCGAGTGGAGAGATCTCTCCGACCAACTTCCGTAAACCGTCAGATGGCCGGGTCAAGCCCGGCCATGACGACCCTGGCTGTTCCCGTAGCGAGTCGGTCATTCCCGTAAGACAATTACTCCTTTGTTCCAGCTTTTGCCCGGACTTCCTCTTTCTGCTTGGCAGCCTCGCGGGCAGCCGCCGGGTCCGGTTTGGCGAGCACCGAAGATATTGTGCTGCGCAGGACGCGCACCCGCACCCCATCGGCAATCTCGACCGTGGCTTCCTCTGGGTTGTCGACCCGCACCACAGTCCCAACGATCCCTCCGCCGGTTACGATCCGGTCGCCGCGCCGCAGGGCATCGAGCATCGTCTTGTGATCTTTGGCCTTCCGCTGCTGTGGGCGGATCAGTAGAAAGTAGAATACGACAAAGATCAGGATCAGCGGCAAAAACTGAATGAGCGCGTTCTGATCAAACATTCCCGTTCCTTGGGCATAGGCCGTCGAAATCAACATAGCTGTGAAGCCCCGCAATCAAGGAAGCGGCCTTGCCGTCGCCGTCATATGGTGGGCGCCGCGCAGCAGGCAAATTGGTACGCGATGCCTGGTTAAAGAGCAATGCTAGGGTCCGCCGCGCTGTGATAGCGTCCGCCGCCTCACCTTTGCCGCACGCCACCTCGACTTGATGATGACAGATCGTGATTTGATGCCGTTGCTGAGCCGCATCGCCGAAGCGCTGGAGCGCCTCGTGCCGCCGCCCCCACCCACCATCGACCTCGACGCCGATGACGCCTTCGTCTGGCACGCCGACCCGGGTTGGCTTGAGCCGATCAACGAAGTCAACCGCATCGAGATCGGATTGCTGCGCGGTATCGACCGGGTCCGTGACATTCTGCTCGACAACACCGAGCGCTTCGCCGCCGGGTTCCCGGCGAATAATGTCTTGCTGTGGGGTGCCCGCGGGACGGGCAAAAGTTCGTTGGTCAAGGCCGCCCACGCGGCGGTCAACCAGCAGCGGCCGCACGCTCTCGCCCTCGTGGAAATTCACCGCGAAGACATCCCGAGCCTGCCGCGGCTATTATCGCTGTTGCGGCCGAGCCCACGGCGTTGCGTGCTGTTCTGTGACGACCTCTCCTTCGACCAGCACGACGCCAGCTACAAATCGCTGAAGGCCGTGCTCGAGGGCGGCGTCGAGGGGCGGCCGGCAAACGTGGTGCTCTACGCGACGTCGAACCGCCGTCACCTGATGCCGCGCGACATGATCGAGAACGAGCGGTCGACCGCCATCAATCCGGCGGAAGCGGTCGAGGAGCGGGTGTCGATGTCGGATCGCTTTGGTCTATGGCTCGGCTTCCATAGCCTCGACCAGGACACCTACCACGCGATCGTGCGCGGATATGCCGAGCATTTCGGGATCGAGATGCCGGCTGAGCGGCTCAAAGCCGAGGCCAGTGAATGGTCGATCACCCGCGGCTCGCGTTCGGGCCGCGTCGCATGGCAGTTCATCCAGGATCTTGCCGGCCGGCTCGGCAAGCCCCTCGCTTGACCGCAGCTACCGGCAGTGCGGCAGCACCTCTCGGGCGAACAACGTCATCGATTGCTTGACCATGTTGTGGTCCATGATCCCGCCTTGATTGAAGTAGCAAATGAATTCGTCCATTCTATATTCGCGCCGCAAAGCCTGCACCCGCTCGACGCAATAATCGGGGTCGCCAAAGACCCCCATTTCTCGGTCCAGATCCTCATACTTTACCCGCTCGATACGGGCGAGGACCTGACGGAATGCCTCAAAGCTCTTGATGTCGGTTTCGCCGAGAGGCCGCAGCCGCTCCGCAGCCTCGCGCAGAAAACGCAGCAATCCCGGCTCGCACTCTTGGCGCGCCCGCGCCCGGCTACTGGTGACATGAACCGGAAAAGCCAGGGCGGTATCGCCCCGAGCGCCGGCGGGTAACGTGTCACGGTACACCGCCAACCCCTCTTTGAGCTTGTCCGGGGGGTTGATCAGCGGCGTCGCGAAAATCGGAAATTTGCGGCGCCCCGCTATTGGAAATGTATCGGGGCTGTTCGCGGCAATCCGCACCGGCGGATGCGGCGACTGCAGCGGTCTGGGGATAACCGTCAGATCGCGCGCCCGAAAGTGCTTTCCCTCAAACGAGAAGCTCTCGTTGGTCCAAGCACGCAGGATAAAGTCGAGCGCTTCGTCAAAACGCTCGCGGCTCTCTTCCTGTGGGATCCCATACCCGGTGTAGTGAAGCGGCGCCGTTCCGCGACCGACGCCAAGCTCCAGCCGGCCGTTGCTGAGAATATCGGCGGTAGCGGCCTCTTCGGCGATCTTGACCGGGTTGTGCAAGGGCAGGAGGGTCACCGCCGTTCCCAGGCGAATGCGGTCCGTCTGCTGTCCCGCGGCCGCCAATACCATCAACGGATTGGCAAGGATCGAGAAGGCGCGGCTGAAGTGAAGTTCGCCGAGCCACGCCGTATCAAAGCCGAGCGTGTCGCCGAGTTCGATTTGCGCGAGGATATCCTGGTAACGCTGCCGCTCCGTATACCCGCTCGCACAAGGCAATTGGTCGAAAAAGCCGAAGCGCATCGTGTCCTCCCATGCGGTGCGTCATCGCGCCCAGGTTCAACCGCCGAATAGCATGTCGAAGTTCGAGCAGCAACGGGCGGCCCCGGGAACGCAGCCCTCGACCCGAACTGAGCCTGTGCACCGGTCGATCTGGTGATTGTCTGTCCACCATGGAGGCGGCCGTTGGCGTGTTGTCCTCGGTTGAGGTGGACGGTCGGCCACCGATATCGCCAATCGCGTGGTCAACCGGGTCGATCTCAGCTCCGCGGCGCGGTCTTTACGGTCCCCGCGGTCGGCAGCGGCGTCAGAAACTCTTGGGGATCGACGGCGCGGTTACCGCGGCGGAGTTCAAAATGCAGCTGCGGCTCGCTGACATTGCCGGTCGAGCCGACACGTGCGATGACCTGGCCGCGCGCCACCTTTTGCCCGCGCTGGACCAGCATCTGATCGCAATGGGCGTAGGCCGAGATCCACCCATTGGCATGTTTGACGAGAATCAGATTACCGTAACCGCGCAGCTCGTTTCCGCTATAGGCTACTACTCCGGCCTCGGCAACCTGCACCGCTACTCCCTTCGGGGCGGCAATGTTTATCCCATCGTTGTGAGTGCCGTCACTCCGCAAGCCATAGGTTGCGACGAGGTGACCCCGAACCGGCCAAAGAAAAGCGCCGTTGCCGCGAATTGCAGGGGGTGCCGTAGGCGGTTCAGAACTCGTGGGTGGTGGAAGTGACGCCGTGACCGGTGGCGGCGTCGCCGGAGAGGGTTTAGCGCTGGTTTCGCCGGCGGGCGGCGAGGCCGCTGCCAATGGCGGCGTAGCCACAGGCGGCAATCGCTCGGGTAGTCCCGGAACCGGGCGATCGGCCGAACCCGTTTCTGGTGCGCCGGGAACCGCCGGCGGCTCCAGCCTCGTCGAGGGAGGTGGCGGCTCGCTGACGGTCGGCGGAAGCGCCGCCACGGATGCCGCCACAGATATAGATGCCGCAGGGGTCTGAGGATGATCGGCCCTGGGTATGATCAGGGTGCGGCCCGCCTGAATAGAATAAGGCGAGGACAGACCGTTCGCCTCGGCGACAACCCGCATCGGCACATGGTAAGCGTGAGCAATTCCCGACAGCGTTTGCCCGCGCTGGACCGTCACTGAGGCAGGAGCCTGCTCGGCCGTCTCGCCGGTCACCACCGGCGCGGGTCCATCGACCCGCTGCGCACAAGATGCGAGCACATACGCCAGCAGCACAGCCACCGACGCGGCGCCCACGCCGCTTTGCCCGCCGTAGCCCATTCTCCGATTCCCCCCTGCGCGCCCCCCGACGCCCAGATAACGGAGTATTTGGTAAGATAATCCGAGATCATGTCAAGTCATGGTGCTCCTGGCGACGCGGCAGCCCAGCAACCAGCGGGACAAACCGCACTAGACCGAGATCCTCGGTCAAAAACCGGTCCTCGTTGCGCCGCACCCGCAAAAGCCGCTGATCGCGGTGATCCTCACCGACCGGGGCCACAAGGATCCCGCCAGGGGCAAGCCTGTCGACGAGAGCCGCCGGCAATTCGGAGGCGGCCGCCGTCACGATGACCCGGTCGTAAGGCGCCTGCTCAAGCCAGCCCTTCGAGCCGTCGCCGAATCGGCAGACGATGTTCCGCAGGCGCAGCTCCGCAAAGCGGTGCTCGGCATCGCGCAGCAGCTCGCGGTGCCGCTCGATCGAAAAGACCCGGCGGCAGAGGTTCGCCAGTACCGCGGTCTGATAACCGGAACCCGTACCGATCTCTAGCACGTTCTGTCGCTCGCCGACCTCGAGCTTCTCGGTCATCAGCGCGACGACGTAGGGTTGGCTGACCGTCTGCCCGTTGCCGATTGGCAGGGCTACGTTCTCGTACGCCTGGTCTTCGAATGACGTGGGGACGAATTTCTCTCGCGGGGTCTTCTCGATCGCCCCGAGTACCCGCGCATCGCCGATCCCCGCGCGTCGCAGCTCCATCAGCAACCGCAGCTTTTTCTGGATCAGTCCCGGTTCGGCGAGACCGCCCAGACCTGGCGTCACCCAAACACCTTTTTCAACGAGGCGAGCACCGGCATGTTGGTGAGGTTGAGATAGATCGGGGTGACCGAAACTTGCTTCTGGTTGATCGCCGCGAGATCGGTGCCGGGCTCGGCGACACCGTCCTCACGCACCGGACCGATCCAATAATAGGGCCGGCCGCGGGGATCGAAACGCTCTGTCAAATTGTCGGCGATCGCTCGCTTGCCTTGGCTGGTAACGGCGATGCCCCGGACATTCTCCGTGGCGTCGGCTGGAAAATTGACATTGATCAGGGTGTGCTCAGGCCAGGGAAGCTCGGTCAGCCGACGAATTATCTCCGGCGCGAAACGTCCGGCGGTTTTCCAAGGTATCGGGTCTCCGTCGACGAAATGCTGGCTGAGCGCGATTGCCGGGATATCGAGCAAGGTCGCCTCCATCGCGGCTGCGACCGTCCCCGAATAGGTCAAATCCTCGCCGACATTGCCGCCAGCGTTGATCCCGGAGAGCACCAGGTCCGGGCGCCGGTCGCGCAATAGATGCTTTACCGCCAACATCACGCAATCGGTCGGCGTACCGTCCACCGCATAGCGCCTTTCCGCCACCTCCGACATGCGCAATGGCCGCCGAGTGGTCAGCGAGTGACTGGCGGCGCTTTGCTCCTGCTCAGGCGCGACGACCCAGACATCGGGCGAAAGCTCGCGTGCGATCTCCTCGAGCAGCTTGACCCCCGCCGAGCCGATGCCGTCGTCATTCGATACGAGAATGCGGGCCTTGCCGAGCTCGATCCGCCCGTCAGCCATGCGGTTCGATGACCTCCTGCCCTCCCATATAGGGTTGCAATACCGCGGGGATCGCCACAGTGCCGTTGTGGCGCTGGAAATTCTCGAGGATCGCGATCAGGGTGCGGCCGATCGCCAGGCCCGAGCCGTTGAGGGTGTGCACTGGCGATGTCCCCTTACCCTGGATCGGCCGATAGCGCGCCTTCATCCGCTGCGCTTGGAACGCACCGCAATTCGAACAGCTGGAAATCTCGCGGTAGGTCCCCTGCCCCGGCAGCGAAACCTCGATGTCGTACGTCTTCTGCGCTCCAAACCCCATATCACCGGTCGAGAGCAGCACGACGCGATACGCAAGGCCGAGGCGCTTGAGCACTTCCTCGGCGCAAGCCGTCATCCGCTCGTGCTCGGCCGCCGAATCCTCGGGTCGCGTTATCGAGACGAGCTCGACCTTTTCGAATTGATGCTGGCGGATCATGCCGCGAGTATCCTTGCCTGCTGCGCCAGCCTCCGAGCGAAAACACGGCGTCCAGGCGGTGTAGCGTAGCGGCAGCGCGCTTTCTTCGAGAATTTCACCGGCGACGAGATTGGTCAGCGGGACTTCGGCCGTCGGGATCAGCCAGAAGCCATCGGTGGTGCGAAACAATTCCTCGGCAAATTTCGGCAGCTGGCTGGTCCCGAAGACGGCGTCATCGCGGACCAGCAAGGGCGGAGAAACCTCGAGATAACCGAACTCGGTTGTATGAAGATCGAGCATGAACTGCCCCAGCGCTCGTTCGAGGCGGGCGAGTGATCGACTGAGAACCACAAAACGCGACCCGGACAATTTCCCGGCCCGCGCGAAATCCATCATGCCGAGCCGCTCGCCGACGGCTTCGTGCGAGAGGGGAGCGAAATCAAAATGCGGCGGCACGCCATGGTGCCGCAGTATCCGGTTGGCGCTCTCGTCCGGTCCGTCGGGCACCTCTTCGGCCGGGAGGTTCGGCAGACCGGCCAGGATCTCTTCGATTTCCTCACGCAAATTGGCTGCCTGAGCTGCTGTCGTCGCCTCGAGATCCTTGCGGCGATCGATTTGGCTCAACAGCTCTTCAATCGGCTCGCCACGTTTTTTGGCCGCACCGATTTCTCGCGAAAGCCGATTACGCGTTGCCTGCGATGCCTGAGCTTCGGTTTCCAGCTCTCGCCATTCCCGGTCGAGCGCGAGGATTTCCTCGGCGCGCCGCGGCAGACCGCGCCGCGCCATCCCCCGGTCGAATTCGTCCGGGTGCTCCCGGACCCACCTAAGGTCGTGCATCGACTCGTGTCATACCCGGGCTTGTCCCGGGTATCTCCTGGATCGCCGGGTCAAGCCCGGCGATGACGAATAAGGGGGCAGCAGACATGAGTTCGGGATATAGAGAGCCGGAGGCCTCGCGTCCATCCGGGTAGCCGCCGGTCAGCCGCCTGCGGCGGGCTTAGCCTTGCCGGCGAGTTCGGCTTCCTCTTCGGCCTCCCGCTTGGCGCGAGCCTTCTCCACCATGCGACAGGAGATGATCGACGCCTCGTAGAGGATCATCAGCGGCACCGCCAGGCTCGTCTGGCTGATCACATCCGGAGGCGTCAGCACCGCAGCGACGACGAACATGATGACGATCGCGTAGCGGCGCTTCGAGGCGAGACCGGTCGAGCTCACTAGCCCGACCCGCGCCATCAAGGTCAACAGCACCGGCAACTGAAAGGCGACCCCGAAGCCGAACAGCAGGGTCATTACCAACGACAAATATTCGTTGACCTTCGCTTCGAGGACGATCGGCAGTCCTCCATCGGTCGGGGCCGGTGTTTCGAAGCTGACAAAGAAACGCCAGGCGATCGGGATCACGACAAAGTAGGCGAGCGCTGCCCCCATCGCGAACAGCACCGGGGTGGCGAATATGTAGGGATAGAATGCGCGGCGTTCGTTCTTGTAGAGCCCGGGGGCGACGAATTTCCAAATTTGGCTCGCAACAACCGGGAACGCCAAGCAGATGCCAGCCCAGAACGAGACCTTCACATAGGTAAAGAAGGCCTCCGTCAAGCCGGTATAGATCAGGTGGCGACCAGTCTGTCCTTCGAAAATGACCGCAAGAGGGCGCACCAGGAAGCCATATATCCGCTCTTTGAACTGATAGCAGATCAGAAAGGCGACCATGATCGCGCCGATCGCCCACATCAGCCGGTTGCGCAACTCGATCAGATGATCGAGGAGCGGCATCCTGCCCTCTTCGAGCTCGGCCTCCTTGTCGTCGTCCACAGCAGATTCCTGCGCCACCTCGGCTCGTCACTCCCGCGAAGACGGAAAGCCGGCGGCGGCAGTTTCTTGCGAGGCAGTCCTCGGCGGCACGAGATCGTGATCCGCCGGCGCCGGTGGCGCGATCACCGGCGGCGCGGGCTCGGATGTTTCTGTCGGGCTCATTTCCGTCACAAGCCCCCCGCCAGTTTCGGGCGCGGGTTCGGGCGTCGTAGGCACGTCGGTCCCGGAGAATTTCGGCAGCTCCGGGGGCCTCAGACCTTCGGCGAGGCTTCCGGTCGGATCGATGGTGTTGCGAAATTCCTTCTCGATGTCGAGCTCGGTCGTTTTTTTTAACTCCTGCCGCACCTCGTCGAGCTCGGCTTCGCGGATCATCTGTTCGACGCTGCTCTGAAACTCGCGCGACAGGGTGCGCGCCTTCTTGACCCAGAACCCGGCAATGCGCAGCGCCTTCGGCAGATCCTTCGGCCCGATGACGACGAGCGCGACCACGCCGATCAACATCAACTCCGTCATGCTGAGATCAAACAGCATCGCGACGGCGCCCCGGGGGCTGATGGATCAAACGGGAAAACATTAGCAAGCGAGGTGATGATGTCAGACGGGGTCTATGTGGGCAACGCGCAGGCACCGTAAAAGCGAGTATGCCGGAAACAGCCTTCCTATTCCTGAACTCCGTGATCATTTGCTCCCTTCCTCCCCCACTCCCTTATCCGTGCTCTCGGCAAGAGCCGTCGGAGCAAGATCGAGGAGTCCGGCGGTACGCAGCTCGTCGACCCCCGGTAGGTCGCTGAGGCTGTCCAAGCCAAAATGCACGAGAAACTGCGGGGTCGTGACCCACAAGAGCGGGCGGCCGGGACCCGCACGCCGGCCCTTGGGACGCACCCATCCCGCCTCCATCAGCGCATCGATCGTACCTTTGCCGAAAGCAACGCCCCGAATTTCTTCGATTTCCCCACGGGTAACCGGCTGATGGTAGGCAATTATGGCCAGGGCCTCGACCGCCGCTCGCGAAAGCTTGCGGGCGACCTGCCGCTCGACGCGGAGCTCGACCGCGAGATCGGGAGCGGTGCGAAACGCCCAACCGCCCGCCAGCCGGATCAGGTTGACGCCGCGCCCTGCGTAGATCTGCGCAAGCTCGCGCAACAATTCGGGGATATCGGCAGCCTCGTCCAGGTGCCGGGACATCGCTTCTTCGCTAAGAGGCCCGTCTGCCGCGAATAGGAGCGCCTCGACGAGCCGCAATTGCTGCACACGCCCGTTCACAGCCGGGCCCTTGTGTCGCCTCCGATGGAGATGGAGGCGAAGCTGCGCAGATAAATGGTGCCGAACGCGCGGTCCTGGCGCAACTCGATACGGCCGCGGCGTGCGAGCTCGAGAGTAGCAACAAATGTCGCTGCGAGCGCCGAGCGGAGAAAGATCTCGCCGCGCAACTCCTCCGGCAGAAAACTCGTGAGGTCGCACCAATCCGGGACGCGGCCAAGGAAATGCGCCAAGCGCGTCAAAGCGTCGTCCATGGAATAAAACCCGCTTGGCTCAATCGCGAGCACCGTGGCTTTGGTACGGCGGCGGCTATCGCCATAGGCGCGCAACAGCTCGTAGAGCCCGAGCTCGTAAACCGGAACGGCGACGACTGTGAGCCCCTCGGGCGCACCGCGCAGGAAGACGTCCTGGCCGGTCCGCGGGCGGACCATCAGCCGGCGCCCCACAGTCTGCATCGCCTCCAGCAGTCTCAGCCGATGCTCCAGCTCCGCGGCCAGCTCGGCTCCGCTCGGCTCGTCGTCTTCGGACGGCTGCGGCAACAAGAGGCGCGACTTCAGGTAAGCCAGCCAAGCGGCCATGACCAAGTAGTCAGCCGCGATCTCAAGCCGCAGAGCGCGCTGCTGGGAAATGTACGCGAGATACTGGTCGGCGAGAGCCAGGATCGAGATCCTCCCGAGATCCACCTTCTGCTCGCGGGCCAATGCGAGCAGAAGATCGATCGGCCCCTCATAGCCGTCCAGCTCGAGAACGAGCTCCTCGGCACGCTCCGGCTTCACTCGCCTTGCCCAGTGATCGCCAGCACGAACCTGATCAATGCCTCCGTAGGCACCCCTACAAGCCAGGAGAGGATGTTGAGATCGTGACCCGTCTGCTCGCCGAGATAAGGGATCACGAACAAGAACAGCAGCAGGATCAACATGCCGTAGCGCTCGAGCCGCGCGAGCGGGAGCGCCAGCCCGTCGGGCAACAGCCCCACCGCCACCCTCCCACCGTCCAGAGGCGGCAGCGGCAACATGTTGAACACGCATAGCACGGCGTTAACCTGGATCGAATGAATCAAATTTTGCGCGAGCCACTCGGCCGGGCTCGGCGGCATCAAACCGACACCGTAAAACAGCAGCGAAGAGACAATTGCGAGCAGCACGTTGGTTCCCGGGCCGGCCAAGGCGACCCAAA
>Ga0070717_10000509_pt1 | contig 24680 bp, 20 predicted proteins | sample LARL113metaG_FD_71366 | JGI IMG/M metagenome (GOLD analysis project Ga0070717, IMG submission 71366) | Corn, switchgrass and miscanthus rhizosphere microbial communities from Kellogg Biological Station, Michigan, USA - LAR L11-3 metaG | ecosystem: Host-associated > Plants > Roots > Rhizosphere ...
GAGGTTGTTGAGCGCTTCGCGCCAGCGCGGGTCGGAGAGATGGAGGAAGTCGATCAGCATAAGGGTAGGGAATGCGTCATGCGGAGGCTCCACAGCAGGGGTTCGCACGAGATTGGGGGAACGGCGCCGCGAAAAAGGATTTCACGGCCCGGGTCCAGGGTTGCGAGAGCGCGTAATGCGCCGGGTGTCGCCAGGAGTCCGGGATCGGTGACCATGAACCAGCGATCGCCCAGGCGTCCGACGCTGAATGCTCCGAGGGTGAAATTCGAAAAACCGAAGGCACGGTGGACGATGTCGGCCTGCGGCATTCCGGAGATGCGGAGAGGCGCGGCCGCGGAGTCTGTGGACGGCACACGCCAAAGGCCAGTGCGGCCGCAGGGTTGAAATCCGAGTCTGCGATACCAGGCGAGAGCGGCGGTGTTGTGCTCGAAGACGTCGAGCGTGAGGCGGTCACCTTCGGCCTCGCGCAGAGCGGTGAAGAGGAGTTGGCGTCCAAGACCGTGGCTGCGGTGGGCTTTGTCGATCGCGATGTAGTTCAGAGAAGGCCCTTCACGTAGTTCGATGAACCCGGCGATCGCGTGATCGATTTCCGCCACCAGATAGAGGCTGCGCGAGAAAGGCACAGCGAATTCGCGGCGCAGGTATTCGGGCATTCCCGCGCATCCGTAGATTGTCAGGGCGAGGTCCTCGGGCCGGAACGATTGGTGCACCAGCTTGACGACGTCGCCGGCGTCGGCGGGCGCGGCGTGCCGGATCATGGCCGGCTGCGCTCCTGATTGAGATCTAACATCACGGTGCGGGGATCCTCTTCGACGCCATCGGCGCGGAGGACACCCATCACGGTCGACGCGAGGATATGCAAGTCGAGTGCGAACTTCCAGTGCTCGATGTACCAGACGTCGCGCTCCAGACGTTCATCCCAGGGTGCCTGATTGCGCCCGTGGATCTGCGCCCAGCCGGTGATGCCGGGCGGCATGACGAAGCGCTTGCGCTCGCGATCCGTAAAAAAATCGAAGTAGTCCATGAGCAGCGGGCGCGGGCCCACCAGGCTCATGTCGCCGCGAAGGACGTTCCACAATTCGGGCAGCTCGTCGAGGCTGGTGCGGCGCAGGAATCGGCCGAAGCTGGTGAGCCGATCGGAGTCGGAACCGGAACCCTCACGCATCGTGCGGAATTTGAGAATGGGAAACGGACGTCCTTTCCAGCCGGGGCGCACCTGACGGAAGATCACGGGAGAGCCGAGTTGGAGGCGAACCAGGATGGCGACGATCGCGATCACAGGCCAGAGTGCGAGCAGTGCGGCGGCCGAGGCCGCGATGTCGAAGAGGCGTTTCGCTCGAGGTTTGCGGGCGTACCGGAATTCACCTGCGCGGTGGAAGACCGCTTCGAACTTTTCGACGGCGCGCTCGATGGCAAGCTCGCGCTGGTAAAACTCGCTGCCCGCGCGGCCCATGCGCGCGCGTTCGGCATAGGTCATTTCGGCCATGCGGCGCACGGCGTTGGCGATGCTTTCGGGATTGCCCGGTTCGGCGACCACGCCTGCGCCCGCCTGCGACACGAGGTCGGCCGTATCGCCGCGGACCGCGACGATCACCGGCTTTCCGGCTGCGAGATAGGCCTGAGTCTTGGATGGAATCGTGATGGTGAACAGGGGATCGTCTTTGAGATGGACGAGCAGCGCGTCGGCGCCTTTGAGAAGCGCTTGTGTGGCGGCCAGCGGCAGCCGGCCGGTGAATTCGACGTTCGGCAATTGCCGGTCGGAGGCAAGCTGCGCGAGGCGCTCCTGATCCACGCCGCCGCCGACCATGAGAAAGCGCGCCTGCGGCACTGTGGCCGTGCAGCGCGCGGCCGCGTCGAGCACGGCGTCGAGCCCTTGCGCCAGCCCCATGGTTCCCGCGAAGACGACCGTAAAGCGCGAAGCCGTATCGGCGCGTTGGGCAATCGCCGCCGCCGGTTCCGGTTGCTGTTCCGGAGCCCAGTTATAAATCACATCCAATTGATCGGCAGCTACGCCGCGCTGAATTAGGGTGTCGCGGAATCCCGGCGAAAGCACCACGACGCGATCGGCACGACGGTAGACGAAGCGGCAGAACCGGTCGAGCACGCGCATGGCTGGACCACCGGCGCGCAGCATGCCCGTTGAAGCGATGGTGTCCGGCCAGAGGTCCTGGACATCGTAGACGACGGGGGCGCGGAACCAGCGGCGCAATACCAGCGCGGGAAGTCCGATGGTGCCGGGAGGATGATAGGCGTAGATGACGTCGGGGCGGCGGAGCAGAAATGGTCCGAGAAGCGTCGCAGCGAGGGCGAAGCTCAGATAGTTCCAGGCGCGCCGGAGGGCCGAGCGGTCGTGACTCGGGTAAAGCGGGACGCGTACGATGGAGATGCCGTCTATCGATTCGCGTTGCCAGGGACGGACGCGGTAACCGGGATAGAGCTTGCCGCCGGGATAATTGGGAAAACCGGTGAGCACCTCGACTTCGTGCCTGCGGGCGGCGAGCTTGCGCGCGAATTCCAGTCCTTTGAAAGTCGGCTCGGGATCGAACCACTGCGTGAGCATCAGGATGCGCACGCGATTTCCTCCTGTTGGCGCCATGCTGTTTCGGCCGCGTCGGCCATGCGGTATCCGAGGACGATGCGGCAGACTGTTTCCGCGACGGATGGCGCCACGTACTCGGGCGGCGGTTGCCAGCGGGTCTGCTGCGCGGTGACCATACGGACCGCGACTGCGATCGCTTGCGGGTCGACACCGCAGAGAATGTTGGAGCCGCACTCGAGGGTTTCGGGCCGCTCGGTGACGTCGCGGATGGTGACGTTGGGGACTCCGAGAAGGCAGGCTTCTTCCTGCACGGTGCCGCTGTCGGAGAGGATGCAGAAGGCGCTTTCTTCGAGGCGGACGAAGCCGTAGAAGCCGAGTGGCGCGAGAAAGTGAACACCCGCCGGCGGATGGATTCCCGCAGTCTGGATGCGCGAGCGCGTGCGCGGATGCATCGGGTAGACGACGGGATATCCGTACTCGCGATGCAGATTATGCAGAGCTTCGAGGAGACTGCGCAGGCGCTCCGGTTGGTCGACGTTTTCGCTGCGATGCGCGGTCACGAGAAAATAGCGGCCGGCTTCCACGCCACAGTCGTCGAGCGCGCGGCTCTGCGCGATCTGTGGGCGGAAGCGTTCGATCACCTGGCCGATCGGATTGCCGGTGATATAAATCCGGTTACCAGGAATGCCTTCGGCCAGCAGATTTTGACGGCTACGCTCCGTATAAGGAAGTAACACGGTGCTCGAATGATCGATGGCCCGGCGGTTGACTTCTTCAGGGACGCGATCGTCATAGCAGCGATTCCCGGCTTCCATGTGGTAGACCGGAATCCCGAAGCGGCGGGCGACGAGAGAGGCGAGGCCGCTGTTGGTATCACCGAGGATCAGGACGCGGTCGGGGCGATGCTCAAGAAACAGGTCGTGGCTGTGTTCGAGGATCCGGCCGATCTGCGCGGCGAAGTTGGCGGCGCGTACGCCCATAGATACGTCAGGCGGGCGCACTCCGAGTTCATCGAAGAAGATGCGGCTCAAGCGCTCGTCGTAATTCTGGCCGGTGTCGACGAGGATGTGGTTTGCCGATTGATCGAGTAGAGCGATGACGCCGCTCAGACGGATGATCTCCGGGCGTGTGCCCAGGATCGTCATGATCTTCATCGCAGCAGTTCCTGCGCGGCCGGTTGCTGCTCGCGAGCGACGGCCACTGCGAGAGATGCGAGGTCGTCGGGCAGCAGCAGATCGCGGGCGGCGAGCAGCGCCGTTGTCTCGGCGAGCGTCATGATTTCATCGCCCGAGCTGTATTCCTTTTTGAGACGCAATTCGCCGGCGGGCCCGGCCACGATCTCGGGCAGCATCGGCTGGATCGCGAACCAGCGACCACGGTCGAACGTGCGCATGGCCTCTTCGTCGCTGACCATGATTTCGTGGATCTTCTCGCCCGGCCGGATGCCCGTGATCATCTGCTGGATGGGGCGGCGTCCGATGAGAGCGGCGGCAATGTCGGTCACGCGCGCGGAAGGCGCCCGCGGCACGTAGATTTCGCCGGGATGGGCTGCGCGGATGGCGGCGAACACCATGTCGACGGCATCGTTAAGACTGAGCAGAAAGCGCGTCATTTCGGGCGTCGTGATGGTGACGGGTCCACCCTGCCGGATCTGCTCATGGAACAGAGGGATCACGGATCCGCGCGAGGCGAGCACGTTGCCGTAGCGCACGCCGACGAAGCGCGTGCCGGGGCAGCGGAGATTGCCTTGGATGAAAACGCGCTCCTGGAGCGCCTTCGTCATCCCCATGGCGTTGACCGGCTTGCAGGCCTTGTCGGTGGAGATGGCGACGACGGTTTCGACAAGAAGCGTGTGTTCTTCGATGGCCCGAACGATGTTTTCCGCGCCTTGGATGTTGGTGCGCACGGCTTCAAAGGGTGCGTACTCGCAGGCCGGGACCTGCTTCATGGCGGCCGCGTTGATGACGACGTCGGCCGAGCGCAGCACCGAGGCGACACTGCCGTAGTCGCGCACATCGCCGATTCGGAATTCGAGGATCTTTTCGAAATCGCGATAGATCAGTTCGTCGGTGGCGGCGCGCAGGCGCTGATGCTCCAGGCGCATGAAATACTGCTTGGCTTCGTCGCGCGAAAACACGATGATGCGCGCGGGCCGGCCCATTTCGCCGGTGAGTAGGCGCTTCACCAGGGTTTTGCCGAGCGAACCGGTGCCGCCGGTAATCAGAATTCTCTTTCCTTCGAGAGGAAGCACTTCAATTTCGCCTTTCGTAGGGGGTGGGGTCTTGCGCGAGCTGCGCAATCAAATCTCGCCAGGCAGGCGCCTGATAGCCGATCGCGGCGCGGAGCTTGTCGCCCTTCATGCTGCGATCGCAAACTTCCGTGTCGTCGGGGATGATTTCGATGTCGAGCCGGTAGGCTTCGCTGAGGGCTGCGAGCAGGTCGTATTTCGAGATGGGCGCCGCTGCCACCTGGTACATGCCGGTCAGGCGGCTGTGGCTATCGATGATGTGTTCGACCAAGGCGGCCAGGTGATTGGTGGTGACGCCTGAGTAGATGGCGCGGCGGAAACCGCGAACGCATCCGTGATTTTGGGCGAGAAACCAATCCAGCAGTCCCGAGTGGCGCTTCAGTTCACGCCCGATCATGGAGGTGCGGAGCGTGAGCGCGTTGGGCGCGTCGACTTCGCCCAGGTACTTTGTGCGGCCGTAAAGGTCGGTGGCGTCGGACTGGTCTTCCTCGGTGTAATTACCGCGGGTGCCGCTGAAGACGCAGTCGCTGCTGAAATGAATCAGGCGGCCGCCCCAGCGCGCGCACCATTGTGCGAGCCGATGCGGGAGGAGCGAATTGATGGTGATGCTCGGGATCGCGTCGACTGCTTCCCGCCGCTGCTTCACGATACCGGCGCAGTTGATGACGAAGGCCGGCTCGAGCTTGGAAAGCAGGCTTTCCACGTGGTCGAAATTCATCAGGTCGCAGCCGCCGATGGTTTCTGGAGCTTCAGCTTTGCCGCGGACGGTCGCGATCGTGGGGCCAATTCCGCGCAGACGCTGGACGACTTTGTGTCCGAGCATTCCGTCGCCGCCGAGGACGATGATTTCAGGCCGCATGACGAAGCTGCTCCTGCCGTGCCCATACGACGTACTCGTTCAGGCCATCCTGAAGTCCGACTTGCGGTGCGAATCCGAAGGCCGCGCGGGCGGCGGAAATGTCCGCGAGGCTGTCGCGAACGTCGCCGGGACGGGGCGGTCCGTATTCCACCCACGGGGCGATGCCGCTCGCCTGTGCGAGGTTGGCTACCAGCTCGTTGATTGCAATGCGGGTTCCGCTGCCGATATTGAAAGCGCCTCGGACGCCGGGAGTGGAGGCGCGCACGTTGGCATCGACTACGTCGGCGACATTGACGAAGTCGCGGGTCTGCTCGCCATCGCCAAAGATGATGAGGCGCTCCCCACGGAGCATGCGAAAAACAAAAATCGGGATCACGTTCCCGTAAGCGTCGAAGCGCTGATTGGGTCCGTAGACATTGAAGTAGCGCAGGCAGACGGTCTCGATCCCGAAGAGTTTTCCGAAGGCCAGGGTTTCTTTTTCGGCGCAGAGCTTGCTCGCGCCGTACGGCGAGTCGGGATCGATGGGATGATCTTCGCGGATCGGCAGAGTTTTCAGCTCGCCGAAAATTCCCGCCGATGAGGAAGCCACGAACTTGCGGACGCCGGCGCGGCGGGCAGCTTCGAGCAGCCGCACCGTTCCCATGACATTCACGTCGGCATCCAGAAGAGGATTGTCGATCGAGCGCTTGTTTCCAACCGAAGCAGCGAGATGAAATACCACTTCCGCCCCCGCGATCGCCGCCGAAACAGCTGCTTCGTCACGGATGTCGCCTTCAACCGCCGCCACGCCGCGAAGCAGATTGGACCGATATCCGGAAGAAAAATTGTCGAGCACCACGACCGTGTGCCGGTCCGCGACCAGGCGGCGAACCAGGTTGGAGCCGATGAAGCCTGCCCCTCCCGTGACCAATACGTTCATGCTGCTGCTCCCAAAAAAATCGCGCGGCTGCGCGCTACCTGCTCGTCGGCTGCGGTGAACTCGCGGGCGAACCGCCGGGCTGCTTCCGATGCCGCGGCGAATTCCTTGTCATCCATGGCGACGGCCTTCTCGAGCGCGGCTCTAAATTGTTCCTGCGAATCGAGCGGAAGGTCCCATCCGGCGCCTTTTCCGGCGAGACCGCGCCAGGGTGTCTGATCGCTCAAGAGCGCCGGACAACCGGCTGCGAGCGCTTCGTAGATCACATGTCCGTAGTTTTCGCCCAGGGTAGGGAAGTAGAAGAGGTGGTGCGAAGCGAATAGTACCGCGACCCGCTCGTGCGGGACGGCGGGATGCAGGTGCACGCGAATGTTCCGCGGCAGCTGCTCGATGGCGGTACGGCACTCGCGCAGATACGCCTCGTCCTCCGCCGGGCCGTAGACATTGAATTCGATTTCTCCGGCCAGTCCTTCCAGCATGCGCAGTGCCCCGAGCAGGTTCTTTTTGGGCGAGACGCGGGAAAGGCAGATGAGGCGGAGCTTGCCGGATGGCTTATCCGTATTGTGCCGGGTGTCGGTCAAAACGGAAATCGGCAGAGCCAACCGCACGTCGACCGAATCGCCAAACATGGCGCGGATATCGCGCTCTTCCAATGCGCTCGAGGCGTGCCACATCGCTTGCCGGTATACGGGCAGACTGCGAGCCAGCGCCAGAAATGCGCGTTTGCGCCAGCGTTTGAGACCGAGCGCTCCTGGAGAGAATTCACCGCGCGGCGCTAGGACGACGCGTTTGGGCCGGATCCATCCGAGCATCACCAATACCATCGGCAGAATCGAGAATTCCCAGGAGAAGAATGAGTTCAAATAAATGCATCCGGAGTCTGCTTCCCGCAAAATGCGCGCTAGTGAGAAGGGCTCCAGTCGTTCGGCCGAGGTGTAGCGGACCTGACCTTTGCCGATCGCGGTCCAGCGATTGGGCACGATGGAGCGGTACGGCGCTGCATCCCCCAGGTCGCGATCGCGAGTGACGATGCGAAAGTCGATCTCGTCGCCGAGGCCTTCGACCAGGTTGGCGATGCTGCGGATCGGTCCGCCGGCTTTCATGCCCGGGAGATAATGCCCTACGAGAACGGTAACCGAAGGTTTCATGAAGCAAAAGCCATCCGCTTTTCGCCGTACGCCTGCGCGAGTGCGTAGCGCGCCCATCCGCGCAGACCGCGCGAGAGGCCGTTGCCGGCGGGTCCGCTGGCGAACCACTGTTGAATCGGTGTCGAGAATCCGCTTTTCGGCCGATTGCGCCAGTTGAGGCCGCAGACCTCCGCGACATCGCTCTTGGCGAATGGATGCGATCGCATATACGGCGCCACTTGCCGCAGCAGCGGCACGTCGACGTACGGCAGCCGGATTTCGACTCCGTGCGCCATGCCCGCCCAGTCGGAATCGCGCAGGAGTTGATTGCGCATGTACCAGCACATCTCGAGCGCGCCAACAGCCGAGCGCGTATTGTCCATGCCCTCGATGGTTTCGGCGAGCCGTGACAGGGAAGCCAGCTCCTGCCAGCCGTCGCGCACCATATCGGGCGGCAGCAGCGCGGGGAGTTCCCAGGGCATGAAGAGGCCGCGGCGCAGCAGGTAGGCGCCTTCCATGTTGCGGCCGAGTTCGAAGAGGCCGGCGTATTTGGGCGATGTGAAGTGGCCGATCCAACGGGCCGAAACCCATCGAAATGCCCGCCCGAGCGAGGCTGCGGGCATGAGCGATCCGACCTCGGTGAGCCGCGGAACGTCGGCGAAGGTGGAATAGCCGCCGAATAACTCGTCACCGCCGAGACCGGAGAGGCAGACTTTCACGCCGGCTTCGCGGGCGGCCTGGCTGGCGCAATAGGTGTTGAAGCCGTCGAGCGTGGGCTGGTCCATCGAGTCGAGGAAGTGATGGAGCCGTCCCTGAAAATCCTCGCGGCTGACGATGCTGGTGGTGTGGCGGGTGGCGTTCTGCTGCGCATACGTCGCCGCCAGCGGCATTTCGTCGGAGGCGGTGCCGACGTACTCGCGGAATCCCACCGTGAGGGTGCGGATGTCGGTATCCCCGATCGCCCGCGCGAGTGCGGTGAGGCATCCGGAGTCGATGCCCGCCGACAGGAAGATCGCTACCGGGACGTCAGCGACGAGGTGGCTCCGGACGGAGTCGGCCAGCGCGTCCCGCAGGAACTGCAGTTGTTCGGCGCGGCCGGCGGCTACGACTGGTTGGCTGGCCGCGTCTCGCAGAATTTGCGGGATGGAAGCGAAGGTCCGTTGCTCGCGACGCGATCGCCCCAGCCGCAGAATCGTGCCGGCGGACAGAGCGCGGATGCCGCGGAAAAGAGTGTAAGGCTCGGGGACGGAGCCCCAAAGATAATAACCGACGTGTCCCGCCGGGTCGGGGTGCGTATCGATCGACCCGCCGGCGAGCAGCGCCTTTACCTGCGAGGCGAAGCGGAGGGATTTCCCGTCGTCGCTGAAATAGAGAGGCTTGATGCCGAAGGGATCGCGCCCCAGCACCAGCTCGCCCGATCGTTCGTCGTAAATGGCGAAGGCGTACATGCCGCGCAAACGGGCGCACATCTCCAGGCCGTATTCGGCGTAGAGGAGCAGCAGCACTTCGGTGTCGCTGGTCGAGTGGAAGCGGTAGCCCTTGGCGGCCAGTTCGTTGCGCAGTTCGGCATAGTTATAGATCTCGCCGTTGAAGGTGATCGTGAGCCCGTGTTCGCGCGAAGTCATCGGCTGCGCGCCGCGCTCGCTCAAATCGATGATCGCCAGGCGGCGATGTCCGAATGCCGCCGCGCCGTCGGGGGAAATCCATTCGCCCCAGCCGTCAGGCCCGCGCGAGAACATGGCTTCACGCGTGCGCGCGACTTCGGCGGCGATTCCCGGAAACGGCGGCCCTTCGTAGCGAAAGGTGCCCGCTATACCGCACATCGTTCGTCCTCCGGAACCGGCAAGGAAATCTTGTGGCCTATCTCGCCGTATAGAGCCGCATATTGAGCGGCGATTTCGGCCGCGCCGAAGCGGGCCGCATTACGAAATCCTTTCTCGATCAGGCCGGCGCGATAGTCCGCGTCTTCGATCACCCGGCGGATACCTTCGCGGATCGAGGCCGGGTCGTAGGGATCGACCAGCGCCGCCGCGTCTCCGGCCACCTCGGTCATGGGGGCGAGTGCGCTGGTGACCACCGGCCGTCCGGCGGCGTTGGCCTCGACGATCGGGAGCCCGAACCCTTCGTAGGTGGAGGCGAATACGACGAGGTCTGAATCCCGGTAAGCTTCGAGCATCTCGTCGTCGGTGAGGTCGCGCGATTCGCGATAGCGGATCTGGCAGCGTTCGAGTTGATGCCGATCCTCATCGTGCAGATGTCCGATGATGTGGAGCTCGCATCGGATGCCTGCGAGGGCTTCCGCCACGCGGCTGACGTTCTTGTTGGCGCCTGTACCTACCTGAAGAATGTGCGGCATATCTTCGCGAAACGGGCGGAGGCATGGCCGGAACTCGGCACCCACCGGATCGGGGATCACGCGGATTTTCCCGGCGGGGCATCCGGTGAAGCGTATTACCTCCTGCTTGGTGTACTCGGAAATCACGCTGACGAGCGTGCATCGCCGGACCGGGAGCCAGAGCCAGCAGAGCCGGAAGAAGGCGCGGCGCCATCCGCTCAGGCGGTGCATGCTACCGCAATCGTGGATGGTGAGCAGTGTATTCTGTTGGCGCAGGAGCACCGTCAGGTAGCTGATATCGCCCGTGATATGGTTGATGCCCGCCTGTTTCCAGCGGGCCTCGAAGATGTTATAGATCCGGGGCAGGAGGCCGCGGCTTTGAAAGCGGCTGACTACCAGGTGGCAGTCCACCCAGCCGGGCAGAGCTGCCCGCACGGTCGAGAAGACCCGCTCCATGCTGAAGTTTTGCGGCGGGATCGGCCGCCGCTGGAAATGCGTGACAATCATGAGGTCCTTGCCCGCCCTTGTGGGGCCCGCGCTTGGGGGAATGATTGCTCGGTCCAGAGCCAGGCCACCAGAGCAACCCAAAGGAAGTTGCAAGTGGAGTAGTAGAGCGTCACGAACGATGCGCCTGCCGCGCACCAGCCAAAAACTCCCCACCAATGCGCGCTTATGGCGGAGAAGCGGCGCAGGTGCCAGAGGACCGCGATCTGAACCGCCACAAAAAACAGAAACGCGGGGATGCCGGCTTCATAAGCCACTGTCAGCCAGGCATTGTCGAAGGTGCTGAAATAGGCGGCTCCCGGGGTCATCACCAGTTCGCGCGAACTCTTGAGTCCTCTCCCCACGAACAGGCCGGCGGCATCGTCGAAGTTGACCACCTTGGAAATTCCCATTTCGATCATTTCCAGCCGGGCCTGGACATTGCGTCCGTCGCCATAGATTACGCGTTGGATCGGTTGCGCTTCATTGCCGTCGAGGTCGACCGTAGCGATCACGCCGATGACGGCCGTGAGTGCCAGAGCGCATCCGATGAGCGCGAATACTCGCAGCTTGCGCGCATAGCCGACGAGTCGTCCCATGGCATAGCAGGCCATCATGAGTGCGCCGGTCATGGCGGTAGAAAGCAAGATCGAGGCGATCAGGAGTCCGGCGACGATCCAACGCAGGGCGCCTTTCAATTCCATGGCGAACGGCAGGGCGAGGGACAAAACCACGGCGTGCAGGATCGGACTTCCGAGCGGTCCCAACACACGGAAGGTGTCACCCGTCTGTGCCATGGCGAAGGACATCTGCGCGTAATCGAAATTCAGAAAAGCGTCCCGGTAGAAAGGCAGGTAGTATCCGGCGGTGCGTTCGATGAGGCCGAGGACGGCCGCGGCGGATGCCACCGTGCATACAATCGCGATATAGGTCCTGCGATTGCCGTGGGTGAACAGGTAGCGCAGGATGAGGAAATTGAGCACGAAACAGATGAAATAGTTCAGCGCCACGAACAGGGCCGGTTTCGCGTCCGCTGACAGAGTCGCGGCCACCAGCAGCGCGGCGGCGAAAAGACACTGCCACTGCAAGTAAACGCGCGAACCCGCCGATTTGAAGATGGCGCCGTTCGACTCGATCACCAGGCAGAGGAAACACACCAGCGACGCCAGGATCGTCACGGTTACGGAGTAGCCGTCCGCCAGTTGGATGACGGGGAACCCGCGTTCGATCGGTACCAGCGTGTGTAGAGCCAACAGGATCAAAAAGATACCGGCGTACAGGCGCGTGCGCCACGCGCCCTCGGACGTTTGCAGGAGTGCCGGATATCTTGCAGCGACGCTATATGCGGCCATGTTCAAACTCCTTCGCTGTTTTACGCGCGGATTCCAGCTGGCGGGCGATGCGCCGGTAGTGCAGCGGCAGCGCCACGTTCGCGGCCAGCTTCTGGAGCGATGCGCTGTTTCGCATCGCGCGATAGAGAGCCCGTTCCACAGGGCCAAGTACCGAGATCACTTTCTCCTCTTCGCGAGCCCAAGCCTCGGGCGGCTCGAGCAGCAGCGCGCGCACCGCTCGCGTAAGGAAACGCGTGCTGGTCTCGCGTCTCAGTGAGCGGGCCGCTTCGATATAGGCTTCCGGATCCTGGGCGAAGGCGGCGGCGGTCTGTTCCACGCGCATGCGCAGCATGCCCCATTCGTTTGCCCAATCGAATTGCGCCGTGCCGCTCCCACGCTCGCGCATGCGGATGAGCGCCTGCGGTTCGGCCACGTATCCTACGTCTCCGAGGCGCGACATTTCGAACCACATGTGCTTGTCGCAGCCGAGTCCGTAACGCTCCGGATGATATGGGCCGGCCTCCCGGTATGCCTCGCGGCGCGCCATTACGGTCGCGGCCATGATCGGCGAATGCCAGTCGCGAGCCAGCATGGCACGCATCTCACTGCCGGGCGTGACAGCGGCGAAGGGCCGGACATCGGCATTCACCACCGCATCCGTGGAATCGATGAAGAGCAGCGCGGTATGAACAAATGCCACATCGGGGTGGGTGTCCAGTATGCGCCGCGAATTGTCGAGGATGTGCGGCAGGTAGCAGTCGTGATCGTGATAGATACAGATGTAGTCGCCCGTAGCTCTGGCGATGAGGTCGTTCCAGTTTCCGTAAATGCCGAGATTCTTCTGATGGCGTATGTATTGAATGCGCTCGTCGCGAAATTCGGCCACGGTTTCGCAGGTGTTGTCCTCGGACGCGTCGTCGCCCACAATCAGCTCGGTGTAAGGCGCCGTCTGACGCTGCATCGCCTGGATGGTGAGGCGGAGAGTATGCGCGCGGTTGCGTGTCGGGATTAGAACCGAGATGGACGGTTCGCTCATGAGGCCTCCTGATATCGTGCCGGCGCGGCTGCGGGCGATTTCCAAAGAATCGCGAGTGCCGCCGAGGTCACTGCGTAACTCGCGACCGACCCCCATGCGGCTCCGATAATTCCCCAATGTGCAATTGCAAACGGGAGCGCGAGCAGGGTAACGATCAGGCCACCGGCTTCGGCGATTACCGGAGTGCCGGGCCGCCCGCCGGCGCGCATGCAATTGCTCGAAACGTAATTGGCTCCCAGAAAAACTCCGCCCAGAAGCAGGATGCAGGCAGAGGGCGCGGCATCGACGAAAGCCGCGCCGTAAAGAAGACGCATTGCCGGCCGCGCCACCAGCGCCATCACAACGGCCAGCGGCAGCGTCAGCCCCACGGATAAGATCAGCCCCCTCCCCAATTCGCGGCGTGCGGCGCCTGTTTGCGAGCGCGCGGTGCGGGAGAAAGCGACCGTCGCAATCGCCGCCGAGACGCCGAATTGCAGGTTCGAATAGGAAACGGCTACCGCGTAGATTCCGAGGTCGCGCATGGGTGCGAGCCAGGTGAGCAATGCCTGGTCGAGGCGCCCATTGGCAAGCCAGCAGAGATTGCCGCCGTAGGTGCGGATGCCGTACGACAAGAGATTGCGTGCGATCCCGAGGTCGAAGCGCCAGGTCGCGAGCGGGATCACGGCCGTTACACAGCCGACTGCGACGACAGTCCCGATCGCCTGGAACAGCAGCACTCCCGTGAGAACGGCGCCGGCTTGAGCGCTGCCGAGCAGCCAGGCTCCGGCGATGCCGGCGACGTATCCCGCCGCCTGCGTGATCTTCAGAAAATTGAACCGACCGAAGTGTCCGAGGCCGAGCATGATGGTGGTCAGGCAGCCGGCGGCCATCGTGAACGGAACCGAAAACAGATAGAGGCGGGCCGCCGCGGCGATGTCGCCGCCAAAAAACCGGCTGCACAGCGGTTCGAGGATCAGGAGGAGGATGCCCGAAGAAGCAAGGCCTAACCCGATCGCTGTGCCGGCAACGGCGCCCACCTCGCGCGGATTTTGCGCGCTATAAAAACTACACGCCTGCGAGATCCCGAGGTCGCCGATCGCGGAAGCGAGCGACGCACACACGATCACAGCGGCGTATTGACCGCGGCCGTGTGGACCCAGCAGACGGGCCGCGAGCAGGCTCGCGACTCCCGCCAACGCCATCGATACCACGTTGGTGGCTATCGAAGAGGCGACGGCCGAGGCATGCGAATCTCGCGGCTGTGTCATCAAGTGAATGATCGGAAGCTGCCGGGTGGGACTTTAGGGCTAAGGCGTGGCGGTAGGTAAAAGGGAGAGTCCGATACGGAAGCCGCCGGTTTTGGCGACGCAGTGTTTGACCACAGCCGCGGCAGAAAGTCCGCCGCCTTCGATATCGACTTGTTGTGCGGGTGCGAGTGCGGCCTCGGAATCGACCGCGATGCCGGATTCGGAAACGTCGTAAATGCTGGCGGAAATGGAGCGGCCGTCGGCGGCGAGGAGGCGGACAATGCCACGCGATCGAACGCGTTCTTCTTTGCGACGCTGGGCAGTCGTCATTTATCGGTCTTATCGGCGAAACCGCTCAAAATATGAGCGCGAATTTCGAGAAGATGATCCAATTGCCTCTCAAAAACCGCGCCGTCGAACGATCCGTCAAGGGCTCGCACGATGAAGTCTTCGGCCGGCGGTTGCTCCCCGTCGAAAATTTTGATCCCATCGCATACCAGTCCGGCGTAGTAGCTGAAGTAGCCCTTCGCCATGATCAGAATATCCGCCTCAATCATTTCCGACATGGTCCAGACAGGGTCGGCGCTGATCCATAATTGCGCGCCTGTTTGCGCGAACTCCTCGAAATCTCGCGGGCTCCCTTCGGAATACACGGCGATGCTGTGGCACAGACCGCGCGAATGGAGAACGGCCTCAACTTGCTGAACCGTCCGCAGGATGCTTTCCGAGCTGGTGAAATGCTCCTTGCGGGCGGACGAAACATCCCCACGGCGAATATGTACGGCAACCACTAATTCTGCGTTCCGCCGCGGTGTCTTGTTGAGGTAATACTTGCGGCGGATCTCGGGAATCATGGCTTGGAAGCTTCGGCGGAATTCTTCTTCGAACGCCGGCCAGCCGAAGACGTGATGCAGACTTTGGCGATTCGAGCAGTAGCTCACCACCTCGTGTCGATTCCCTGTCCACGGAATTTCTCCGGCTCCCAGATTAAAGTGCTTCTCCCATACGGCATTCCATTCCGCCGATGGCCGCCCGTCGGAATGAGCGATCTGGCTGAAGGGCGTATGGACATACGTGAGCCCACAGCAACGGCAAAAGTTGATGGCGTCGAGCAGCATGACGGCCTGCGAACCGGCGCCTTCACTGTGCAGCCCGGGGCAGTTGATCTGTCGAATCGGACGCAGGCCGAGAACTTGGAGCAGGTACTGCCGAAAGAACAAGTCTTCATCGTGGAAGAAAGGGCTACGGCCAAGCATTACCTTTATGCCATTCTTCACCAGGCTGAAGGCGTAACGGCGGGCGTAACGAACGGCGGACTTTAAGGGCAGCCGGTTCAATTTCGACCTCTCTGCGGCACCCTCAGAATGCATATTTGACGGCCAGGCGGAGGGGCCGCAGCAGGTAATACAACCAGTACAAAAACGGTGGTAGTTGAAGGAGCTTGTACTCCGCATCGGTCGGCCCGAAAAAAATGGCCGCCACCAGGCGTACCCGATGACTCATGCGCTGGAACCCATGGCTGCTGAACTGGGCTGTCTCGATCGCCCCCGCCATCTCAAACCGCCCCTCTCGTATGCGCTTGAGGACGGCCCTCGCCAGCACCGGTATCTTCGTATCGGTACGCACGCGGTCCTGAAGCGCAGCGGGCACTTTCACCCCCAGCAACTCCTGCGCGAGGAATAGTCCAAGCAGGACTATGCGGGTCGTATCGGTCGCCTCGGCCTGCTTCAACACCTCGGCCCAGTCCACCTGTTCTACCTGTACGACTCTGGCGATATCGCAGATCCACCCGAGCCGTTGCCACAGATGCTTCATCCCATGGGCAGACAAAAACAAAACCAGCTTCTCCGGTGGAAGCGACCATCCAAATGCTCCGGCGATCGGGATTTTCCGCAAGCCGCGCCACGCTTCGTGCTCCTCGAACGAAGGCGGAAAATACCCCGGCAATAGCCGCCAATGCACGTCAACCCGAAGATCGTCCCCTGGCCTCGCAAACGAAAGCTGGCTCTCCCGATTGCGCAGGCAGGCGGTCTCACCGTGCCAATGCAAAGGCGATCGTAAGAGGTAACCACGTTCTTCGAGTAACTTCCTGACGCGGCCAACATCGCGGGCGTGAAAGAGCAAATCGAGATCGGTGGAACCACGCAGACCGGCATTTCCGTACAAGAGCAGCCGTAGAATGGGCCCTTTCAACGTGACGTTTTGGATGCCTTCCCGCTCCAGTGCGATGAGCAGGCCGACGAGCTCTGCATTCAAGGTAAGGTCGTATTCGGTGGTCGCGCGAATCAGCCGCCGCAATTCCGCCAAAACATCCGCGGGTGCTCCGTCCGATTCGGTGATTCCCCTCTGCAAGAACGGCATGACGGCGTGCCCGTCCGCGAGTTCCAGGACCTGTCTCCAATCCAGACCATTCGCGGCGGGTAGCGGCGCCTCCGGTTGGAAATAGCGGCGCACGCCGGCAATCAGGAAATCGGCTTCGCGCGAAACGTCTTGCGGAGCAGAACCCATAGCGATTCGAAGCGGCTAGCCGGCATGAAACACTCCCCAGCTTATCATTCGGAACCGTCTTTCTTGATCGTTTTGCAACCGTTATGCTAGAAGGAAGTGGTCTTCCCTTCAGAGACATCATGCGCCGGCTGATACGGTTTGCGAAATTGCCTTCTCCCGATCGGCGTTTGCTGATGCGGGCCTTCGCCTGGGTCGCCTCCATTCGCCTGGTCTTGTGGACTCTGCCGCTCCGATGGATCCGGCCATGGCTCTCCGATCCCGGCAGGCATTGGCGCGGAGACTCCGTGGATAAGGTCGTCTGGGCTGTGACCACGGCAAGCCGGTATTTTCCAGCCGCCACGTGTTTGACGCAGGCGCTCGCCGCGCAAGTAATGCTCACCGGATCCGGCTACCCGTTTCGCGTGGAAATCGGAGTCTCGAAGAAGGAAGATGTCTTCGCCGCGCATGCCTGGCTGGTCTATGACGGACGGGTCGTTCTGGGCGGCCCCGATGTGGATTGCTACACGCCGCTCATGGCATGGGAAGGTAAAAATTAAGTGGCGCCCGATACAGCGGCGGTCTTCCAGTCGGATCGCTATGTCGTCTTGCCTTCCCTGGTGAAAGACCCGGACCTCGCGAAAATGTATCGCTATGCCTGTCAGGTTGCTCGCGGCGGCCTGATGCATGATGGCGATGAGCAAGTACCTGGCACCCCCTGCGCCTATGGAGATTTGATCATGGACGGTCTGCTCGTCACGCTGTTGCCTGAAATCGAGCGTGCTTCGGGGCTGGCCCTCTTCCCTACCTATTCTTACTTTCGCGTCTACAAGTCCGGAGATATACTCGCCAGGCATACGGACCGGCCCTCTTGTGAAATCAGTGTGAGTTTGTGCCTTGGATTCGACTCAGGAGAACTCGGCTTAGCAGAACTCGACTCAGCAGAACCTTGGCCGATCTGGATCGAAGGTCCTGGCGGAACGTCCTCAGTCAGTCTGAGCCCGGGAGATGCCCTGCTCTATCGCGGAATCGAATGCGAACATTGGCGAGAGCCGTTTCGCGGACAAAATCAGGCGCAAGTATTCCTCCACTACGTCGACCAAAACGGTCCTCATGCCAAATGGCAGTTCGATAAACGGGAATCGACCTCCAGGCTGCGGCCGGTCCGGCAAGCCTGAGTCTCCGGCATCATAGAATTCCGGAGTGACCTTGGATATGGTCTTCACTCACTATTGCCAGTGCTCCAAGGATGATGTCACGATCTTGCAGGTGGGCGCTGGCTACGGAATTTGATGTTACTTATCGTCTTCATACATCGTTAGCGTGTAACGAAGTGAGCGGAGGACTGACTCTCGGGAATGAGCGGTCCCCAACTCACGCCTGTCTTCACCACGCGCGCGGGACTGCCACCGATAATCTGATTGTTCCCGGGAAATGCGCCCACCACCATGCTTCCGGCAGCCACCACAGTTTCATCCCCTACGGACGCACCCTTCAAGACCGTGGCGCGGCAGCCTATCCAGACGCGGTCGCCAAAGCGGATTTCGGCGGGAGGATTGATGATGTCGCCGATGCCGTTGCGAATGGGGTGGAAGTCCTGATCCATGACGAGGACGTCCCAGGAGAGCAGGCAACCCGCGCCGAACTCAATGCGCTTGCCACAGAAGAGATCGGAGCGCGCATTGATGACGAAGTCGCTGCCGAGCACGAGTTCGGCGCCGGGGAGGATGGAGAGCTTCGAGCCGCCGCCGATGGTGGCGCGGCCGCGGAGCGTGACAGTGCCATGGTTATCCCAGACGGTGCGGACCTGGTCGTAGGCGAAGGGGAGGACGCCGGTCATGCCGATCTGGAGCATGCCGGCGTGGAGCGGTCCTTCGACGACGATACGGCCGCCGAGGGACGCGAGTTTGACGCGGTGTCCGATGATGGCCGGCAGACGCAGGGCGTTGGCGATTCCGAAGTAGCGGGCGCTGAAGATCAGGCTTTTGGGCAGCGCCAGCAGCAGGATGCCTGAGCGGCGCAGGCGTCGCCGCCAGGCGGGGGAATTTCCCATGGTCGAAGTAGTAGTGCGTTCGACGAGGGGAAATTCTCAGTTTTTATCGGGTCCAGTCTTGAAGGTGCAGACCTTTAACCCTGGAAAACTCGCGGGTATTGGCGGTGACCAGGATTGCGCCCCGGCTTACCGCGGTTCCAGCGATCATCAAGTCCAAGGGCCCGATCGCCAGACCGCGACGCTCCAATTCGATCCGAATTCGCACTGCCTCGGTAACGGCGGCAGCGTCGAACGGAATTTGAGGGATCTCCGCCAGAAACGCCGCAGTCACCTTCCGCCGCTGGGCAGAGCCTGTATGGACCGCTCCGTATTCCACTTCGTAAGCCACGATACTCGGAATTCGCAGATCGCGGCGAGCCGTGGCCTGTAAACGGCGGACTACCGGTTCGAGGCCGCGGAAATACTGGATGACGGTGTTGCTGTCGAGCAAAATCAATCCATGCGCTCCCGCGGCGCGTCTGGTCCATATCCTTTGCGAAGCTCATCCACGGTGGAGAAATCCGGCATTGCGCCGGCAGCATCCAGGACGGCTTGGGGGAGAGTATCGTCCAGATCCTCCACCAGCCGATCCGCAATCCATCGGCTGATCGATTTACCTGCCGATTTAGCCGCCCGGCGCGCTTTCTTCTCGAGCACATCGGGCAAGTATATGGTGATCTGGGACATATACTACGTAGTATATGTCCGCACCAACTGGGGGATGCGCCCTTACTTTCCGAACACGTAAACCGCGCCCGCGTTGGAGTCAGTTCCGAACGAGCTTACCAGGACCGTCTTTCCGGTGATGGCCACGTTCCAGCCGAAGAAGTTCAACGGCAGGAAATCGGCGGCGGGCGCAGTCAGGATCTGATCCTGCTCCCAGGTGTTTCCCTTGCGCAGGAAAACGTAGGCCGAACCTCGCTTGCCTTGATGGACGGGCGCTCCCACCACGATCATGTCGCCGTTCACCGCCACGGACCACCCGAAGAAGTCTCCATAGGCGCCATCACTGGCTCCGAGCCTGTGAGTCTGAGTCCAACCGCTGGCACTGCGTTCGAAGACATATGCGAGGCCACCTCCAGAACCGTCGGAGCCGATGGCCAGCACGTCGCCGCTGGGAGCGATCGCATCGCCGAAGTTGAAGCCGGCCCCATCGGCGGCGATCAGTTTTTGAGTTTGTGACCATACGGCGGTGTCGTTCTGGGTGAACACGTAAACCGCTCCCGTAAGGGCGGTTGGTTTGAACGGCGCGCTGATGAAAAGGGTCCCGGCATTGATCCTGACGACGTAGCCGAACAGGTCGCCGGCCACGCTGTCGCTGCCCTGGATTTTCTGCGTGACGGACCAGGTGGCGCCGAAGCGTTGGAAGACATAGGCGGCCCCAGTCTTGGAGTTTTTCCAGGAGGCGCCGGCCACAATGGTGTCTTCTGTTTCATTGACAGACAAGCTGCTTCCGAAATGATCGAAGAATGCGCCATCGGGAGGCGTGAGTTTCTGTTGCAGCGTCCAGACAGTTCCATTGCGAACAAATACGTACGCGGCGCCGACAAAATTCGGGCCCTTTTGGAAGGCTCCGACGACGGCGGTGTTGCCGCTGATCGCGACGGCCGAACCGAAATACGAGTACGAGGAGACGTCGAGCGGTTGTAGTTCCTGCTGCTGCACCCAGGAGTTGCCGTTGCGCACGAATATATAAGCGGTTCCGGCCTGCGGGTTTGCGCCGATGGTCTTCCAGTACGCTCCCACGATCGCGGTGTCCTGGTTGACGGCGAGCGCATCGCTAAAGTAGTTGTTGGGGGCGGCGTCGCTGGCCATGAATTTCGTCTGCTGCACCAGTGGATCGATAGTGAGCGGATAGTGCGCGCCCTGCTCGTCGATTTCGATGCGCACGCGCTCGGCTGCGGCGGTCATGCGGGCTTTGAGCGTGCGGCCATCCGCATCGCGGACCGTGAGGCCTGCATAGTTCACCACCATGTAGCCGGCATCGTCGGCGAAAGTCAGGCCGAGGCAGTCCGGTTGCGCGGAGGCATGCAGGCTGCCGCGAACGCGAAGTTCCAACAGGAGCGGCGTACTGCCTTCCAGGCTTTGGGTGACGGTGTAGCCATGCTCCAGGCCGAGATCGTTGTTGATCCACCATTCGCGGAGGCCGCCGTTCCATTCATAGGTGACGCGCTCGTGGTCCGTTGCGGTCTGCGCCGTTCCGGCGACTGAATGCTCCTTGCCTGCGCGGCCATAGCTTTCGAGTTCGAGTCCCCAGCGCCAGCCGCCGCGATCCGGCCGAACCTCGAAGCCGCGGCGGTCAAAGTCGGCCGACCATTGCTGGGTGTCATTGTGCGCCCGGTATCCACCAGGTACGGCTTGTGCCGATCGTTGGGCGCGTTGAATGGCGCTCCGGTCCGATGCACTCAGATTTGCTGGGCGAGTTTGCGCCCCTACGGTCAAGGGCAGGGCAATGAGAACGGCGACGGCAAAACGCATCTCGATTCTTTCCTCCGACGGGCGAGGCTGTAAAGGTCTGGCTCGCTCCATTCAGTGAAGGCGTGGAATCCTTAGCCGAATTCCTTATGCCCGCCGATTTTTTTTACCTAAAGTACTGGCGGCATTCCGCCGAATGAATTTATGTGCGATCCCTAGTTGCTTTTGTCCTGCTTTATGCTGCCGCGGTGGCTGCCAGTCCCGCGCCGGATGTGCCGCTGGCGTTCCTTGCGAATCGCGGGCAGGCGCCGCCGGCGGTACGGTTCATGGTGAAAGGCTCCGGGTTGACGGCGTTCTTCTCGCCCTCGGAGGCACGGTTCCGTGTGGGACAGGCTTCGGTCCGGCTGGAGTTTCCAGGCGCATCCCCGGACACGCAGGTGGAGGGTTTGCATACGCTGGCCGGGCATGCGAATTTTCTGGTCGGCTCGGCGGAGGAGTGGAGGCGCGATGTGCCGATGTACGGCGGCATCGCTTACCGCAATCTGTATCCCGGAATCGATCTTGTGTATGGATATGCGCGGCGGAATCTGAAATCGGAATTCATTGTGGCTCCGGGCGCCGACCCGTCGCAGATTCGCCTGCTGTATTCGGGCGCCGGTGAGTTACGCATCGACGATACAGGCGCGCTGGTAATTCCGGTGGGCGATGAAGAAGTGCGCGAACATGCTCCGGTCCTGTATCAGATGGTGGATGGACGTCGCGTGGCCGTGGAAGGGCGCTTCGCTTTGCTGGGTGAAGGCGCGGTGAGTTTTGTGGTCGGCCGGTATGAGGTGGGCCGTGCTCTGATCATCGATCCGGTGGTTTCTTACAGCACGCTGCTGGGAGGGTCGAGTTCGAACAGCGCGATGGCAGTGGCGGCGGATGCGTCCAACTCCGCGTATGTGGCTGGCTACACGGCTTCCTACGATTTTCCGACTGCCAACCCGGAGCAGAATTTCAACGCGGGCGGGAATGACATCTTCGTGGCCAAGCTGCTGCCTTCGGGAAATGGTTTTGCGTACTGTACATACATCGGGGGCCGCGGCGACGATCGAGCCCTGGCGATCGCGGTGGATGCGGCCGGATCGGCATATCTGACAGGCTTCACGAACTCCACCAATTTCCCTCTGGCGAACGCTTTGCAGAACCAGCTTAAGGGCGCCAAAAACGCTTTCGTTCTGAAGCTGAATCCCGCCGGAAATACGCTGGTCTACAGCACGTACCTGGGCGGCAGCGGATCGGATACGGCCAACGGGATCGCGGTGGATGCAAGCGGAAACGCGTATCTTACAGGCGACACGACCTCGGTGAATTTTCCGGCAACCGCCTTTCAGAAGAGCAATCACGGAGCGCAGGATGCGTTCGTTTCGAAGATCAGCGCGGACGGGAGTCATCTGGTCTACAGCACGTATCTGGGTGGATCGAGCGACGATCACGGCGCGGCGATCGCGGTAAACAACTCGGGTACGGCGTACGTGACGGGTTCGACGTATTCCACGAATTTTCCGGTAGCGAATGCCTGGCAGGGCACGATCGGCGGGGGACAGGATGCGTTCGTGGCGAAGCTCAGCGCGGATGGCAATACGCTTCTGTTCGGCACATTTTTGGGCGGCAGCGGCGGGTCGCTGGGATATCCGGAATCGGGACAGGGGATCGCGCTCGATTCGCAGGCGAACGTCTATGTTGCAGGAACCGCAAGTTCGGCGAATTTTCCGGTGTTGAACGCCATGCAAACTTCGCTCAAGGGTTGGAGCGATGTGTTCGTCGCCAAATTGACTTCGACCGGCTCACCGGTTTACAGCACCTTTCTAGGCGGCACCGGTGGAGATTATGGAAACGCGATCGCGGTGGATGCGAACGGCAACGCCTACATAGTGGGAGAGACTTTCTCGAGCGATCTGGCGGTGGTGGGCGCGGTCCAGGCGACCTACGGGGGCGACTACGATGCATTTGTGGCGGAGTTGGGTCCTTCGGGAACGCTGTTGATGTTGAGCTATTTGGGTGGCAGCGGTTCGGATACGGCCACCGCGGTAGCACTCGATCCGGCGGCGAATGTATACATCGCGGGATGGACACAGTCGTCGAATTTCCCGGTCTTGAACGGCTATCAATCGGTGAACGCGGGGAATTACGATGGCTTTCTAACGAAACTGGTGAATGGCGCGCCGCCTGCGATTGTGGGGGTGTCGCCCAATTCAGGCAGCGGCGCCGGCCAGATTTTTACTTTTCAGGTTTCGGACACTGCCGGCGGTTACGATGTGAGTTCGGTATCGATTCTGTTCGGATCGAGCACTTCAACCGCGAACGCCTGCTCGGTGACGTTCAACCAGGCGGCGAATACGCTCATGCTGCTCACCAATGCGGGGACGCCGCCCAGCGGTACGATCACCCCCGGCAGCGGGAGCCAGCAAAACTCGCAGTGCACGTTGAATGGCGGCGCTTCGAGTGTGTCGCTGGCGGGTAGCGTTCTGAGCCTGAATTTGTCGATCACTTTCACGTCGGGATTCTTGGGCGCCCGCAACACTTACATGCAGGCGACGAATCCGTTCGGTTCGACCAGCGGTTGGCAACAGGTGGGGACATGGACGGTGGTGACGGGTCCACCGGCGCCGGTATCCGTGACGCCGGGCTCCGGGAGCGGAGCGAGCCAGACATTCAGTTTCGTCTTCACGGATCCATATGGGTACAGCGCGCTTTCGACGGTGTCTATCGTGGTGAACGCAACGCTCTCGGGCAATGCGTCCTGCTACATGCTCTACTACCAAAGCGTCAACTCGCTGTACCTGGCCAACAACACGGGCACAGGCTGGACGGGGCCGGTTTTCCCCGGCCCGGGTGGCGGGACGTTGCAGAACAATCAGTGTACGGTGAATTCAGCGGCATCTTCCGTTTCCGGCAGCGGGGCCAACCTGACGTTGAACCTGGCGATGAGTTTTCAGGGGTCGACCGGCAACCGGAACATCTATATGGATGCCTATGACGGAACCGATTCCGGATGGTCGCAGAAGGGGACGTGGACGGTGAGCTATGGGTCGCCCTCGCCGGTATCCGTGACACCAGGTTCGGGCAGCGGTTTGAGCCAGACATTTGGGTTCGTCTTCTCAGATCCGCGGGGGTATACGGCGATTTCGACCGCGGCGGTGGTGGTGAATTCGGTGCTGTCGGGCAATGCCTCCTGTTATCTGCTCTATTACCAGAGCAGCAATACTCTATACCTGGCGAACAATACGGGGAGTGCCTGGCTCGGGCCTGTTTCTCCGGGACAGAGCGGAACCTTGCAGAACAGCCAGTGCACGGTGACGGCGGCATCGTCATCGGCCTCGGGCAGTGGAACGAACCTGACTTTGAATCTGGCGCTCACGTTCCAGGCGGCTTTCGCCGGGAGCAAGAACATCTATATGGACGTTTACGACGGGCTGGACTCCGGCTGGTCGCAGAAGGGTACATGGACGGTGACGGCCGGCCCGCCGGCGCCTGTGTCGGTGACGCCGAATTCGGGAAGCGGCGGAACCCAGGCGTTCGGTTTTGTTTATACGGACCCGCGTGGGTATGCCGCGATGTCACCGGTTTCGGTGGTCATCAACGGCGCGCTTTCCGGGAATGCGGCCTG
>Ga0070717_10000512_pt1 | contig 24645 bp, 24 predicted proteins | sample LARL113metaG_FD_71366 | JGI IMG/M metagenome (GOLD analysis project Ga0070717, IMG submission 71366) | Corn, switchgrass and miscanthus rhizosphere microbial communities from Kellogg Biological Station, Michigan, USA - LAR L11-3 metaG | ecosystem: Host-associated > Plants > Roots > Rhizosphere ...
ATTCCAACGCGGCCCTCGTGTTTTTATTTCCACCATCCCATTCCAGTATGCAAGGTGTGGAACGGCTTTTCCAGGAAACGCATGTCCCACTGTGCAGGATTGGGGGCAAGTGTGCAGGTTTCAGGGCAAAAACTGTGGAGGTTTCGGGGCATTTACCACCAGATGAATACCACCAGTACAGCATCTAAAGGAGGAATACTCATGAGTAATACGTTACGAAGCATCTTGCAGCTTCACGATCCTTATCCCACCTATTGGCGCATGCGCCAGCAGCAGCCCGTCGTCTATGACCAGGAGCAGCAGGCCTGGCTGGTGTTTCGCTATGCCGATGTCGAGCGGGTGTTCAGCGATGGCCAGACCTTTTCCTCACGGACCCCGTGCTGCCCCTTTACCACGGACTTTCACTCGTTCTACCGGATGGACCCACCAGAACTCCAGCAGTATCGGAGCCTGGTCAGCCCGCCGTTCACGCCGCTTGCCGTCGCGCGGTTGACCGACCGCATGAGAGGCATGGTAGCAGCCCTCCTGGACCGGATTGCTGATCGGGGACAGATGGATGTCATGGCTGACCTGGCCTTTCCGTTCCCGCTGCGGGTGATGGCTGACATCTTAGGGTTGCCGCTCCAAGATGAGGAGCGCTATGCCGCCTGGTCGCAGGCGATTACCGGCGAGGAGATGCCAGAGCTGAGAGCCTACTTTCACGAGTTGCTCACCGAGCGGCGGCACCTGTTACGCCCTGGCATCATCACGTCGCTGCTCGAAGCACGCCTGGATGGCCGCCCTCTTGCTCATGAGGAACTGCTTGGGTTCTGCGGCCAGTTGTTGGTAAATTCACTGAAGGGTGGACCGATTTTGCACTGAAGGGTGGAAATTTGATCTGAATCATGGGAATTGACGCTTCGATGCCTGGGAAATCCGCTCCCCATCTGGTATACTTGACCTGAGAATTGTAAATTGAGTCCCCTCTGCGAAAGACTTATGGGCAGTAACAGGATGACGCGACCCTCTCGTGAATTTGACCTCTCGCCGCAACGGCTGCGACACATTCGCTGGATCGGTGGCGGAAGTGGAGCGGGCAAGTCGACCGTCGCGCGGCGGCTTTCGGAGAGGTATGGACTTCGTCTCTACCACTGCGATGACATGCAGTCGGCGCACACAGCCCGCTCAAACCCAACCGACCATCCCATGCTCCACGCCTTCATCGCCATGACGATGGACGAGCGATGGGCCAAGCGGACGCCGGAGGAGATGTTTCGCACGTTTCACGGCTTTCACGGGGAAGGTTTCGGACTCATCCTGGAAGATCTGCTGGATCTGCCAACCGATGTGCCCGTTTTGGTTGAAGGGTACAAGCTCCTGCCTCGCCTCGTTGCCCCATTGCTGAGCCGACTCGATCAGGCAGTATGGCTGATTCCTCCTCCTTCGTTTCGGCGTACTGCCTTCTGCCGGCGTGGATCGTTATGGAGCATAGCAGGGCGAACAAGCAATCCGCAGACGGCCCTGGCCAACCTACTTGCGCGTGATGCACTCTCTACAGAGGAGGTGGAAAGACAAGCTGCGACTTTGCAGCTCACCCGCATCCAGGTCAACGGAAGTGCAAGTGTTGATGAGTTGGCAAAGCCTGTTGCCCAATGCCTTGGCATTAGGCGGCGGTGATGTCACCACATATGCCAAAAAGGAGCAAGGGGGATTTAATTTACAAGTTGTCGGGAGAAGAAGCCATACTGGGAGTGGCTTCGCCTGAATGACAAATGCCGATTCCCATGATTCAGATGAATTTCCCATCTTTCAGTGCAAAATCTGACAACCCTTGAGTGAATTTACCAATATTTGGTCATGCAGATCCATTTCCTCGTCATACAATGTTCGACCTTTCAGATATCTTACCTGATCGTTTGTTAGCTGAGCAAGAGGAAAAATTCCAGACGAAACTGCACATATTCGTCAAGAATGATAAGAGTCGATGCCGTATGTATGGTCGCGCGAACTTTGATCTGCTCAAGCGGCGTGTGCTCCATCATCGTAAAAAACGTCAGCCTAGGAAGAACAAGAGGAGCCAACGGCCACAGGAGGGTCGTCTGAAGAAGCCAAGCCGGATGGAAAATGGCACAACTTTTCAACATACCACATTCTCTATCAGCAAGGGTGCGTAAGAGTCAATTTATGGTCTTTCTGACAGCTCGTTATACCGTTGGCGTAAGCCCGAACTGGATACCGCTAACGAGACCATCCTGGTTGATTGACACAGTGGTTGGCCAGCAATTCACCCCATACAACTGGGATATCTGCCGGTTCGGATCGGTAACTAACTGGGAGGTAAAGCCGTTTTCCTTAAAAACCTCCCGCGCATATTCTGGACTTTCCCCATCATTAATTGCCAGGATGACCAGATCACGTTGAGAAGCAGTATCTTGTAACCGCTCGAGATTGCGTAGCTCCTCCAGGGAGGCTTTGGACCAGGAGGTCCAGAAGGCCAGTACTACACGACGACCACCTAGCCTGCGAAGTGCTATCTCTCGCCCAGGCACATACTCGAAGAGGAAATCCGGTGCCGGTTCATCCATCTGCACGGTCAGGCGTAACTGTTGTGCAAGTACACGTCCACCAGGAATCAGGTATTGATCGAACGCCGCTCTTAGCTTCGCTTCATGCAACTGACCTGTATACTGCCAAGCAATCCGACCATCGGGGGTAACCAGATATGTTACCGGCAACTCCTTTACACCAAAGACTTGCCTCCAACTTTCTTCGGGATCGTCAGTCAAGGCCAGCGCGCCGTTTGCGCCCAGATCAAGTGGCTTCACCTTTCTATGTTCGGGCGGCAGGACAGCTACCACCAGGACTGCGCTGTCCCTCTTGCTACTCTCAGAGAGGGCATCGCGTATCTCAGAGAGGTTGGCATCTACCTGTGAATCGGCAAAATGTACCAGCATATTCAGGTGATTGTTCAAGGTTGCACCACCCCATGTGCCAACGTTAGCCACAAACTCGGGTGATTGATCCGTTGTTGGTTGTCCCGGCAAGGACACCGTAAGCTTCTTGAGGAGCGCGTCCTCGGCCTGGAGCTGCCCAGGTAAGAAAATGAGAATGGTACAGCTCGGACTCAACCCACTCACCCCGTTTAACACAGGGGTACCCTGAGCAGTGATTTGGGTACCCGCCAGACTCAAGCACCATTGCGCAGGATCGTTTCCCTGGGGGACCAGCGTGAGAAAGCGGTGCGGCTCCGTTATAACAGGAGAATTACCTGGACCTGTCCACGCATACTGCTCGATAGTGCCGCCGGGTATCCAGGTATTCAAAGCATTCAACTCGAGCTGAAGCACACCATTTACCAAGACTATGCTTGAACTAAATTCGACGTGCGGAGGCTCAAAATTTGGCACATCCAGCGTGCCATGCAGGATCACCCCGTCAGGTTCAATCTGGAACGATGTGTATGCCAGGGTTGCTGAAATCTTCAGCGCGTTTAAAACAGCGCCCAGCGTAGTATTCGTATCTAGCTGCTGCTGAACGACGACATCTGCCTGCTGCAGTATCTGGTCACGCCAGCCTCGCAACTGAGCCACTATCGCTCCCTTGAAAAGCGCGACAATCACTCCGGCGATACCTGAGGCGCTCACATCAGGATCGCCCACCGCGACGAGGAAGACGGGCCCGTGGATAACGCTCAGGGTAACGCCCTGACGCACACTGAAATCGAAGCTGGGAAAGGGAAACGTTCTGCTCGTTGCACGCCCGTTGATGGTCAAGACGATCTGGCCCGGCTGCAGATCCACAGTGATCTGGTCCAAGTTCAAATGGATATGGTAGTTGACGGTGATGTGAACAAAAAGGATGTCAAAACCAAACGAAATATCGAAATCGGTATTCACTCCCGTGAGAGCCTGTTTCACGGTCGCTATCACAAAGTCGCGACCGGCGGCAAGCGCAAATTGGTCGTCAGCATTGAGCAGCCCTCTGGTAACACTGCCTGGGTCTGGGTTCGGTGGAGCATCGGCACGCAGATCCAGTAACAAGGCAGCCGCTGGCTGCGGAACGTTGGGCAGCGCCTTGAAATCTATCAGTTGAATGCTCCCTGGTAATATCGCATTCACAGGCTCGAACCTGGTGCTCAGGATATTGGAAATGAGTTGATTGATCTGGCTGTTCTGCAGGGGCGACAGGGGAGGATTGGCAAAGAAGGGAAGAAAATTGACGGTAAAGCCACCCTTCGTGAAGTCAATTTCAACCACATTTCCCACCTGAGAAGTGACCTGGGCAATATCAACGGTAGCCTGTAGTTCGCCATGCAGGAATTCGGGCATTGGCGTGCTAGTAGGGTCAGCCATGAAATGCACCATGACCTGGTAGTGGATGGTCACCTGTGACCCATTCTGATCCCCAGGGAGGGTAATCGTCGGCGTGGAGACCTGAATATCCGCGAAGCCACGCACCCCGGTAAAATCACCACCTTGTGGAATGCCGCCGCTGAAAGGGCGATCCACGGGAGTGGAGGGGCGAGAAACAGGCAGGGGTGCGATATCATCGATTCTCAACGAAAAACTATGCAGGAAGCTTTCGGCCTGGTGGAGCGTGGCCAGTGCTCGGTTCACTCCAGGGAGGCTTGCTTCGACAACAACATCGAAATCACCCGTCAATGTATTAGACATGCGTGTTCGCTCCTTTCATCAAATATCAGTATCTTCTCGCCTTGAGATCGCTATTGGGTGACCAACAGACAGCGACTGCCATCCAAACCGACGACCAAGACCTGGACCTACGCCAGAGCCCGGTGTCAGAGGGCAAGTCCACGGTGCGGTACAGTCGCCTCAGACCAGAACCCGGTCGGGACTTGGAAGAGGACTTCCTTAATGCTCCCATCCTGGTGATAGTCCCCCGGCGCAATGAAGACGGAACCATGAAGATCGGGGGAAAGCAGGGTAACTAGCACGGTACCGTTCCGATCCAGGAGGAACCACGTTGCGTTCTCGATGTTGCAAACCGCTACCATGATGTTCGGACTAGAGGAGGCCCCAAAATACGCCCCTGGTGGAAGCAGGATGACTCCAATAAAGCTGTCCAGAGTATTCGTAGTAACGTTACTATTTGGTTGTGACACAGCCGTGATTGCCCCAAAGCTCGATATGCCGCCCGAACCGGGAGGGGGATCGATTCTCAAGAGCCTCGGATCGACAGGGAATTGGCGTATGATACGACCGTCTCCCGGGTCGAAAACGATCCACTCGTTTGTAAGATTCCGGAAGATCGCCGCTTGGACACTTCCATCCCCCCTCCCTTCATAGTCGCCGGGTATTGGGGTATCGGACTGGGCTGGGGGGGGAGAGATCTGGGGAGTAATAACATGTGGTGTGTCCTTGGCCACAGGGCGGAAGTTCCACTCACCCGGGCCTGGCGGGGCCGTGCCAATTCCGAATGCCCGATAAACCGCCAAACATACACTGTTCTCTCCTATGGACGTCAAATACTTCCCTGGTGGTAATGGAATATCGAGGATGTTACTCTTCTGGGGGAACTGTATAGGAGGTATCGCGTCTTGAACTGTCACGTTTTGACCTGGTGGGACACGTTCACCGATATGCCACTCTCCAGGAACTTGATCGGATAGCCCACCTGACCGGAAGAATGCGGGGCGCGGAAATCCATCCTCGAAATAGTCTCCGGGCACGGGGATGTCGCCGGGCAGACCATAAGTGAAGGAAACCACAAGAGATGCCGGGTCAGGGATGCTGGTCGGGTTGGCCTGGAGCGCCAGGAGATCGCCTTTGAAGATATGCCATGTCGCATCGGAAGGTCGGAAGAACGCAGCACGTGTGACCCCTTCCGCGAAATAATCACCCGGTACCGGGATGTCGCCGGGCCTCCCGAAGGGGAAGAATAGGGCGACCGGCTTTACTTGGGCGCAGCCTACGAAGACGAAGAGCATGACAACGGGCAAAAGCAGCAGTGGTGTGAGTAGCACAAACCAATCAATCATAAACTCCTCCTCTTTCTGTTGGCTTTCTACCTTGGCCAGACAACGAAAAAAGTCATAAGAGAAAGAACAACCAACACCAATGATGTAGTCTGGTAAAGCTGTATTTTTCCCACTCTATCCTGGCTCTCGCGCGTAAACTCGAGCCAAAAACGTCCTGTGCTATAGCCAGCCAGAGCCAGGAGAAACAGAGCACCCTGGAAAGGCATCTGGTGCCAGATGACTATTGCTCCGATCAAAAGGACAATTGCCCATGCTGCCTCCAATAGTTGAGTTGGCATACGTCGTTGCCATATTCCCTGGTGGTCAGGTAAATAGAGTGCCAACCATCCCTCCGTTGTGCGTCCGGCACAGCACCCATTCAACAAACACCCGATACGGGCCAAGATCATTCCGATCAGAATGGTGAAGGTAGCCACATCCCAGAAAGCTCCAAAGGGGAGACGCAATATATGTAGGAGTGGTAGCGAGACCAGCAGAGCGAGCGGTAGTCCACCGTACAGAGCACCTCCTCCCTCCGATCGCCGCCAGATACGCTTTGGCTCCCGTCGATAATATTCCCAGTGTGAGACCACAAACAGTAGCCTGGCACCCACCAGGGCCGGAACAAGCAAGAGGAGTGTCGCTACAAAAACATGAGCAGAGTTCAGGTTGGCCACATGAGCCGCAAAATTTCCCGCGACAATGCCAAAAAGCAGTCCGAAGTAAAGCATTGCGGGGTAGCTGAATATTTTGATGCCATGCCATTGGAAGAGAATTCGACGCATCACTCCTCCTTATGAACTGCTCTAGTCAGCTGACAATCCGAGCTTCCGTCTCATGAATACGCTTACCCAGCGAACCAGAGAGCAACTACTACACCTGAGACGATGGCCATATCGGCAACATTGAAAACAGGCCAGAAGCCAATACCAATAAAATCAACAATCGCTCTTCGCCACAGGATGTCACAAAGGTTGCTAGTTGCTCCACCGAGAGCAACACCGATCCCTACCTGGGCAAAGCGGCTCTGGTAGAATGGTCCAAAGTAGATGAGTAAGGTAATACTGAGCACAACGCAGATCCACAGTAACAGCAGCGCAAAACGGTTTCGTCCCAGCCAGAAGTTCTTGGGTGCATTTGCAATATACCTGATTCGGACCATCGAACCTTTTGAGAATGTTGGCATCTCCCTACCTCGGTGCATCACCGCCTTCTTACTCAGTTGATCGATGATCATGATCGAACTGGCAGCTACTATCAGTTCTACCCTCATCATTGCTTCCATACCCCGGCCGAACAGTTTTCCAAACACCTACGCACGGCTATTTTCCCAACTATATAGACGATAGCAAAAGATATTTTTGGGATATAGTTTTTGTCATCGCAACCATCCGAGTCTCAGTAGGCTCTAGAAAGAGTACCCGAAGATATTATGCAACGATGCGTAGCTTTGCCGTTTGGCTGGCTGCACAACCAGGAGGCACACCATTTCGTGTGGAGCTGGTCACCGAGACAGCCATCCGTGGGTATACAGAATTACCATGCGCCTGACAGTGTTGGGACAGCTAGCCAAAGGAGTGACACCGGGAGCCAAAGAGACAATTGACAGCGAGCCATCTGAATCAGTAAGCGTTTTGAAAAAACAGCAAATGTGTTGGACAAAGACAGAAGCACACAACTTATTACAAGTGCGAATGAAAGTCTTATATAACAATTTAAAGAAAATATTTACTAAGTGGTATCCTGGCATGATAGAGCCACCAGTACCAGATGAAAAAGACAGAGCAGCGTAAAGAGCACCCAAAAACGAATGGTCTCGCTATGAGGGGGTCGCTCGATTCTTCCGGGCGGAACAGACGTCAAATGGCGAATTGGCTCGCTCCGCTGCTTCATCCGAAGGGTGAGTGACATGAGTAAGCCGATCTCTCACCGCGAGAGCGGCCTCTTTTCTCTTTGATTGCAGCAAATGTTGCAATCAAAGAGGAGTGAAAAGTCTTTAGAGTCTGTTTCGCCGAGAAGAATCGAGTGACCCCTTAATGTCGTGTTGCCCGACGGAATGCTACCGCCAAGGCTTCCGTTGAGCAAGCCTGAGTACCAAGCAACTGCGGTTGCTTACCTGGAGGGGGTCCAATGACTTTCTGCGTTTTCTTCAGCAGCTTGCGTCGCTCTACTCTATCGGTCTGCGTGGTAAGTATTGCGTTCGAGGCAAACGTGCGATACACCTCGACTAACTCTTCCAGTTCAGCCAGATAGCGGCTGAGGTTTCTGAAATCGCTGCGCATGTAATCGATGCTCTCTCCCAATTCGGAAAGCAGGTGTTGAAGGCGCTCTTTCATCGGATCTGCTCCTTTACGAGAGAAGTCGGCATCCCAGCCGTTCAATGCTCACACACTCCACTGGCCACCATCGCCCCCAGCCGCGAATCATCGCCAAAAGCTGGCCCTTCCTTCTTCTCACGGCGACGACCGCCCCCAGAGCGCAGGACACCCGCGCACTGCCGAGAAATGCCTGGTCATAGATCGCGGCCTTGATCTGACGGATATTCGTTGATTGCATGTGTTCCTCCCTGGTCTGCGCAGAGCCTGCGCGGTATCGACGATCATGCTCTCAGTGTAAGAATCAGCCAGGGGGTTGGCAAGATGGTTCGCCAGTTTGAAGGCTCCATCTACGTGAACTGTTAGATGACGAGGGCTCTACCATGCAGGTGTCTATTGAAGCGTCTGCTCGAGGTATGATCGATGTATATATTTGCGTCACCCCTATGTCTCTTGTGTGTCTATAGGAGCGTCTCTTACCTTGAGGTTTCTAGATAGACCGGAGCAGCGTGGTTTTTCAGGGCCGTTTCTACTGTCTGAATGCTCTGCCGAATCTGGTTTTGCAGGTCGGTCAGGGCTTCCTGGAGAAGTGTGAGCTGACCAAGTACTTCGAATAGCAGCGGGGCTGAAAGCCCAGGCTCTGTGCTGGCTTCTGTGGGTGAGGTTGTATGCTCAAACTCTTCAAGCTGGTCTGCCTGAATCTGCTCGTAGAGGGCCATGGTGTTTTTGGATGGACCCGCACCGAGTTCTTCTTCAAGAGCAGCGGCGCATTGTTCGTACTGCCGCAGGGCTGCCGCCCGGTCCCCGTTGAGATAATGCAGGCGCATGAGCCTTCGATGGGTGCGTTCGCGTGTCCGGTCATAGCACATGATGCGCATCCCGTAAAGCAGGCCGGTTTCGTAGTCGTGATGAACTTCACAATAGCCCATCAACTTGTCCAGCATGGTTAGGTACATGCTCTGGAGGCGTTCGCGCTCATACAGACACCAGTCGTAGTACCACCCTTCGAGCAGGGGTCCCTGGTAGAGTTGCACGGAATGCTGGAGCATCTGGGCTTTTGAGGCATCCAGCTCCTGACCCGATATTTTCTGCAAAAGCGTGAAGGCCTGCTCGAATACGGCCACATCCAGCCAGAGATTGGCTTGCGGGTTAAGCTGAATCCATTCTGGCTCAACCAACAACACGCGATCGTGATCAGGTTCATTGTGAGAACCTAAAGCGGATTGAAGTTGCCAGAGGGCTTGCCGCAGGCTCTTTTTGGACAGGACGGTGGTGGTATCAGGCCACAGCAGGCTAGCAAGCGTTTCACGGGGTAGTGAGTGTTCCCGTTGGAGTAGGAGATAACAGAAGAGTTCCTGTGCCTTGCGAGCGTCGAACCCTTCTAGCACCTGCTCATCACGCCGGACACAGAATTTCCCAAATAACTGGACGCTGAGCGTAGACATAACAACTCCCCCTGGTAAACTATCTTGACTTCGCACGACATTTAGTTCCAGTGTTCGACGTGGCTTTATTGAAAGCTCCAACTGGGTCAACGACGCTCAGGAGGTGGACCTTTCAGGCAGCGACAGACGGTGGTGCCTCAGAGCACCCGGATCGGACTCCCCTTCAGGCTCGCAGCACTAGCATCTCACCGATCTCTTGTCGTTGCAGCGTCCTACGCTCATTCTACCCTTTTTCATGCCCGGTGGCGTGCCACCGGCACATGGGAGGCTCCCGTGAGATTGTTCCCTGCTAGAGGAACGAGTTTATCCCCGACTATCATAGCATTTTCATGTAATTTTTGCATTAAAGATATGCTGTTTTGAGCAATTATTCTTCACGAAATCCAGAAAGCTATAAAGTGCCTCCTATTCGTTTTTCATCCAGTGTATTAACGAGAGAGGAACTGAATTTTATACCTGTAGATGCCATAGCAAACTCTTTTGAATATTTCTACTTGAAGAGTATCTCAGCCTCACTGTTGGAATTGCATGGTATCTATAATCTGGGCATTGTCAAATTAACGCTGATCATGCAGCACGTGGAACAGCCCCTGAGCAAGAACTCCCGGCTCACCCCGTCGCCAAAAACGAGCGGGAGAGAAGACGCTTCAGAGACGTTCCAGAGACGCTGCTGAGATGCCTCTAGGCTAAAATATAATTGAACCGGAGAAGGTCTGGTCAAAGCAAGCGCAGGCAAGCCCAGCCGCACTGGAAAAAAGAGGGCAGTTATGGATGAGATCGAGTCCACAGTCCAGTCGTTCATCTCAGGGTCTGGGTTGAAGAACGTGCAGAGGAAGGAAGTCGAGGTATCTGGCGTGGCCACATCACCCACGTATCTGATAGCAGACGCCGCTACCTGAAAAGCTTGAACGAGATCGGAGACTACATCGCCCCTTACCTGGAGGCCATGGGTGTGAAGCTTGGGACGAGTTGGCGCATCAGGCATTGGCTCAGGCACTTGACCAGATGAGAGTAGGTTTTGACCTATTCTATCTCAATGACGGTTTACAAGAGGAGTTGACGAGGCAGGTATATCGAATCTGCGATCAGTCGATTCAGCTCTTGAAACGAGACGTAAAAATAAAACGACATGCGCGTGAGCGCACGAAAGGAGAGCCCTACTATGGCAGATCTCACCATCAACAGTGTTTCCGCACCATTGGCCGTTCTTGGAGGCACCGCTTTCACTATTAATCTGAATGTAACAGCCTCGTCTGACTCATTTGAGGACGGATCGGCTTACCGCCTTGACGTCTTGGTAAATGGCGCCAATTTAAAGCAGCTCATGCCGTTTACAGGACATCTCCAAGATGCATCGTGGCCCACAGCAAACTTTGTCTTCCCTGTTACCGTGACCGCAGCCCCGGGTCCCGACATTTACACCATTACAGCGGCCGTGATAGAAGGTCCTAGTGGTTTGGATCCGGACAGTGTTCCCACTTTCGGTTCCTTTGGTCCGATTATTGTCGTTTAAACGTCTGAGTCGTGCTTGGATTGTTGAAGCGAGAGTTGAGTAAGCGACGAGTCAAAACGAGCAAGGGAGAAGAGGGTATCTCACCAGATAGGGGTCACCATACTTTTTCGGGAGAAACCTACGCTAAGGCCATTGAAGCGCTTTTTAATGAAGCATTTTGTTACTTAAAAAGCAAAAGATGCACACAAAAGGCCTTCCTCAGCACAACTCTCTCTTCATGCCCTATTGATAGAGCGGCCTGAGAAGCCATTTCGTCTCTTAGCGTAGGTTTCTCCCCGGATAATATGGTGACCCATTGTGGCTCATAGTCGTCCTCAGCTTCGCTATTGTGCTCGTTGGAGCTTTCTTGAGCCTGGCCTTCGGAGTATTAGTCTTGAGAAAGTCAGCTGCTGATGCTGAGCTTCAGATTCTGCTTACGGTGTTCACGAGTGCTGTAGCTTTCTTGGCAGGTCTATTAACCCCAGGCCCTGCTCGTAGTCAAGCAATCAGTAAGGACCATCGTACTTACTGTGCAGCCACGCAAGAGAGATAAGCAAAGCTTCGCTCGCGCTCTACTTGCGGATAAGACTGATTATCAGCGGTGTTTGGGTATCTCAACCGCCGATAATACGCTGTTGATCTAAACGTTGGTTTTTGTCCATTTACTACGGGAAGGCTGTGTATGTGTCCGAACCTTCGCCCCTACACTTTTGGGCTCAAGGTTCGAACAAGGGGTCCTCGACCCAGCATTTTCGTCCGAACCTTCACCCTATTTACCAATTGGACAAATCTCCTCGACTTTAGTACACTATATACTGGCAAGTGTAAAATGACCCTAAGGAAAAACGTATAACAGCCCTATCCTTGAACAATCCTCCCTGTCTACCCTGGGTCTGGCTGTGTATGTAGGGAGGCATTGAGCAAGCAAGTGTATGCGTAGGATAATTCGATGGCTGAGCATCATGATAACTGTTTGCCTAGCAGCCATTCAGATGAAGTAGGTACACAACCGAAATTGGCTGCACAAAGGCCCCATACTAAGCGTAGCGACCAGATGGTTGAGGTTGATTGCAACCAGGAAACGGATGTAGACGACGTACCAAGCCTTAACATAGTGTTTGACCTCACGCGGGAGAGGGTTGGAGCTCAACTGACTCAAATCATTGGTATGGATACCAAGGCGGGCTTGGTCCTTGCATCTGCCAGTTTGTTAACTGGTGTGTTGGCAACGTGGCATGTGCCGACCACGATCGCGCGCTATCCTCCTCTTATAGCGTGGTTTATAACGCGGATTCCGCTGATCTCGATTGTTATCTACTTAGTAGTGATCGGCACATCCTTTTTTGCCCTTAGACCCCGTGATTACTATATTTCCCCCGATCCATCCAGCCTGTGGAAAGAGTACTCGCAGAAGCCTGACCCCTTTACAAAACGGCGGGTGCGTGCCGTCATGGCAGACGACTACCAAAACAATGCGAAAGCCATTATAAGCAAAATCCACTGGACGAGAGCTGCTTTCATTGCATTGGCTGTAGAAGCATTCCTTGTAGCAGTGATTTTGTTTCTCCTGACTGTAGGCTGACAGTTGCCAACCCCAACTGCTTCTCTGGTAGGGGTTGCGCAGTATTTAATTGACGAGAGGAGAGTTTTCCACCATGAGCCAACAAGGCCCCGATGCAATTGATACAAGCATAAGGGGAAAGACAATGCTATCCCTCAGTTTCCAGAACCAGAGCACCGTCGTCTCGGACGCCGACCTCCAGGCGTTCATACAGGACTTCCAGTCCCAGATCAGCAATGAGTTCGCCCAGACGTGGGGAGTGGACGCCACAGTGGACTCCGGGGGAGGCGGTTGGCCGATCACCATACTGGATTACCCTGGGCCCAACGACCCTCAGGGAGCCCTCGGCTATCACGACCTCGACCAGAACTTCACCCCCTACGGCGTCGCCTTCGCGCGGCTCGCCCTAGACAGTGGCATTAGCTGGACCTCGGTGGCGAGCCACGAAGGGCTGGAGATCCTGGCTGACCCGCTTATCGACTCAACAGTCTTTATCGATACCAGCGGCGGGTACGGGCTCACCGGTATTCTGATCGCCCAGGAGGTCTGTGACGCACCCGAGCGTCTGACTTACCCCGGTGCCATCAATGGAACCGAGATCTCCGACTTCGTCTTTCCGGGCTGGTACATCCCTGGGTATCCCGGCCAGGTAGACCAGCTTGGCCAGGTGCCAGGCCCGCTCCTGCTGTTGAGTGGCGGCTACGTCTCCTATGATCAGGTGCTACAGGCAACCGGCTGGCAGCAGGCTTTTGCTGCCAAGAAGGACAAGTTGGACCCCAAGAACATCCAGTTTCTGCCCAAGAAGGCCCCGCGTGAGCAGAAGAAGGGGTAAGACAAGGATTCGCGCAAAAATGGGCCACTTAATATGAGGTAGGACTAGGATTCGTGCGAAAATCTATCATAACGCACTTTTGTTCTAAAATTTTGCTCTATAAATACCTTGAAAGGTATCATAAAAGCGGCTTTAGCGTATCTTTTATGCACTTCCCTGCGCAAGTTTCTCTCGTCGTGAGGGTATCTGGATTGGCCTGAGAAGCTGCGCTACAGCGCTATGAACTATTTTTGCACGTATCCTGGGCCTACCTCCGCTTGGCTTCAAGAGCGCGGCTATGACCAGGTGAGCTGCACGAGCAGGAGGCACAAGCTGGCCGGCAGGTATGAGCCGGTTACCGTGTGGTAGTTGACACCAATTCTTGAACACAACTGAGCGTACCAAGGCTGGTTGTTTGAAGATTGGTGTTTAACCTTTTGACAGGAATGTTCGAACTCAAATAAAGATGAGCTAAGAAGGTGTTCGATGATTGATGTTCACCATTTTCGACATCAATCATCGAACACCGTGAACATCAATCATCGAACAGCAGGTCCCGCATCCGCTCAGAGGGGACTACGGCTCATTTCTCCTTGCTTCGCAAGAGGTGCTGTTGGACCTCATATGGGGGCAGTCAGGCAGAGAGCAATAAAAGACCTGTCGGTTCATGGGCCGCCAAACCACGGCTGGCTCCTCTGCTTCAATCATATCAGGGGAAAGCCGTAAGCTCACAAGGACCTCGACAAGACGGCCCAATGACGTTTTCTCGGCGGTGGAAAACGTGACCTGGCTCAGACGACCGCTCAATAACTTGATGCTTTTGCTTTGTCTTTGCTCAAGAGTTCGGCGAACCATTTGCACTGCCTGATTGAGCGCATGCAGCGTCCCTGTGGAGAAAAAGAAGTCGTACCATGCAAGAATGGCCTGCTCACGGACGAGAAGCTTTGGGTCGGCCTCCACCCGTGGAAAGTGAGCCCAATCCAACCCACATGCACGACAGGTGAATGGCTGGCTTCCTGGTGAAAACCATTTTTGGAGTACGCCCGCTTCATACGATACTTGTGGAGACTGTCTCGTACCATGGTATACGTAGATGGGAACTCCAACCTGGCAAACCCCCTTGCCATCCTAACAACCATTGCCTACACTCCTTCTTGACAAGCGCGATCCAGGGAGGACCGCGTACTCTCACAAGGATTGTGTAGGAGGACAACCAGATGCTCATCGTGAACGACGAACAACGCCGGCGGGCTGGGATTGGAAGTCTCTCGAAGCGGTGCTCGTACTGTTCTAAAGCCTTAGCGGCCTACCCACTCATTCTCAGCGATGATGCGAAGCTAGCGGTCTACCATGCTGCGTGCGCTGCCGCGCTCGCGACGGACATCCTGGTCGATCTCTACACCTTCCTCAGCCCGCCTGCCCCATATGAGCGGTTGTTTGTGCTCACCGCATCCGACGCTGCTCCTTCCCAGCAGACCTCTGTGGAGAGGGAGTGACAGGGGGCAATCGCGCAGCAATGCGTCTCGAAGGGAGGAGTCGATGCAATCAACCAACGTTCGCCAGATCAAGGCGGCTCTCGTGGATCAAGCCTTCCTCGGCACGGCGCAGGTCAGCTGTCCCCTGGGGCGGGTGGTCGCAGTCAGAAGGAGAAAAGGGCAACTCCTGGTGCTGATCCGTGGGTGGGGCCGCTGGTACCCCGTGGAGAGTATCCGAATTGAGCGCACAGGACCCCAGCTGCTCCAGGAGGGTGTGGCCTGGTTCCCTCCTGGAGGAGGTCTGGCTCGGTCTCCGTAGGGGCCTGCTCACTAGGAACGAACCGTCGACAAGCTCTTGTTGTCTGCGAAAGCGGCTCGTAAGGCAAGAATGGCTTCGGCGAGCGCCTGATCGGCCTGGGGTACCAGGGTGTTCAGGTGCATGAACCCGTGAATCATGCCATCATAGCGGGAAACGGTGGCGGGGACGCCTGCCTCTACGAGTCGCTGCCCATACTGCTCCCCTCCGTCTCGCATTGGATCACACTCGGCAGTGATGAAGAGCGCCGGTGGCAAGCCATGCAGGTCCGCAGCCAGCGACGGAGCAGCATAGGGATGCGAGTGCTCCTGCTTCTGAGGGACGTAGAAATCTCTGACGATGAGAAACTCCGCTTTCGGTATCAGATATCCATCAAAGTCCCTCCAGGGCGAGGTGGTGACCCGGTAGTCAGCCGCAGGACAGATCAACAGCTGGAAGACCAGGGCAGGGCCGCCCCGATCACGGCTCATGAGCGCGATGGCAGCCGCAAAATTGCCACCCCCGCTCTCTCCTCCAACTGCGATTCGTGCGGGATCACCCCGGAACTCTGCCGCATGAGCGGCCATCCAACAGGTGGCGGCGTAACAATCTTCCAGTGCGGCAGGAAAGGGGGCTTCGGGCGCCAGGCGGGAGTCGACGGTCATCACCAGGCAGCCCACCCCACGACACAGACGGCGGCACATGATCTCGTGGGTATCCAGATTGCCATGGCACCAGCTTTTTTGAAAGAACATGAGCACGGGGAACGGGCCTGTGCCTTCCGGCGTATAGAGGCGGACTGGGAGATCTCCTGCCGGGCCAGTAATCATCAAGTTTTCGACGCGGGCGACTGGCTCCAGCTCAGCGGGCGGAGCCACACTTGCCGCCTTCGCGCGTTCCTCAGCCAGGAGGACTTCTGACTCTCTTGGAACGCTCCCAGGCTTCACCAGGAGCCCTGTTCGCTCCAGAAACGGCTGGAGGCGAGGATCGAGTGGCATGGGTTCTTCTCCTTTTTGTAACAACGGGGAACAACATGGCCTGTCGGTGTGATTTTAGCGAAAAAGTACGACGTACCATATAACTGAAGAATTTGTGCTCATAAAGCTGTGTTCTTGTAAGAACGACAAACAGCCTTTGGAGCCACTTGATGGATAGAACGCTCTCCATCGCGAGCCTAAACGTAGGATATAATAACACTTATATGGTACAGCAGAGCAAGTACACCAGAAGAAAAAATACAAAAGGGTACAACATTGGTCACAACTCTTGGTGTTATTGGATTGGGTCTTGTATGGGGCTGGCTAATGGGAAGTAGGCTGAATCAGAGGCAGAGATATCAGTCGAGGTCGATGATCTTGGCACTAGGACTTGCAACACTGCTGATCGGTGTCGAGATAACGTTGTTGATTGACTGGCAAATATTCCCGTTTTTTATTGGCTCGACATTGTTTGCCTCGTTAATTCATCTTGCGTGGCTTCAGAGGCTGCACAACCGAGTTGATATGCCTACGTGATATTTTGGAGGAGAGCGGTTTATGGATTCATCTCAAGCTGCATCACTGCTTCAGCTTCTCGGTGCAGGAGCATTTGGCATTATCATTGGGTGGTACATTTACTATATCAATCGCTATCGGAAAGCCGAAGTTCAGTTTAGCGATTTAGTAACACTGGTTGGTATTATCGGAGGGGGAGCCGTTCTCGCGCTTTTCCCCGCACGTACCGACCTTTTTGGGGCCTATGGAATAGGCCTTTTCATCGGCTTCTTTGGCTATTTTCTAACGCTCGTTATACTCGTGAACCTTTCAAAGGGAAGCTTCGATGTAACTTGGTTTCTGGATGGACGTCGTCGTAAACCAGAAGATCCCTTCTATATACCAGAAGGAGTAGAAACACCTACACGCCCACCTATGGGTTCGTCTGAACGACACCACTTAAATCCATAATAGAATCGAGGAGATGGTGATGAGTGATTCACCACTTTCAGAACTGCGCGCACTTTTAAGAGGAAACAAGTTGGAACGAGTGGTGTGGTCTGAATATAGTCCGCCTGGTCTGTTCATAAAAAGACCTCTTGACATCATTAGTGTGCTCATAATTATTCTACCCATTTTACCGGATAAACTTTTCCCAGAAGCAATGAGTATTGTTGCCAACATTTGTCTACAAAATCAATCACTACACGCATTTCTACTGAAGATATTAGCTACCCGCCTTCCTTCTCAAGGTCGTGAAGAGCTATTGCGTAGAACACTAATACAACAGCCTTCGCTGATCGCGCATCTATCCGAAACGCTTCTTACTTCAACCCTTGCTGGAGTACGTGCAATTGATGATGGAGACAGCCGTCATCTTCCTGGAGTACATGTATTTTATGAGAAAGAGCGTAGTGATCTTCCTGTATGGTTAAGAGAGCGTTTGGATAAACTACCAACAGGTAAAAGCTGCCGCATTTATGCCTTTTTGGAGCTAGGAAAGCGCTTAGATGAACCACTAAAGAGTGCAGTACTGCAAGAAGCGGTTGAGACGGCGAGAGAAATCTCAGTTCCATATGAGCGGGGATATATGCTGGCCGAGTCACTACCCTGTCTGGACGAAGCAGTAAGGAATGAAGTAATTCAAGAAATCCTGACTATTAGAGAAATCATCGCTCAAGAAGACGAACAGAATCGAACAGAGTTACTGGAGAAGGTTATCCCATATTTATCTGGACCGCTATGGCATAAGGCTTTAGCTGCAACTCGGCAAGGAATGGAGTATTGGCGGGGAAAGGCTTGCGAGGTATTAGTTCCGCATCTACAACTCGAATTGATAGAGGAACTCTTCAATTCAACACTTGCTATTACTAATAAAGAATTTCGAATTGAGGTACTGGCGGCACTCCTACCGCGCCTCCCTGATTCTCTACTCACAAAGGGGCTAAATGAGCTCCTGGCAGCAGCAAAGGCAAGTAGAGATAGTAAGATACTACCCATTGCACTTGCAGCAACGATTCCCTATCTATCAGGCAAGTCTTTGCAAGATGCCGTAGCAATAGCTCGTAAATGCCGAGACGCAGACATACGAGCAGAAGGACTAATTGCTCTACTACCGTACGTCACAGGAGACCTTAAGGAGAAGCTCCTCCAGGAAGCTGTGGCGGCAGTGATAAAAATTGTCCATTATCGCCTGTCAGTTTATGGCCTGGATGAAGCGCGAAAAAATACGATAGGGAAACTAGCGCCTCATCTATCACAATCACTCCTACACTTGATGTTGACGAAAATATCAATACTCCCCAGCAGAAACCGCAACTTTGATGGGAATGAGGACGAGCGAGCAGAGGTATTGGAGGCGTTAGTGCCAGGTCTGCCCGCACCTCTTCTCGGTGATGCATTGACTGCCACTTTGGGGATCAAGTATGCCTGGCGCAAGAAAAGTGTATTGGAGGCGCTCATCCCGCGTTTATCACATGCATTAGCTGAGCAAGTCCTTTTGGATGCAAAAGAGATTGAGGAGGGACGGCTAAGAGAAGATGTTCTTCAGATGCTAGCTCAGTATTCGCCAGCAACGTTACACGAGGATATTTTAGATGCTACTCAAGAGTTCAAGGAAGAAGCGTGGCGAGAAAGATCTGTACTTGAAGCGCTAGCAAAATATGCCCCAACTACGTTGTTGGGCCGGGTCTTGGAAGCAGCACAAGAAATTGAGGAAGAGGAAAAGCGCACGCGTGTGTTTGCAAGAGTGTTCGAGCGGCTCCCAGATTCAAGTCCAGACCGGCAAAGATTATTAGGCAAAGTTAATCTTGATGCTAACCCCGAACATATCCGTGAGCGTGTGCAGCAACTGATGTTTCAGATTTCTGCGGATGAGCTATTTGATTTCTTATTAGGTCTATTGCATCATTTTGGGTTGAGCTGGATAGAAACTCAAGAGGAGGCTGCACTCCCTGCTATGTTCAGAACCCTTACATTACCTGAAGTATCTTGGTCTCCAATCCGTCCACCACAACAACGCAGTGTGAGTACTGGTTTTGCTTCCTACTCTCAAGCTGATACACCCCTTGACCCAACAACCCCTCTTATCTGCAATCGACCTTACTATTTCTGGCTCAAAGTGGGTCCACCAGATGCAAAATCTATTGAAAAGACACTTTCGCCTCTTCCAATAGAATATCTACCTTCGCAAACGCGACTGACAGCAGCTCTCTTTGCCTTCGACGAAGAAATTCAATTGACGCAAGGTGCAGACGTTGGTGAACTTCAACTTCTAGACGATGGTTCGGTGCTAGTTGTTCACCAACCAGAACATCCTAAGAGTATGCTATCTGATTCTGATTTGCCAAAACAATGTCTCTTCTTTCCTATCCACACTCCCAAAAAAGAGGGCGACTTTCGTTTGCGCTGCAATATCTACTACGAACAGATCCTGGTTCAATCGCGGCTTATTACTGCACGCGTATTAACAGAGCAACATGCGTCTAGAATCAACACAACTACCAAATCCACAACTCGTGGATTTCATTCAGGAGAACAAGTACTACGTTCTGATCTTGACTACACGCTCTCGCACACACTCACTCCTACTCACCTCACCCGTATAGCGCCTTATCAGCTTAGTCTGATGCTTGATAGTAACGACCATGATGTCTGCCATTTCCGTATCCTTGGGAAAGATGGTAAGGACGTATTTAAACTTGATACCTCCTCATCCGAACAGAAGCTGAAAAGTGAAATCCGAGACATGCGGGATATACTACATCGTATTACTTGGAATCGTGATAAGAAAAGAGAAGAAGATTGGGAATATCTCTACGATAAGCCTCCCACCAAAGAGCAACTTAAGTATGACTTGCTTCGTCTGGCTATTAAAGGGTATCGCTTCCATCACCGTCTTACTCTGGCTCCTAAGCCTCAAGTGGATCGTTTAAGAGATCTGATTCGCGAGCCAATTTTGATCCAAATCGCCCTAAAATCAACGTTAGATTATACCCCTCCATCAGCACTTATTTATGACTATCCACTCAACACAGGTTACTACCCTGATTACATAGATCAATATAAGCTTTGTGAAGAATTTAGTAAGGCGCTCGAGAATGCGATTCCCTTAGAGGAAATCAAATGTTTCAAAGGACAATGCCCATCTTGGAGCGACGAGTCTGTCATTTGTCCAAGCGGCTTCTGGGGTTATCGTCACTATATGAGTATGCCATTGTCGGAAGGCTCTATGGATGTATCTCCCAGTATCATATTTCAGCAAAGACCAAACTTGACCGTCGGAGTTTCAACAGATCCAATGTTTAAGGAACGTCAGCAGCACGAAGAGAGATTACGATTATTTCGTTCTGATTTAAAATGGAATTACGCTTTTAAAAGACAACAAATTTTGGACTTACTCAAGGAAACAAATCCGCATCTGATCTATTTTTACTGTCATGGAGGTGTTTCTAGTACCATTCCCTATATCGAAGTGGGCTACAAAGAGCCTCCAATCACACCAGACCAGTTGAGTCATATCTCTTGGTCGGTTACACGTCCTCTCGTTTTCATCAACGGTTGTCGAACAGGCACATTAGAGGTAGATCAAGCACTAGATTTCGTGAGCACCCTCGTAATACGTGCCGAGGCTTCTGGAGTCATTGGAACAGAGATATCTATTGCCGAGCCGCTAGCTTGTACTTTTGCCGAAGAGTTTTTCCATCGCTTCTTAGCAGGCATGCCACTTGGTGAAGCTGTTCGCAGTGCACGATTGAGGCTCCTTGAAAAGGGCAATCCTCTGGGACTCATTTATACGCCGTTTGCTATGGGAAGTTTGCATCTCACTAAAGAGTAAGTAGTTTCTAGGAATGAATGAGGTCTCGTCTTTAGGATATCAGTAGGCTTTAGACCATCCCAATTCCTACTTATTTGGTACGTTGTACCTCCTATCGTCAAAAAACCGTTGAGAGGCCATGAGCATAAATCGCTAGTTATATGGTACATCCCACATTCCGCAGTTAGATTGACAAGATATGTGAAATTTGCTAGCGTAGAGCAGGCCACGCGAAGGGTCTGCATCTCACGGTGATCACCGCACCCGCGCAAAAAAGTTCTTGACAGAGAACAGGATGGAGAGCCATTTCTGCCCGGTTAGTAAGAAAGGCCTTTGGAGGAGGACGCATGACCCTGTTCTACCTCATTCGTCATGGAAAGAAAGAAGCGATCAGTGGTGATGCGCCATTATCGCCATCTGGTCTCAAGCAAGCGCATGCCACTGCCCAGTTTCTTCAAAAGCGAACGATCCAGCGCGTCTACACGAGTCCTTTACGGCGAGCGAAAGAAACGGCCGCCTGTATTGCCGCTGTGCATGCCCTTCCCGTTGTCGAGGATGGACGATTACGGGAGCGCGCGAATTGGGGCGACTTACCTGGACAGCCCTTTGCAGAGTTTCTCGCGATGTGGGAACGAAGCACGCATGACCCGGAATACCTTCCTCCTGTCGGAGACTCCGCGAAGCAGGCTGGAGCGCGGATGGAGCAGTTTCTGCGCGAGGTTGCCCAAAGTGCGCCAGCAGAGGAATTGGTGGTGGTGACCCATGGAGGATTGATTACCGATTTCTTAGTCAATACGCTTCCGCTTGAGCAATTAGAGCAGTGGCATCCCACCTTTCTTGCCGTCCAAAGTAGCCTTATTCCAGAATGCTCCATCACGGTGATCCGTAAAGAGGGAGAGCAGTACGTCTTACAAAGCCTTGCAGAGGTGAAGCATCTCCCAGAACGCGCACCAGGCATGTGATGGAGAGGAGGCTGTCACACCTGCAAAGAGTGTGGCACAAAACAGACGGCCGGTGCCTCTGTCATTGCCTGTCTAGAGAGGCACCCTCTTGGCGGAGTTTTCCGAGTGCGAGGAAGGCTTGAGATGCAGTCAGAAGAGAGCTATATCAATGAACGCCTGGACCATTTGGGTATCGTAGCAGGCGTCTGCCAGGAAATCGGCCTAGCCGCCTGGCTGGATGCCCAAGATCCTAGCCATCGTCAACACGTGAGCGTGGGAACGGCAACGGTGGCTATGGTGCTCAATGGGTTGGGATTTAGCAATCGGCAGTTGTATTTGGTGCCGCAGTTCTTTGCGAACAAACCCGTCGAGCACTTGTTGGGATCAGGGATCACTGCTGAGATGCTCAATGATGATTGTCTGGGACGCACCTTGGAGTGGTTGTACGAGCACGATCTCACCAAGCTGTTTGCGGGGATTGCCAGCCGAGCACGAAAGATCTTTGGGATCAAGGCAGAGCAGGTGCATGTCGATACGACCTCGTTCGCAGTGAGTGGAGTGTATGCCAACGCGGCTCCCAAAGCGGAGGAGCCAACAGAGGGAGAAGCGTCGTCAGAACCGGAAGCAGCGCTTATCGCCATCACGTATGGCTACTCGCGCGACCACCGCGACGATCTGAAGCAGTGGATGTTGGCGCTGGCGACGACCCATGATGGCGACATTCCCCTCTTTTTGCACCCACTCGATGGCACCAGTAGTGACAAGGTAAGTTTGCTTTCAGTGATCCAGACCATTCAGGCACAATTGCGTGAAGTGGATGGCGAGGCGAGTGTGTATGTGGCCGATAACGGGGTGTACAGTGAGTCCAATATGCAGCAATTGAACCAGGCTGGAGTGAAGTGGGTCAGCCGGGTCTCAGAGACCTTGAGCGAGGCGAAAACGCTCTTGCAAGAAGGTAGCCAGACCTGGCAACAGTCCGAAGATGGAACCCTGCACTGGTTCACGCGCCAAATGGCCCTGCCGCAGGGGAGCGAACGCTGGGTCGTCGTGCGCACGCAAGCTTCTCTCCGACGCGCCCAGCAAACGATGCAGCGACAGGTGAGCAAAGCCCAGAGCACCTGGGAGCAAAAGTGCTGGCATCTCTCCAATCGGCGCTTTGGATGTCGCGCGGACGCACGAGCCGCGATGGAACGAGAACTGAAGGGCAAACCCGTGTGGCTCAAGGTTCACAGTGACCTGGTGGCTCATGCGCAGTATGCAGCAAAGGGGCGCCCACGCAAAGACGCCACCCCGACGAGCCATCAGTGGCAGGTTGCGACAACAATTACTGTCAATCAGCAGCAGGTCGAGCAGGAAGCTTTGCGGAAGGCGTGCTGGATTGTCGGCACGAACGTCCTGAACCCAGCGATCCTCTCCGATCAGCATCTCATAACGACCTACAAAGAACAAGGCGGCGTCGAGCGGGGCTTTCGCTTTTTGAAAGATCCGCTCTTTCTGGCTTCCTCTGTCTTTGTGAAAAAGCCGCAGCGCATCATGGCGTTGAGCTTCATCATGGTGCTTTGCCTGCTGATCTATCGTCTAGCCGAGTTTCGGCTCCGCTCCGGTTTGGCTGAGACCCAGCAGACGATCCTGGATCAAGTGCAGAAGCCTACCGCGCGCCCGACGATGCGTTGGGTCTTTCAATGTTTTGAGGGGATCGAGTTGCTCCATGTGCAGACTGCCGCCACTTCGCTCGTCCTCGTCTTACGTCTCCAACCCGTCCACCAGCTGATCCTCACTCTTTTAGGGCCGCTTTATGAAAAAATCTATAATCCCTCTGGCTGAACTGCGGAATGTGGGGTACATCGTATCTTTTCGTCAAGATCGCACTGACAGGCCCATTGGCGCTGCCCGTCAGCAGTTGGCAACTCAATCAGTGGAGTCAGGCTTCCTTGCAAAACGTGGTCAAAGGCTGGTGGAGTCCCCAGCAGCTGCGGGCGTTAGCCCCAGAGCTGCGACCCTTGTTCGACGACAAGCGGCAGAGGCCCTTGCGCGAACACCAACGACGCGTTCGCTTTTCCACGCTCCTGGCACAAGCGCCTGATCTCGTTTCCGTTTTCGATTATTCAAGTGCTTAAGTTGACGCCTATGGGGGTACCCCATGTTTCCCTGACTTTCGCTGACCCAGGGTGTAAATTTTGACATTAAGCTGTTGATTTTTAGGCAATTATCCAGGCGAGGGTATCTCTCCTCCTTTGGCTTCTCAAGGCAATTTCCCAGAAACTGGTCAAGAAAAAAATCCTCTGATCAACAGAGTAATTACCAAAAAATCAACAGCTTAATGTCAAAATTTACAACTTGTCTAGATTTTCGCTCTTTCCAAGCACGAAAGTTACGAAAGAGCCATTTCTTATTGACCAGCCTCGCATAACCCACTATAATCGAACGGAAACGCACGAGGTTTTCAGTGTGTTGCTAGGAAGAGAGCAAGCGAATTGGACAGAAGCGGAGAAAGCTACCGGGCGCCCCTGGACTATGCGAAGCGCATCAGGACTCTGCGTCATCGGTTTGGGCTCTCCCAGCAACAA
>Ga0070717_10000513_pt1 | contig 24628 bp, 20 predicted proteins | sample LARL113metaG_FD_71366 | JGI IMG/M metagenome (GOLD analysis project Ga0070717, IMG submission 71366) | Corn, switchgrass and miscanthus rhizosphere microbial communities from Kellogg Biological Station, Michigan, USA - LAR L11-3 metaG | ecosystem: Host-associated > Plants > Roots > Rhizosphere ...
AGGTGGTCGCGCAATTCGGCTTCGCGCGCGCCGTGGACGTGATGTCCGCGTGCGCGCTCGCGGCTGCCATTCATGCGTCCGCGGGCGAGTTGGGCAAGCAGCTCGAGGGCAAGGCATTTCGCGGGCTGCATCACCCCGGTCGCGACCGTCAACTCTATCTCGCCGAAGCGGCGACACCGCGCGGCACATTCATCTTTCTCACTGTTTTCGATCAGGAAAGCTCGTTCGGATTGGTTCGGATGTACTTCGAGACGATGGTGAAGGATCTCGTCGCGGCGGCTCCATCGATGCCGCGCCAGGTCGAGCCGGTTCTCGAAGACCGATTTGAGCATGAGCTCAATCGCAACCTCGCCGCGCTGTTTGGAAGGGGCTAGCCCCAGACCCCATGTCTCTCGTCAACTACGCCACCCGCGAGATCACGTGCAAGATCGTCTACTACGGACCTGGCCGGTCCGGAAAGACGACGAACTTGCATTACATCTACGGTCAGGTGCCCGAGGACAGGAAGGGCAAGATGGTTTCGCTCGCCACGCAGACCGACCGAACGCTCTTCTTCGACTTTCTTCCGCTCGACCTCGGCACCATCTCCGGCTTCACGACGAAGTTCCAGCTCTATACGGTGCCGGGTCAGGTCTACTATCAGACGACGCGGAAGCTCGTGCTTCAGGGTGCCGACGGCGTGGTGTTCGTCGCTGATTCGCAAGCCCGCCAGCTTCAGGAGAACATTGAAAGCTTCCAGGACCTGCACGCGAACCTCGCGGAGCAAGGCATCGACGCGCGCGCCGTGCCGCTCGTCATTCAGTACAACAAGCAGGACCTGCCGCGTGAGCTGATTCTCACGCCACCGGAACTGAATGATTGCCTGAACTTTCGCGACGTTCCGGAGTTCGGCGCCGACGCGCTGCACGGTCCTGGTGTCTTCGAGACGCTGCGAAGCATCTCCGAGCTCGTGCTCAAGCGATTGAGCGCACCCGCCAAATAGTCGTTATGCAAGTCGATCCCCGACATCGCTTCGACAACTTCATCGTCGGCTCGGCGAATCGGCTGGCCGTGGCGGCGGCCCGCGCCGTCGCCGAGTCACCGGGCGCGGTTTACAATCCGCTCTTCATCTACAGCAGCTCCGGACTCGGCAAGACGCATCTCATGGGCGCGATCGGCAATCATGTCGGCAGCCACGGAGGATCGCTCGACATCGAGTATGTGTCGCTCGACGACTTCGTCGAACAGCTCCATGCGGCCATCGCCAGCGGAGAAGCCGAGCGGTTCAAGCAGCGCTATCAGCGCGTGGACCTGCTGCTCATCGACGACATGCAGTTCCTCACCGGCCGCCGCGAAACGCAGACGGAACTGCTGCGTTTACTCAACGCAATGCAGGGAAGCGGCCGGCAGATCGTCATGTCCAGTGACCGGCCGCCGGCGGAGATTGCGGATGTGGACGAGCGCTTGATCACGCGTCTGTCGGGCGGTCTGATCGTGGACATCGGCACGCCCGACTTCGAGACGCGCATCGCGATCATGCGGGCGAAATGCGAGGAACGCGGCGTGAAGTTCTGGCCCGGTGTGATCGAAGAGCTTGGACGTCTCGAGTTCCGCAACGTGCGCGAACTGCAGGGCGCGCTCAACCGCCTCATCGCGTTTCAGACGCTGGGTGGCGAGCAGATCAAGCCAGAAGACGTGCTCACCGTTCTTGGCGACCTGCCTGAGGCCAAGAGCGCGGCGCAGCAGCAGAGCCCAGGCGCTCCGAAGCCGAACGAGTTCGAGAGCTTTCTCTCCGATATCACGACAGCGGTCGCGCAGCACGTGGAGTCCTGGAAGGCGCGCATCGCGGAGGCCATCGCCTACTGGACGGGCGAGGGCTATCGCACGGCGCAGCTCGAGCGGCTGCTGCAAGACACCACGCCCCCGGCCAACTGGGAGTCGCTGCTTCGCGGCTTTGGCGCAACGGTCGAACGGCTCAAGGCGCTCGAGCAGAAAGCAACCGAAGTCGATTCCGCGTTAGGCGGCGACGACGTGTTCCGCGATCCGGAGCGTTTGCGCGAGGCCGAGATTTTGCTCGACAAAGCGCTGGCCGGCGCGACGCCTCCGCCAGGGCCATCGTCGGCGTTCACCAGACAGGGATTCGAGGTGTCGTCGAGCAATCAACTCGCGGTGCGCGCCGCCGATGACATCGTCGCCGAGCCTGGGAAGCGATACAGCCCTCTCTTCATTCATGGGCCGAGCGGCGTCGGGAAGACGCACCTGCTCAACGCCATCGGCAACGAGCTCGTCGACGGCAGCGGGGGCGCATCGGCCGTCGCCTGCGTCAGCGCTCAGCTCTTCATGGACGAGCTGATCGAAGCGTTGCAGGAAGGAACCGTGGAACGGTGGCGCGCGCGCTACCGCTCGGCGGACGCCCTCCTCATCGACGACATTCAGTTCGTCGCCGGGAAAGAGCGCACCCAGGAAGAGCTGTTCCATGTCTTCAACGCGTTGCACGTCGAGGGCAAGCAACTCGTCTTCTGCAGCGATCGGCCCCCTCGAGAGCTCGACGGCCTCGAGGACCGCCTGCGCTCGCGCTTCGAAGGGGGGCTCGTCGTCGAGATGCAGTCGCCAGATCGCGCGCTGCGCGAGAAGCTTTACGCCCGATATCTCGCTGCCACCGAGCACGAGCTCGGTCCGGAGCTGCTCTCGTACCTGGCTGAGCGCGCGGCTGCGAGTGTGCGTGAGATCATCGGAACGGTGAACCGTTTGGTCGCCGCCGCCGACGTGGCCGCCGCGCCGCTCACGCTCGCCGTCGCGCGCGCCGAGCTCGATCCCGAGCTCGCCACGTCCTCACGGCCGGCGACGCCAGCGGCGGTCCGTGCCGCCGCAGACACGTTCTTCCTCGATGACGAGAAGGTCGTCTGGGAGTGGACCGACGCGTCGACGCGAATGTTGGAGGAAATGAAATGAGTAACGCGTGGTGTGTGGCGCGTGACGTGTGGCGCGGAGCAGCGAGGGGCGCGCCACGCGTCACTCGTCACGCGCCACGTGAGCGGAGTCGGAGGCCAGGATGGCGATAAAAGGGTCCCTCAAAGAGGCCTCTCTCCCCGACGTGCTTCAGTTGCTCGCGATGGGCAAGAAGACGGGTTGCCTCGCCGTGACACACCGAAGCAACTTCGGATACATCTTCTTCGAGAAGGGCCGTATCTGCTACGCGTCGATCGTCAATCGCCGAGATCGGCTTGGCGACATGCTGGTGAAGAACAGTGTCATCTCGCAGGAACAGCTCGAGGACGCGATCGCCGCGCAGTCGAGGGTACGCGACAAGCGAATCGGTGAGCTGCTGGTCGAGCAGGGCGCGCTGACACGTGAAGAGCTGCACGCATATGTGCGCCGACAGATCGAAGAGGCCGTGTATTTCCTCTTCACCTGGATGCAGGGCACCTTCAACTTCGAGGCTGACGTCCATCCCGAGGAGCAGGATCTCCTCGTCTCGATCAATCCGGAGTCGCTGTTGCTGGAAGGCGCGCGGCGAATGGACGAGTGGAATCTCGTCGAGAAGAAGATTCCGAGCTTCGATCTCGTTTTCGAAGTCGACCAGACACGCATCAGCGCAAGCGAGGCCGAGCTGACCGAGGAGCAGCGCGTCGTGCTCGAGCTCGTCGATGGTCAGCGCGACGTTCAGTCGATCATCGATGAGTCGGGCCTGGTCGAGTTCGAGGTCGGCAAAGCGATCTATGCCTTGTTGACTACGGGCTTCGTGCACCGGGTCGGTCGCACGAAGGCCAATGCCGATCCGCAGGTCTCCGAGACTCGCATCGAGGAGCATCGCAATCTCGGCATCGCGTTCTTCAAGACGGGGATGCTCGACGAGGCGATGCGCGAGCTACGTCGGGTGCTCGAGCTTCGCGCCACGGATGCGTCGGCGCGCTTCTACGTCGGCGTCGCGCTTGCCCGACAATCGAAGTGGGCCGAGGCGACGGCGGCGCTGAAGGAGGCCGCTGCGCAGCCGGGTGTGCGATATGCCGTGCTGCACAATCTGGCGTTCGTGCTCGAGCGACAGGGTCGCTACGCCGAGGCGCAGGCGGCGCTCGAAGAGGCGGCGCGCCGCGGTGGTGCGACCGATGCCCGCGTCCAGACCTCGATAGGCGTCGTCGCCCTGCTCGCGGGCGACGTCGTGAGCGCCGACGCCGCGTTAGGCGCCGCCCGACCATTGTTCGGCAATCGACCACCGAGCGCGGCCTGGTTCCATTATGCCGCGCTCACCGCGGCGCTGCTCGGCGATCATCAGCGTGCCGCGACGCTCCTCGACGAGGGCGTCGCGGCACATCCCCATGCGGCGGCGCTGCACAACAATCTCGCCGTCGTTCACGAGCGACAGGGGAAGTACGAGGACGCGCTCGCCACGGTCGAAAAAGGCATTCAGGAGGATCCGGGGCTCGCGCAGCTGCAGAAGAATCTCGGTGATCTGCTCTATCGGGTCGGCCGCTACGATGACGCCTTCGAGGCCTATCAGCGTGCGGTGAAGTCGAATCCGGATATTGGCGGCGACGTGTATCTCAAGCTCGGCAATATTCGCTTTCGCCGGCAGGATCGCGAGGAAGCTGTGCGCTGCTGGGAGAAGGCGCTCGAGCTCGACCCGGAGAACGCGATCGTCCGGACGAATCTCGAATCGGTGCGTCAGGTGCTGGGATGATCAGCCGCCGTCCCGACGCCGCGAGCGATGCGTTGACGACGCCTCCGTCGGCGGCGGATCGCGAGTTCGAGGAGCTGACCCGGAAGATCTCGCGCGATCGCGGCTTCGCGTGCGCCAGCTACAAGGAGAAGTGCCTGCGCCGTCGCATCGCCGTGCGCATGCGTGCGCGCGGTGTACACAGCTATCAGGACTATGCGCGCGTCCTCGACAGCGACAGTGGAGAATACGACCGGTTGCTGGACGCGCTCACCATCAACGTCACGAAGCTGTTCCGCAATTCGTCGGTGTACGAATCACTGGCCGAGCAGGTCGTGCCCGTACTCTGGAATGGCGAGCGCCGGCCCATCCACGTCTGGTCGGCCGGCTGCTCCAGCGGCGAGGAGCCGTATTCGCTCGCGATCCTGTTTCATCGTTATGCATCGCTGCACGGACATCTCGATCAGATCGGTCGCGTGGATGTCGTCGGCACGGATATCGACCGCGCGAGTCTCGCCGCCGCTGAGCGCGGCCAGTATGCCGAGTCGGCGTTCGAGGAGGTGCCGACTGAGCTTCGCGAGCGATACTTCTCGGCGCTGGCGCCCTTCACGATTGCGCCGGCCGTACGACGGACGGTCCGCTTCGAGCGCCGCGACCTGCTCGATCAATTCCCGAAGAGCGACGTCGGTTTCGATCTCATCTCCTGTCGTAACGTGCTGATCTACTTCGATCGGGACACCCAGGAGCGGCTGCTCGCGCGCTTTCACGAGAGGCTGGTGCCGGGTGGCTTTCTCGTCCTCGGCAAAGTGGAAACGCTGCTCGGCGCGGTGCGTTCGCGATTTGCCGCCGTGGACGCGCGCGAGCGCATCTTCCGACGCGCATGATCGACGCCGAGCCGACCGCCGAGATTCGCGTCAAGGTCGCCGACTGCGCCGTCGCCCGCGATGAGCAAACACTCATCACGATCGGTCTCGGCTCCTGCGTCGCGATCGTTCTGTACGACGCGAGGGCACGCGTCGGCGGCCTGGCTCATACGCTGCTGCCTGACGAGTCGATGGCCCGCGACCGCTCCAACCCCGCGAAGTTCCCGGCGTCGGCGGTGGCGCTCCTACTCGCCGAGATGACCCGGCTTGGCGCCGACGCGCGCCGAGTGCGCGCCAAGCTCGTGGGCGGAGCCAGCATGTTTTCCAGCCTCCTGCCCAAGGGCAGCATCAACATCGGTGATCGCAACATCACCGCGGCGCGGCAGGCACTCGGGCGCAATGGCGTGCCCATCGACGCCGAGGACGTCGGCAGCGATCACGGGCGCTCGGTGCATTTCCATGTCGCCGACGGGCGCGTCGAGGTCCGCTCGCTCAAGAAGGGCAATCGTGTCATCTGACGTGATGCCGACGAACGCCGCCCGCGATACCAGCCGGCGCACCGTGCTCGTCGTGGACGACAGCGCCTTCATGCGCCGTCTCATCACGCAGATCCTCGAAAGCTCCGGCGAATTCCAGGTCGTCGGCACCGCGCGCAACGGGATGGATGCACTGCACAAGGTGCACGTGCTCGACCCCGACTTGGTGACGATGGATGTGGACATGCCGGAGCTCGACGGGTTGCAAGCGTTAGGCTACATCATGAGCGAGGCGCCGCGGCCGGTGGTGATGCTGAGTGCCGCAACCACCCACTCGGGTCACGATGCAACGCTACGCGCCCTGGAGCTTGGCGCGGTCGACTTCGTACGGAAGCCATCCGGCGCGATCAGCCTCGACCTGGCGCGGATCAGCGATCGCTTGCTCGCTGCTTTGCGCGCGGCCGCCCAGGCGAATCTCCGCAGCGTCCGCATGCTTGCGATCAACAAGCTGCCGGTGCGCGGCACGCCGGCGCGTCCGGCACTGGCCATTGCACACACGACGACGGCACGGCCAGCGCCGGCCGGCGACGCCGCCAGGCGCGTTGTGGTCATCGCGTCCTCCACTGGCGGGCCGCGCGCTCTCGCTGAAGTGGTGCCCAGTCTTCCGCGCTCGTTAGGTGCGGCGGTGCTCGTTGTCCAGCATATGCCGGCGGGCTTCACGCGAAGTCTCGCGCAACGGCTGCACGCGATGAGCAGGCTCCCAGTGAGCGAAGCCGAGGCGGGCGAGCCGGTTCTCACGGACCGCGTGTATCTCGCGCCCGGCGGCCGCCACATGTCGATCGAGGGGAGTGCGGGAGCCGCGAACATCGTCCTGGATGACACGGCACCCATCTGGGGGGTTCGGCCGTCAGCGGATCCACTGTTTCGATCGGTGGCGCAGCGCTTCGGTAGTGAGGTCGTCGCCGTCGTCCTCACCGGCATGGGTCGCGATGGAGCGGACGGCACGCGAGCCGTTCGCGCCGCGGGAGGCCGCGCCGTTCTCCAGGATCGTGCGACCTCCACGATTTTCGGCATGCCCCAGGTGGCCTTCCAGATCGCCGGCGCCGACCGAGTTGCCGCGCTCAGCGAGATCGCGCCGGCAATCGTGGCGATGCTGCGATGAGAGGGGCTAGGGTCTAGGGGGGTCGGCGTTATGGACGGCGGAGACAAACTTCGCGGCCCTAGCCCCTAGCACCCAGCCCCTGGCCCCCATGTGACCCCGCTCGCTTCCGACTGTCATACTCAGGATGCGGCATGCCCAACCTGCTCCTCTATGATTGCCAACTCAGGCGACGATGAAGCACCCGTGCTTTCGATCGAAGACTTTGCCGCTTCGATCCAGGCGTCGCTGGCGGCTACTACGCAGCTAATAGCCGAAAGCGAGGCTCTTGCCGAGGCACACGTTGACCTCCCCTTTCGCGAGCGGGTGGCACGGCGGAACGGCACGGCCCAGCTGCTCGTCTTTCGTGTCGCTAACGAGCTGTTTGCCGTGGAGTTGAGCACCGCCGAAGAAGCGCTGGACATGCCGACGCTGCATCGATTGCCCGAGATGCCACCGGGCATGTTGGGCGTCTTCACTCTGCGGAATGCACTCGTCTCTGTATTCGAGCCGGACGCGCTCCTCGGCATCCGCTGCCGCCAGCCCGCGACGGCGGTGGTGTTCTGTGGTGGCGATCGACGAATCGCCATCGCCACGGATGACGTGGACGATGTTGTCACCATCGATCTCCGTGCCGTCCGCAGCGCGCCTGGCGTCGCGACCCGAACGGAGGAGGGGCCGCTCCTCGGCATCGTTCATCGTGATTCCGATCTCGTCGCGCTGCTCGATGCGCAGGCACTCATCGCCGCGCATCGGCCGGCGGCGGGATCGATTGCCGAGCCAACGAAGGAGACGGTATGACCGAGGAATTCAATAAGCTCGTAACTTTTCGGCTCGCCGACGATCTCTTCGCCGCCGACATCTTCGCCGTCGAGCGCGTGTTGCGCTACCAAAATCCCCGTTCGTTGCCGGACGTACCTTCGTGGATCGAGGGCGTCATCGAATATCAGCAGCGTGTCATCCCAGTCGTGAATCTGCGGCGACGCTTCGAGCTGCCGGAGCGCGCGGCGGCGTCGGACACGCGCGTCGTCGTGCTCAACGCGCGCGGCGAATGGATCGGCATCGTCGTCGATTCCGTGCTCGAGGTCTCGTCGGTGGACACGAACCAGATCTCACCGCCGCCACGCTTCTTCCGCGGTCTGGCTGGCGAGTACCTCAAGGGCATCGTGCGTCGCGGCGAAGGCCAGCGGCTCATCATCGTGCTCGACGTGGAGCAGTTGCTGTCGGCGACGGAGCGCATCGCGCTGCAGCTCGGCAGCGCGCGTGGAACTCCCATCGCCAGCGGTGCCGTCGTCGATGCCTAACGCGGCTGCCGGCTCGTTCAAGGAGCGCTATGGCGCGCTGGCAGAGCGTCTCGCGGGAAACGATGCCTCGAAGGAGCTCGACACGCTGAAGGGAGAGATCGGCGCGCTGTTCAAACAGCTGGAGCAGGAGATTGGTGAGCTGAGCGCGCTGCGAGACGACGTCAAGCGGCTCGTCGAACAGTGGAAGACGCTCCGCGCGAAGCACAACGGCAGCAACTCGGGCAAGCACGGCGTCCCCCCCTCGAACGCGCCGCAGTTCAGCGGCGAGCGGCCGGTGGTCCGCGCCGATCACATCGGCGCCTCCACCTTCATCGAGAAGGGATGGAGCAAGCTCTCCCTCGGCGACCACGGCGGCGCCGAACTGTCTCTCCGGAAGGCGCTCGAGCTCTCGCCTAACGACGTCCAGGCCGAAGCGCTGCTCGGCTGGGCGCTGATGTTGCAGGAGAAGTACGACGACGCGCTCCTCATGTTCCAGAAGGTGCTGATGCGGCAGCCGCAGAATGCCCTCGCGCGCATCAACGTCGGCTACATTTGCCTCAAGAAGGGCATCTTCGGCGAGGCCATCGAGCACCTGTCCCGCGCGATCCGTCTCGACAACGACAAGAAGGCGTCGTTGTATGCGCACTTCTATCTGGGACTCGTGTATCTCGAGCGGGACATGTTCGAGGACGCGCAGACATTCTTCCGAAAGACGATCACGCTCGGACCCGGACTGATCGAGGCCTATTTCGAGCTCGGCCGCGCGTTCTGGTTCAACGGGCAACGGGACGAGGCAATCGAGACGTGGAAGAGCGGCTTCGCGGCGAACAAGTTCAATCCATGGGGAAAGCGCTGCGCCGAGGTGCTCACGACCGTCGAAGAGGGCGGGGAACCGTAACGCGGGGCGCGGGGCGCGGGGCGCGGGGCGCAGGCCGCCGGGCGCGTGAGGGGTGGCGGGTGGCGTGTGGCGCGCGGTTTCTCTGCTCAGCTGTGCTCTCACTCTTCCCGCTACCTAGCGCTTCCAGCTTCCCCGCCAGCGCGCCACGCGCCACGCATCACGCATCACGCATCACGCAGGCACCCCGCCGCCTGGACCGTGGCCGCTTCACGGTCGTTTGTTTTCCCGCGGACGAGAAGCTGGCGAACGCACTGCTCGCGCGAGCGCTGAGCACGGACTCGTTTCCGTCACTGCCGCGACCGAAACAACGTGTCCTGATCGCGATCGCGCCGGATCAACGGCGCTTTCGCGAGTGGGCGGGAGCCGAGGCGCCCGAATGGGGCGCGGCGTTGGCGTTCCCCGATTCCAGGCGCATCGTGATGCAGGGAAGTGGTGCCGGATCGGACGCCGGCGACCCCTTCGAAGTCCTCCGGCACGAGCTCGCACACCTCGCGCTTCACGAATACCTCGGCGATTTGCCGCCGCGCTGGTTCGACGAGGGTTATGCGAGCTACGCCGCGCGCGAGCTTACCCGCAACGAAGTTCTGGCCACGAACTTCGCCCTTGCGCTTCGCGGCATGCCCGACTTCGCCGAGCTCGACGATCGATTCACCGAGGGTGCGACGAGCGCGCAGGCCGCCTACGCGCTCGCCTATCGAGCCGTAGACGACCTGGCTTCGATCGACAGGGTCAATGGCCTTTCCCTTCTTTTTCAGAATTGGAAGCAGTCAGGATCGCTCGATCGCGCGATGCGTGCGGCGTTTGGCATGACGCTGCCGGCGTTCGAGCACGAGTGGCAGCTTCGCACGCGGCGCCGCTACGGCGGACTGGCGCTCTTCAGCGACCTGACGCTTGCGACCGTCATCCTGTTGATGATCATTACGCCACTCTATCTCGCTCGACGACGTCGAGATCGCCAGCGAATGGCCGCGCTCGTCGCGGCGGACGCGGTCGCCGAACGAGAGATGGACACGGCGATCGACGAGCTGCTCGCGCCGCAAAGTGGGGCACCACCTCAAACAGCGCCGGAGTCGAACGGGGGCGACAAGTGAGCCAGCCTTCTGCTTGCCGGAAGGTCATTCATCGAACCTTAACGTTGAATTCACGTAACTTCGCATCGCAACGTCGCTTGACAGCGATTTCGTGGCGGCCTACACTACGGCCCTATGGCAAATAGCGAGACCGGTACGCGAAGCCGTGGGTTCATATGGTGGGGTGCGACGGTAGTAGCTCTTCTTGCCGGCTACGCGTTTCTTGCGCGTGGTGACGAGACGATCTCTCCACTGCTCCTCGTCGCCGGCTACTGCGTGCTCGTTCCGCTGGCCATCCTCAAATCCTGATCTTGCGCGTACCGCGGGCGAGCTTCTGCTCACCCGAACACAATCGAGCGACGAAAGCCGGCCGTGGCACGCGCGTCGCACGCACGTTGGGACGCGCGGCCGAGAGGGCGAATAGCTCAGTTGGTTAGAGCACCCGCCTTACACGCGGGATGTCGGGGGTTCGAGTCCCTCTTCGCCCATGCCTGCGGTCAGCACGGCGAGTGAAAGTCGTAGCATGTTAGGTAGTTAGGCGTTCACAGTGACATGTGGGACCTTTTGCAGGGCGATCCGGGTAATTTTCGTCAACGTTTGGGAGGAGCTCCGACAGTGATGGCATCTCGACGCCGTGTGCTCACGGCGGCCGGCGCAATCGCGATGACCGCGGTCAGTGGCCCGCGCATCGTCCGGGCGCAAACCCGTGGCCAACAGCCCGGCGCCGATACGCCGCGTATTCTGATCGCCACCTGCCATGCGCCCGCCGCCAACACCAACCTCGGTGTCGACGTTGCCGAGGCGTTACGCAGCCGCGTTCAGTCAGAGAACTCGGCGCGACAGCTGTACGTGCTGTCGCGTACCGACATCAACAACTATCTCACGTCGTCGGGATACAAGGCCGATTCCGCGCTGAGTGTTTCGGATCTGAAGGAGCTCGCGAAGCTGATGCGAGCCGACGAGATCCTCGATTGCACCGGTACCAAGACCTCGAGCGGGCTCCATGTCGACACGCGGCTGCTCCTGGCGCGCGACGTGTCGCTCGCCCAACCGCTGGCTTCTGTGGACGCGCGCGATGCGGGTGACGCCGCGAAGCGCATCGAGCGCGAGTTGAGCGACGCTCGCAAGGCGCTGCCCGACTATCGCAAGTGCGAGACAGCACTCCGCGATCAGAAGTGGGCCGAGGCGGCCGCCGCGGCGCGCGCGGGTCTCGCGAAGGATGCGAACAGCACGCTCTCGCAGCTCTGCCTGATGTCCGCGTATCAGTATGGCAAGAGCGGCCCCGACTCGGTGCTGCGCGTCGCCGAGGCGATCATGCGTTCCGATTCGGCGAACGCACTGGCGATGCGGAACGCGGTCGACGCATACATGTCGAAGGGAACGGCTGCGGATTCAGCGAAGGCTGTTCAGACGATGGTACGCCTTGGCCGTGTCGATCCCACCGTTCGCCCAGCGCTGCTTACGCTGCTCGGCGCGATGAACAAGCCCGAGCTGGCGATGCCGATGGTCAACGAGATGCTCCAGGACAATCCGGGCGATCCTCAGCTGCTACGCATGCGCTTCCTGCTCCTCGCCAGCGCGAAGGACTACAAAAAGGCGTTGCAGGCCGGTGAAGACTGGATGAAGGCGGACACCGTGGCGGCATCGGCGGACCTGTACACGCGTCTCATCGCCATTGCCGCGGCGGACAGCCAACCGCAGCTCGCATCGCAGTATGCAGCGCGCGCTGTTCAGAAGTTCAATAACAACGCCGATCTCTACATGCTGTATGCGCAAACGCTGCGCAAGTCGGGTCAGTTGCAACAGTCGCTCGACGCCGCGAAGCGAGCCGTGGAGATCAATCCAAAGGTCGACCAGGGCATTCGGTTCGTCCTCGTCACGTATAGTGATCTCAAGCAGCCCGACAGCGCCTTCGCCTGGGCGCGGCGCGCTGTCGCCAATGGCGCGGACAAGAACGCGGTTGGCGAGGGTCTCTTGCCAGTGGTCGGTGTCGCGGTCAAGGCCGCCCAGGACACGACGGGCAAGGACGCGGCGCAGACACGCCAGGCGTGGATGAACGCCTACCAGCTGTCGAGCACCGTCGATAGCATCGCGCCGTCACCGCAGCTCAAGCTGTTCGTCGGTCTGTCGTCCTTCTACGTTGGACTGAACGCCCTCCAGAACATCAACAAGTCCCACAGCTGCGCTGACGCCCAGCTCGCGGACGACATGTGGTCGGCGTCGCAGATCGCCCTGCCGCAGGCAGCCGCGTACGACAAGAACACGGCGGGTCAGCTGATGGGCGCGATTCAGCAATACTACCCGAACATCGCGCCGGCCAAGAAGCAGTTGTGCAAGGCCACCACTCGCTCCGGCACCAAGCACTAAAGAGCAAGCCCAAATACAACAAAGCGCCCGCCGTTAGGCGGGCGCTTTTTTTTCTTCGCAAAATTCTCGGGAGCGGCCCTCCGGCTCCAACCCGAAAAGAGCTCGAGTCGGCGCAGTGATCACTCACCCTCTTCGGAGCCCGGCAGCTGAGCGACGTACACCATCAAATCGCTGGGCCTCGACCGGTAATCCAGCCTCCGTGCTCCCGAGGACTCACCATCGACGTTCACGCTCAGCTCCACATCGGATTCGATCGTCAGCCAGGCCAGTTGCGCATAGTGCACGCCGGCCTCTCCGAGGTGTTCGCCCCGCTTGATCTTCAATAGTAGACGCGCGAATTCGGCTCGCCCCATTCCTTCGATGACGCAGACGTCCAGGAGACCGTCAGTGAGGGAAGCGTTAGGCGTGACGAGCGTCCCGCCGCCGGAAGCGCGGGTGAGTCCGACCGCAAACATCAGGAACTCACCCTCGTACGAGAAATCGGGGCCCCGAAAGCTCGCCCGGTACGGCTCGAACTCGGCGAACTTCCGTACTCCCGTGATCGCGTACGCCACCGGCCCCAGTGTTTCCTTGGCCTCGGTCGGCGTCTCGGCGGTCGCCTCGGCACCGACGCCGCCCGTCGATACGTTCAGAAAGCGGCGGCCATTCAATGATGCCGTGTCGATACACATTGGCTTGCGATGCAGGATAACATCCATCGCATGATCGGCGTCGGCCGGAATCCCAGTTTGCGTGGCGAAATCGTTCGCGGTACCGAGTGGAATGATGCCGAGTGGCGTATCGAAGCCGTCCAGGCCATTCACGACCTCGTTCAGCGTTCCGTCGCCACCCAGGGCGATCACGACATCCGCCCCAGCGCGGGCCGCCGCGGCGGCCATTGCGGTCGCGTCGCCAGCCTCGAGTGTCACGTGCGTTTCAACGACGTGGCCCTTGCCCCGGACCCAGTCGATGAGATGGCGCACGTCTTCCCGTTCCGCACGGGCGCCATGAATGATCATCGCGAGGTGCTTTCGGCGGCTGCGGATCATCGAGCCTCGAGCTCGGTGAACGGACTTGGACTTCCCGATCGTACGATGCAAAACACGCAGGGGTTGGCACGACGGGGAAGTGGCGGTTAGTATGTCCGCCCCAACACCCGGCGTCGACGATTCCAGTTGGCATAGCGCATATCACGCGCCTGTGCTCGCCAGAGAGGTTATCGACCTCCTCGGAGGCTCCGAAAATGTGCTCGACGGGACACTCGGCGGCGGCGGACACTCACTCGCGCTCCTCGAGGCGGGTGTGAAACAGGTCACTGGCATCGATCGCGACCCCGACGCTCTCGATGCCGCGCGCGCACGTCTCGCCTCCTACGGGTCGAATGGTCGTTTCAGAGCGTATCTGGGCAACTTCGCCGACATCGATGAAATCCACGAGCTCACTGGATTACGGTTCGCCGGAATCCTCCTGGATCTCGGGATCTCCTCGCACCAGATCGATGATCCAAAACGCGGCTTCACCTTTCGCGAAGATGCGCCGCTCGACATGCGGATGGATGGCGGCGCGAGTGGCGGCATCACGGCGGCCGAATTGCTCGAGACCTTCGACGAGCATGCGCTCGCATCCATCTTTCGCGAGTATGGCGGCGAGCGCCGCGCCCACCGCCTCGCACGCGAGGTGGTTCGCCGCCGCGGCAACCGTCCATTCGCTGTGAGCGACGACTTCGTCGGGGCAATTCGGGGAGCACTGGGTCCGCGGACCGGGCCAGCGGATTTCGCCCGGCTCTTTCAGTCGCTCCGCATCGTGGTGAACGATGAGCTCAGTTTACTCGAGCAGGCGATGCCAGTGCTGCGCGACCGACTGGAGCCGGGCGGAACGCTGGCGATCATCACTTACCACTCGGGTGAGGACCGACTGGTCAAGCACGCCTTCCGCGATTGGAGCAGCGATTGCATCTGCCCGCCGAAGCAACCGGTGTGCACTTGCCGGGGACACGCGCTCGGCACGCTCGTGAGCCGGAAGGCGACGACGCCCTCGCCGGACGAGCTCGCGCGGAATACGCGCGCTCGAAGCGCCCATCTGCGTGCCTTTCGCCGAGCGGACGCGACGTGAGCCGTGGGCGAATCTCGCGCCGATCCACCATCGCGCTCGTGCTTCTTGGTTTCGTTCTCGTGGCGACAGGCGTCATTGCACGCAGGACTTACGGCATCGATCAAGCGCGTGGGTTGCGTGAGCTCGACCGGCGACGACAGGCGCTCGAGGCGGAGCGCGTGAAGCTCGACGGGGAGATTCGTGACGCATCCAGCCGGGCGCGGTTGGCACCCATCGCCGAGCAGCGACTGAACATGCACGTGCCCTCGCCCGATCAAGTCATCATGCTGGCGCCGCCGCGGCTGCCGTCTCGTGGCGCGCGACCCGATTCCACCGCTCGTCCATGATTCGCTCGCGGCGCATCGGAATCGTACACGCGACCCTCGCCCTGTTTGCCTTCGCGGTGATCGGCCAGGCGGCTCATGTGCAACTGTTGCAGGGGCACACCTGGCGTGCGCGTGCGGCACGGCAGCAGCTTGCGCCGCACGAGATGCCAGCGCCACGCGGCGACATTCTGGACGCTGCCGGCCTCGTTCTGGCGCAGAGCCGCGAGATGGTACAGCTCGAGGTCGCGCCTAGAGAGATCCGTGCTCAGGATCGCGCAACGCTGCGGCGCGTGTTTCTTCGCGTGAAGCTCAGGCCAGAGTGGATCCGGCGCGCCTTCGATCCACAGCACGCGTGGGTCACGCTGCCGGGCCGCTACCTAACGACAGACGTCGCGGCGGCGACGCGCCTGCGCGGCGTATATGCAACGCCCGCGAGCGTGCGAGCGTACGCAATGTCAGAGGGAACGCGACGCCTCGTCGGCCGTGTCGACGCGCAAAACAATCCTGTGGACGGCATCGAGCTCGCGCTCGACAGCATCCTGCGTGGCACCGCCGGTACCGCGACGCTCGTGCGCGACGTGCGCGGACGAAGCTTCGAATCGCCAAACACGCCACGTGTGGCGCCACGACCGGGCAACACCGTCGTCCTGACGTTGAATCACGAGCTGCAGGAGATCGCCGAGCGCGCGCTCGCCGAAGCCGTGTCGAGAATGGGGGCCGACGGCGGCGACATCGTGGTGCTCGACCCGCAGGAGGGCGACGTCCTCGCACTCGCGAGTCGGCGACAGGACACTCGGTCCACGGCGGCGACGGCGCTCACGGAGCCATTCGAGCCGGGCTCGACGCTCAAGCCATTCATCGCGGCCGGACTCATTGCACGGGGTCTCGCGCGCGAGACCGACATGATCAATACGGGCAACGGTACGCTGGAGCTCGATGGACGCGTCATTCATGACGATCACCTCGTCGGACGGGCGTCGCTGGCGACCGTGCTGCAGTGGTCGAGCAACGTCGGTATCGTAAAGTTCGCGCAGCGATTCACGCGGCGCGAAGAGTTCGAGGTGTTGCGCGATTTCGGATTTGGCACGGCGACGGGTGTTCCGTATCCGTCCGAAGCCAATGGCGTCCTGCGCGCGCCAAACAAGTGGTCGGCGCAATCGCCGGCATCATTGGCGATGGGCTATGAGATCTCGGTGACGCCGCTGCAGCTTGCCATCGCGTACGCGACGTTCGCCAATGGCGGAGAATTGCTCGAGCCGGCACTGGTGAAGGAGATTCGCGCTCCCGACGGCACCGTGATCTATCATCACCAGCGGCGTGTCGTCCGGCGCGTGCTGACGCCCGACGTCGCGAGCCGGATGCGTAAGATGTTGCTCAACGTCGTCGAGAACGGTACGGCGTTGCAGGCGGACCTCAGCAGCTTTCTGCTGGCCGGCAAGACGGGCACGCCGCGACGCACCGTGAACGGACGCTACGCCGCGCAGCAGTACAATCCCAACTTCGTCGGGCTGTTTCCAGGAGATGCGCCGCAGTACGTGATCGTCGTCAAGCTCACGAATCCACGGGACGAGAAGGGAAGCTTTTATAGCGCCGCAACGGCTGCTCCGCTTACGAAGACCGTGCTCCAGGCGGCACTCGCCGCACGGGATGCGGCGCTGGACCGGCACAAGCTCGCATCGAGCGCAAGCGCGGCGTCGGCCCTGCGCCCCGATTCCGCAGTGGTGCCTGCGGGCGATACGGTGCCGCGCGCCCAGCTGGCGAGCCTCGACTCGGCGGCGCGCGTGCGGTCGCTCGCCAGGGCCAGATTGGACAGCGAGCGGCGCGCGGCCCGAGAGGTCGTGAGCGCTGGTAGTGTGCCGCTCGTCGTCTCCCTCGGTCAGCGGCGCGATAGCGCGCGCACTCTGGCGCCGCGCGCCGTGCCCGACGTGCACGGCCTGTCGCTAAGGGACGCGGTGCGGTCGCTCAATGGAGCCGGCTTTCACGTGCGACTCGTGCGTGGCACGGATGGCACGACCGACCCGACCGCTGGCAGCGTCATTGCCGCGGGCGCGGTGATCCGTCTCTTTCACGACTTCTAAACAGTGCCGGAGTTCTCGCTTACGGACGTAACGGCTGCCCTGGAATCAGCACAGCTGCTTCGGGATCGGCGAGGCAGCCTTCCCGCGACCGCGGGCGACATCACGGACGACAGCCGGCGTGTGCAGCCAGGAACGCTGTTCATCGCCGTCCGTGGCTCCGAGCGCGACGGCCATGATTACCTCGAGATGGCGAGGAGCGCCGGTGCCGTGGGCGCGATCGTCGAGGAAGCGAGTCGCATTCCGGACGGTATGCCGGCGCTCGTCGTGCGCGACGGCCGGCGCGCCGCTCCCCTCGCCGCCGCTGCGGCGTACGGCTGGCCCGCGCGCTCGCTCCGACTCATCGGCGTCACGGGGACGAACGGGAAGACGACGACGGTCAACATGCTGCGCCACGTGCTCGACACGAAGGAGGCGCGCAGCGCGTCCATCGGCACGCTCGGCGTGCTCGTCGGCAGTACTGGTGAGCCGATGGAGGGTGGCGGCGGCCTAACGACTCCGGGACCCGTCGAGTTGCAGCGGCTCCTGCGTGCCCTGGCGGACGGCGGCGTCGCGCGCGTCGCGATGGAAGTCTCGTCGCATTCGCTGCACCAGCGCCGCGTCGACGGAGTGCAGTTCGACGTCGTCGTCTACACGAACTTCACCCGCGACCATCTCGATTACCACGGCACGATGGACGAGTACTTCAACGCCAAGGCACGGCTCCTCGACTACTTGCTGCCGCACGGGACGGTCGTGTACAACCTCGACGAACAGGCCTGGTCCAGGTTGCGCACCGATCGCCGCCGCGTTGGCTTCAGCGAACGGGTCGCGACAGCGGAGGTCCATTCGGAGAACGTGCACTTCGGGCCACGCGGCAGCGAATGGACGCTCGCCCTCGGGACGGAACGTCTGCCCGTGACGCTGCCACTGATCGGGGACTTCAACATCATGAATGCGCTCGGCGCCGCCGCGGCCGCGTACGCGTTAGGCACGCACAGCCCCCAGATTGCCGAGCGGCTATCGACGCTCCCGCAGGTTCCCGGCCGTCTGGAGCTGGTGAACGAGTCGCCGGCTGTCCTCCGCGACTACGCCCATACGCCCGACGCCCTCGAGCGCGCCCTCGAGGCCGTGCGGCCATTCACGCGCGGTCACCTCATCGTCGTGTTCGGATGTGGCGGCGACCGCGATCGCGGCAAGCGGCCGGTCATGGGCGAGATCGCCGAGCGGCTCGCCGATCGCGCTATCGTGACGAGCGATAATCCCCGCACTGAGAACCCCGAATCCATTCTCGACGACATCGAAGCGGGAATGCATGGGCAGAATCACGAGCGCATCACGGATCGTCGCGACGCCATCCAACACGCTCTCTCGACGGCGCGGCCGGATGACGTCGTGCTGCTGGCGGGGAAGGGCCATGAGACGTATCAGGTGCGCGGCACAACGAGATACCCATTCGACGAGAAGGAGATCGTGCAATCACTGATGGCACCGGCCCAATCGAAAGGCGCATGACATTCTGGACTCTCGACCGCGTCGCTGACGCGCTGCAACATCTCGGAAAGGGCAATCTCCCGCGTGGCGCGGGTCTGCTCACCCGCGTCTGGACGGACACGCGAACGATCGGACAGGGTGATCTCTTTGTCGCGCTCGCCGGTGAACGGTTCGACGCGCACGAGTTCCTGCAACCGGCCGTCGCGAATGGTGCGGCGGCCGTCGTCGTGTCGCGTGCCGAGGCGGCGCGCGGTCTGGGAGTTCCCGTCTTCGAGGTCAGGGATACCCTCGTCGCGTTAGGCGCGCTCGGACGCTATCGGCGCTGTGCCTGGGGCAAGCCGGTCGTCGCTGTCGTCGGCACGAACGGGAAGACGAGCACGAAGGAGCTCCTCAAGGCGGCGTTAGGCAGCGGTCTCGAGACTCATGCGACGCAAGGGAATCTCAACAACCTCGTCGGTGTGCCGCTCACTTTGTTGGCGCTGCCGGATCATGCCGACGTCGCCGTCGTCGAGATGGGTACCAATCAGCCGGGCGAGGTCGGTCGCCTGCGGGCGATTGTCGAACCCAACATCACCGTCGTGACCTCGATTGCCGAGGAGCACCTCGAGGGGCTGGGCGATCTGGCGGGCGTCATGCGCGAGGAGCTTGCTGCGTGCGATGGTGTCCCGACGGCGATCGTGCCCGCGGCGCAAGCCGACGTGGTCGAGGCCGCCCGCAAGCTCAGTCCGCGCGTCGTGACGGCCGGACTCGATACCGGTGACCTGAAGCCGGACCGGTGGCAACTGGAAGCGGACGGTCGAGGGACCATCGACATCGACGGTGTGCAGATCGAAGTGCCGCTTCGCGGTGTTCACAATTTGCGAAACGCGATGCTCGCCTTGGCGGTGAGCCGCGAGCTCGGGGTGTCGTTCGATCTGGCGGCGCGCGGTATCCAGAACATGCCTCTGCCGCCGATGCGATCGAACGTCGAGCAGATCGGCCGACTGACGCTGGTGAACGATGCCTACAACTCCAACCCAGGGTCGGCGCGCGCCGCGCTCGAGCTTCTGCAGCACGCCGGCCGCGGCCGGCAGCGTGTCGCAGTCCTCGGGACGATGCTCGAGCTGGGGCCAAGCGGACCCGCGCTCCACGAAGCGTTGGCGCGGGAGGCTCTGGCCTCGCCGATCGAAGTCGTCGCCGGCCTGGGTGAATTCGCCGGCGCACTCGAGCGCACCGCCGGTCGTGAGGGAACCGACCGGATTGTGACGGCGAACGAAGTCGAGAGTCTCTGGAATCGGCTCTCGTCGCGCCTCGCGCCGGACGCGGTTATCCTGCTCAAGGCGTCGCGCGGCGTTCGCCTCGAGCAACTCGTGCCGAAGATCAAGGAGTGGGCTGGGCGGTGAACGGTGGTCGGTGATCGGTAGCTCACCATCCACCGTTCACCGACCACCGTTCACCGACTACTGATCACCACCGTCACCGACCACCGATCACCGACTACCGTTGCTTTACTACCTCCTTTACCCGCTCACGCCGAAGTACCGGATCTTCAACGTTCTGCAGTACATCTCCTTCCGTGCGGTGCTGGCGGCGGTGACTGGGTTGATCCTGTCCTTCATCCTCGGCCCGATCATTCTTCGCGCCCTTCGGCGGCAGGCGGTGAATCAGGTGGTCCGCGAGGGGACGCCGGATACGCACGCCTCGAAGGGTTCGACGCCCACGATGGGCGGTCTGATCATCATCGCGTGCTCGATGATCCCGATTCTGCTCTGGTCGAAGTTCAGCCTCCGTCGTCCGTATGTGCTCGTCGCGCTCTTCGTCATGCTCTGGATGGGCGCGATCGGGGTGCTCGACGACTATCTGAAGCTCAAACAGAAGAGGGAAGGGAAGAAGAACAGTGGTCTGGTCGAGCGATACAAGCTCGCCGGCCAGGTGATCGTCGGGGTGGTCCTCGGCTGGTATCTGTGGCAGCATCCGCTCGTGCCGTACCTGCCGGGCGCGTCGACGTCCGTACCGTTCTTCAAGTACGTCGTCGTTGTTCCCGCCGCCGGCTTCGCGTGGCTGTATGTCGTCTTCACGACGTTCATTCTCACCGGCACGAGCAACGCCGTGAACATCACCGATGGGCTGGACGGTCTCGCCGCGGGCCTCGGTGCCATCGCCTTCGCCACCTTCGCCATCTTCGCCTACGTCATGGGTCGCACGGACGCGAGCCAGTATCTGCAGATGTTCTATCTCGCCGACTCGGGCGAGCTCACCGTGTTCTGTCTCGCCATCGTCGGTGCGCTCATTGGATTCCTCTGGTTCAACACGCACCCCGCTGAAGTCTTCATGGGCGACACGGGCTCTCTCGCGCTCGGCGGGGCGTTAGGCGCCGTCGCGATTCTCCTCAAATCAGAGTTCCTGCTCGCCTTCGTTGGCGCCGTCTTCGCCGCCGAGACGATGTCCGTGATTCTGCAACGCTACGTCTTCAAGTACCGGCGCAAACGGTACAACCTCGAGTACGCGCAGAAGCACAAGGTCTTTCGAAAAGCGCCACTGCATCATCATTTCGAGATGCTCGGCTGGCACGAATCGAAAGTCGTGGTGCGTTTCTGGATCATCGGGATTCTCTGCGCGTTCTTCGCGCTGACGACCATCAAGCTGCGCTAGCGGAGATCTCGTGAGCGCAACGCACCAGAGGCGTGTCTCGGAACCCGCCATGCCCGCGGGCTGGTTGAATGGCGAGATCGCGGTGATTGGTCTCGCCCGAAGCGGCAAAGCGGTGGCGACGTTACTCGCGCGCACTGGCGCCGACGTCTACGCATCCGATGCCGGCACTGGCAAATCGCTCGAGGCGACAGCGACCGCGCTGCGCAAGGAAGAGATCGAGGTCCAGATCGGCGCGCATGATCTCGAACGGATTGCGCGGGCATCGCTCGTCGTTGCGAGTCCGGGAGTGCCACCGAACGCTCCGCCACTCGCCGCGGCGCGCGCCCGGGGCATCGAAGTCGTGAGCGAGGTCGAGATCGCTCTCCGCCTGCTGCCAAACCTCCGCTACATCGCGATCACCGGCACGAATGGCAAGACGACGACGACGGCGATGACCGCGCACCTGCTTGGTGCGCTCGGTCACCGCGGCGTTGCCGCCGGGAACATTGGTCTTCCGCTCGCCGAGATCGCGCTGCGGCCGACCCCGCCGGAGTGGGTCGCCCTGGAAATCTCGTCCTTTCAACTCCACGACACGCCGAGCATCGATCCACGCGTCGGCGTCCTGACGAATCTTTCGGCGAACCACCTCGATCGTTACGCGAGCATCGAAGAGTATTATGGCGACAAGGCGCTCCTTTTTCGCAATGCGACCGCCGCCTCGTTATGGGTGACGAATGGTGACGACGTCGTCGTCGAGGCGCTGGCCGAAGCCGCAGCGGGAATTCACTGCCGATTCTCGGTGCGCGGACGCAGCGATGCGTGGGTCGATACGTCGCGCGGGATGCTCGAAGTCCTTGGCGAGCCACTACTCGCGCGGAGTGATCTACGCCTCATCGGCGACCATAACGTCGCGAATGCGCTGGCCGCGTCGCTCGCCGTGGTGCTGGCAAGCGAGTCACACCGCACACCACAGGCGCTCGGCGCCGTTGCGCGCGGGCTGCGGACGTTTCAAGGACTCGAACATCGCATCGAGACGGTGGCCGAGGTCAATGGCGTGGTGTGGATCAACGATTCGAAGTCGACGAACGTCGCGTCGACCGAGGTTGCGCTGCGTGGCATGACGCGCCCGACGGTGCTCCTCCTCGGCGGCCGGCACAAAGGCGAGCCGTATACGGCGCTCGCCAACGAGATCAAACGGACGGTGAAGGTGGTGCTCGCGTATGGCGAGTCCGCCCCAATCATTCAGGGCGATCTCGGCAGCCTCGTCCCGGTCGAGCGCGCGGGACCGAACTTTGCCGACGTCATCACCGCCGCGCGGCGCGTGACAGCGCCGGGCGATGTGGTGCTGCTGTCGCCGGCGTGCTCGAGCTACGACATGTTCGAGAATTATGAACAACGCGGTCGCGAGTTCAAGCGATTGGTGACGCCGCGGACCGCTGGCAAGCGGTCCGCGATGAAGCGTGAAGCAAAGCAGTGAGTGGAGGACGGACGCTGTGACAGCTGGAAGCGCGGTACACGACAACCTGCTCGCGGCACCGGCTCGCACCGAGTCACGTCGGGATGAACGGACGCGATGGCGCATCGCCGCGGAAGCCCAGTGGCTCATTCTCGTGACCGCGGTGATTCTCGCGTTCGGGTTGGCCGTGCTCTATAGCGCGAGCGCTCTCGTGGCGATGAACGAGAATCATGACAGCGCGTACTACCTGATCCGCCAGGTGATCGGGGCCGCCGTCGGCGCGGTGGCCTTCGCGATCGCCGCCAAGGTCGACGCCGATAAATGGCGTGAGTGGGCGTGGCCGTTGATCCTGCTGACGATCGTGACGATGACGCTCACGCTCGTGCTGCCGGATTCGATCGCTCCGCGCATCAACGGCTCGAAGCGCTTTCTGTTCGGCAGCTCCTTTCAACCGTCGGAGCTCGGCAAGCTGGGCGTGATCGCGTGGGTCTCGATGCTCGTCGTCCGGAAGGGCGACACGCTTCGTCGCCTAACGAAAGGCCTCGTGCCCTTCCTGCTCGTGATCGGATTGCTCGACGTGCTCGCGGCGCTCGAGCCCGATCTCTCCGTGTCGATGCTGTACACGTTGCTGATGGGACTTCTGCTGTTCGTCGGCGGCGCGCGCATGGCCCACTTCGTTCTGCTCGGCGCGCTGGCGATCCCGATGCTCTGGCACAAGATCGAGCGAGTGCAGTATGCGGTGCTGCGTCTGACAACCTTCCTCGATCCGGGCGGCGCGCCCGCGGCGGTGAATTATCAGCTCAAGCAGTCGCTGCTCGCTGTTGGATCCGGTGGTGTGTTCGGCGTTGGCTTTGGGGAAGGGCGGCAGCAAGCTGGATTCCTGCCATATCCGTACAGCGATTTTATCGCGAGCAACATCGGTGAGGAGTGGGGATTCGTGGGGCTTGCCGCGATTACCCTCGCTTTCGCGGCGTATGGACTGCTCGGCTTTCGGATTGCTCGTAAGGCACGCTCCCCATTCCTGCAGCTGCTCGCGGTCGGTCTCACCTTCGTAACGGTGCTGACGGCGTATCTGCACATTGGCGTCGTCATCGGCCTTCTGCCGACGACTGGCCTGACGCTTCCATTCGTCTCGTATGGGCGCTCGAATCTCGTGCTGACGATGCTCTTCACGGGTATTCTCGTGAATATCGGGAGCACCAGGGAGCGCGTCCTTGGCACGGCGGCGACGGATCCACTCGCGACGCCAGCGGGGCGATGACGTCAAGCGGAGTGACAACACCGCGGGCGCCTCGTGTGTTCTTCGCCGGCGGCGGCACCGGCGGGCATCTCTATCCTGGACTCGCGATTGCGCGCGCCCTGAAGCAGTTGCGTCCCGATGTCGAGCCTTTCTTCATCGGAGCGCGCCGCGGGATCGAGCGCGAGATTCTGCCGACGACAGAATTCCCGCACGTTCTACTCGACTTGCATCCCCTCTATCGTTCACAGTTCTGGAACAACTGGAAGACGGCGCGAGGCGCAGTTGGGGCTTGGCGGCAACTCGGCCAGATCGCGAAGGAGCGTGAGCCCGCCGCGGTGATTGGTACCGGGGGCTACGCTTCGGGACTCGCGCTTGCTTACGCGGTCGCGCATCGCATTCCCTACGCGCTGCAGGAGCAGAACAGCTATCCGGGCCTCACGATGCGTTTCTTCTCTCGGTGGGCGCGCGAGGTGTATCTCGGGTATCCGGAGGCAGCGCGTTACCTGAAGAAGGCGAAGCCCACATCGCTCATCGACACCGGCAATCCAATCGAGCCCCCACCGTCACCTCGTCCGTCGCGCGATGCGGCTCGTCGCTCCTGGGGGCTTCCTGCTGCCGGCGGACGAGTGCTGCTCGTATTTGGCGGTAGC
>Ga0070717_10000514_pt1 | contig 24601 bp, 19 predicted proteins | sample LARL113metaG_FD_71366 | JGI IMG/M metagenome (GOLD analysis project Ga0070717, IMG submission 71366) | Corn, switchgrass and miscanthus rhizosphere microbial communities from Kellogg Biological Station, Michigan, USA - LAR L11-3 metaG | ecosystem: Host-associated > Plants > Roots > Rhizosphere ...
GTCACGCTAGGCTCGGAGCGCCGGCGTCCTCGCCGGCTGGCGCGCCGGCGTCCCGCCGGCGTTCATGAGAGGCGGCGAGGACGCCGCCTCGCCGGCCGCCGGGACGGCGGCGCTCCAATGGCTCGCCGAGCGACGCTAACTTAAGGCCATGGCGATTAGGCCCGCCCGCCCCTAACCGCTAACCGCCAACCGCCAACCGCTAAAACGCAAAACGGCGGGACCGAAGCCCCGCCGTCGTCGAAAATCGATCGAAAAATCTAGGCCCAGCTCGAGGGTCGCGAGCTCGAACGGCGCTGGTTGTAGCAATCGCGGCAGTAGACCGGCTTGCCGCTGACCGGGGTGAACGGCACTTCGGTGGCCACGCCGCAACTGTCGCACGTCACGCTGACCATGGCGCGCTCTCCGCGGCCGCCGCCGTTGCCCTCGCGGGCGTTCTTGCGCTTGTCGCGGCAGTTCTTGCAGCGTTTCGGCTCGTTCGTGAATCCACGCTCTGCGTAGAAGGCCTGTTCGTTCTTGCTGAAAACGAACTCCTGTCCGCAGTCAGCGCAATTCAGCATCTTGTCGTTGAAGGTGTCCATGAACCTATGATCTCCTAAACGTTAACTTCCATTGAATGCCGCAGCGCAGAGCACGCGCGGGGTGCCGCGACCACGCCCCCGCATCCGATTTTTCACTACAAACCGATTGAAGGATCGCCCCCTTTGTCCGACAGATAGAGAACGAGCCTGTGCGCGTGTCTGGCCATCGATCGGAGTTCTCTTGGAATCGTTAGGCTGCCTTTTAGCATAGTTGCTCAAATCACTGCAACGAATTGATTGCACTGCAAATAAACCTGTCAAGGTGTTGACCATCATTTATGGAACATCGCGTCCGCATCGGTCCCGCCGGTTGGAGCTACAAAGATTGGGAAGGCACCGTCTATCCGCCGCACGGCTCGAAGTTCGATCCGCTCGCCTACCTCGCCTCGTTCTTCGACACGATCGAGATCAATTCGCCGTTCTACCGCATCCCGCCGCCGCAGCACGCGAAGAGCTGGGTGCGCCGCGTCGCGGACAACGGCGATTTCAAGTTCACGACGAAGGTCTTTCGCGGCTTCACGCACGACGCGTACGCGGAGAGCGACGTCAAGGCGTTCCGCGAGTATCTCGATCCGCTCGCGGATGCCGGCCGCCTCGGCGCCGTGCTCCTGCAGTACCCGTGGAGCTTCAAGAACTCGGATGAGTCGCGCGACAAGCTCGTGAAGCTCTTCGATGAGCTCGACGGCTATCCGCTCGCCCTCGAGGTGCGCCATTCGTCGTTCCAGCACGACGACTTCTTCCGCTTCCTCGACGAGCGCGGCGTGGCCTGGGTGAACGTCGATCAGCCGCTCTTCCACGACTCCGTCAAGCCCGCCGCCACCGTCACCGGCCCGGTCGGCTACGCGCGGCTGCACGGCCGCAACTTCGAGACGTGGTTCGCGCACGGCGAGACGTGGGAGCGCTACAACTACCTCTACTCGAAAGAGGAGCTCGCGCCGTGGGCCGGCCGCCTCGAGACGATGGCGCGCGAGAAGGAGACGTACGCGATCACGAACAACCACTTCCGGGGGCAGGCGGTGGTGAACGCGACCGAGTTGAAGGAAGCGCTCGGGCAGAAGGCGGAGATGCCGCCGCAGCTGAAGGCGACATATCCTGAGCGAAGCGAAGGATCAGCCAAGGCGCCGCGATGATCTGTGGCATGTGCGTCGCGGCGCCTTGCTTGATGCTTCGCTGCGCTCAGCATTGAAACCATGAGAAAACGACGCGTCGTCGGCACCGCCGGCCACATCGATCACGGAAAGACCTCGCTCGTGAAGGCGCTGACCGGCGTCGACACCGATCGGCTCCCCGAGGAGAAGCGGCGCGGGATCACCATCGACCTCGGCTTCGCGAGCTGGTTCACCGACGACTACCAGATCGGCTTCATCGACGTGCCGGGGCACGAGCGCTTCGTCAAGAACATGCTCGCCGGCGTCGGCGGCATCGACAGCGCCCTCCTCGTCGTCGCCGCGGACGAGTCGATCAAGCCGCAGACCCGCGAGCACTTCGCCATCTGCAAGCTCCTCGGCATCCGCACCGGCGTCGTGGCCATCACCAAGAGCGACCTCGTCGACGCCGACATCGTCGAGCTCGTGCGCCTGGAGATCGAGGAGCTCGTGGCCGGCAGCTTCCTCGAAGGAAAGCCGATCCTGCCGGTCAGCGCGGTGACGCGCGCGGGGCTCGACGCGCTGAAGACCGCGCTGCTCGCGTCGGTCGCCGAGGTCGACGACCGCGACGCCACGACGCGCGTGTTCCGGCTGCCGATCGATCGCGTCTTCACGATGAAAGGCTTCGGCTCGGTGGTCACCGGAACGACGTACGCCGGCAAGCTCGCGGTGGAGAGCGAGATCGAAGTGCTGCCCGGCGGCGACCGCAGCCGCGCCCGCAACATCCAGGTGCACGGCGAGGCGCGCGACGTGGCGTCGGCGGGCGAGCGGACGTCGGTGAACCTGTCGGATATCGCGCTGGAGCGGCTGCACCGCGGGCAGCAGGTCATCACGCCGTCGACGCTGCGGACGTCGTCGATCATCACGGCGCGGCTCGATCTGCTCGCCGACGCGAAGCCGCTCAAGGACCAGACGCGCATCCGATTCCATCACCTCGCCAGCGAGCTCCTCGGCACGATCCGCTTCGTCGACGCCACCGAGGAGGCGCTGAAGCCGGGCGAGAGCGCCTTCGTGCAGGTGCGGCTCGAGCAGCCGGTCGTCGCCGTCGCCGGCGACCGCTTCGTCATCCGCCGCTACTCGCCGGCGGTCACGATCGGCGGCGGGGCGATCCTCGACGCGCACCTGCCGAAGCTGAGCCGCGGCACGCGCACGGAGCTGCTGGAGACGCTGGCGAGCGGCACGCTGGCCGAGCGCGTGGAGCTGATGGCGAAGCTCGAAGGATTGCGCGGCCTGACGATCCGCGAGGTGCAGGCGCGGACGGGGATCAAAGTCGAGACGCTGGCGAAGGAGCTGAAGTCGATCCCGCGCGTCGTCGACAGCGGCGACCGGCGCTGGATTCACGCCGACGTCGTCGCGGAGCTTCGCCGCCGCTCGATGGAGTTCCTGCAGGAGTACTTCAAGGAGAACCGGATGGCGCTCAACGTGCCGAAGGGGGAGTTCGTGCAGAAGCTCCTCCCGCACGGCGCGGACGGCGCGCTGATCAACTTCCTGCTGCAGGACCTGGCGCGCGAAAAGATCGTGGCGCTGCAGGGCGACGCGCTCGACATCCCCGGCCGCTCGAAGACGCTCGGCGGCGCCGAGGGGGAGCTGGCGCGCCTCATCGAGCAGCGCTACGCCACCGCGGGCCTGCAGACGTTCGCGGTGTCGGAGCTGATCAAGACGATCCAGCAGAAGGCGAAGGTGATCGAAGGCGTGGTCGGGTTCCTCGTGAAGCAGGGGACGCTGGTGCGGCTCGCGGAAGGCGTGTACGTACACAAGGACGTGCTGGCGTCGGCGCGTACGAAAATGGCGGAGCGAAAGGGCGAGACGATCGACGTCGCGCAGTTCAAGGACTACTTCGGCCTGTCGCGGAAGGTGGCCATCCCGCTGCTGGAGTACTTCGATCGGGAGGGCGTCACGAAGAGGGTGGGGGACTCGCGGCAGGTTTTGTGACTGCCAGGGCGCAGAGCGCAGGGGGCGGGGCGCAGATGGTTGTCTGATGGCCGCGCGATTTGTTGCCTGATGGCCAGCGATCGCGCAGCCGCGAGAACATCACCTGCGCCCCGCGCCCTGCGCTCTGCCCCCTGCAATCGACACATCTTTGTAGTCGCTCTTCACGTTCAACATCCCCGCCGGCACCTCCCGCTGCTCGATCGACGTCACCGCCTTGTCCACCGTCATCTTCTTCTTCCCGTAAACCAGCTCGCTGTGCTCGGCGAGGGGGAAGCCGTCGACCTTCAGCAGCGCGTCGTCGACCTTGTCCATGATCGGCACGAGCGGCGACGACGGCGGTTCGCTGGCCAGCATCATCGCGAAGAGCCGCGGCGGGATCAGCGGGTGCCGGCCGATCCAGAGCTCGCGCGTGTAGCCGCCGAGCTTCACCACCGACTGCGTCGCCGGCACGCCCTGGATCGGCCGCGTCACCTTCGTGGCGGTCAGCTGCGCGCGCGGCAGGTCGGCGGGGACGGGGTCGTCGAGCGCGCCGCGGAAGTCCTTCTCCAGCTGCGCCAGCGGCACCGTGCGGTAGGTCTTCTCGACGTCGTTGACGAACGTCACCTGGCCGTTCGTCAGGTCGAAAAGGCGCCAGGCGTCGAGCTCGTCGCTGCTGCGCGCGCGGCCGTTGGCGATCACCAGCGTGTGCGACGTCGTCTTGTTCCCCGGCTGGATCGTCGTCTGGATCGTCACGACGGTCGCGCGCGTCTGCGGCCCGGGCCCCGCCTTCTTCACCGGCGGCGGCGGGGTGGGCTTGCAGGCGACGAAGACAAGGAGCAGAACCAGAACGCCCGTCACTCTTTTGCGTCGTACCAACTTCGTCCCCAATGCGTGTCGACCGCGAGCGGCACCGCAAGCGGGTAGATGTTCTCCATCGTTTCTTTCACGATCCCCGCCACCTCCTCGGCTTGCGGGGCGGGGACCTCGATGACGATCTCGTCGTGCACGGTCAGGAGCATGCGCGCGCCGCCGCTCAGCCGTCCGTCGAGCGCGATCATGGCCAGCTTGAGGATGTCGGCGGCCGTCCCCTGGATCGGCGCGTTCGTGGCCATGCGCTCGGCGTTGCCGCGCACCGTGAACGACTTGTTGTGGATCTCGGGGATGTAGCGCACGCGGCCGAAGAGCGTCGTCACTTTCCCCGTCGCGCGCGCCTCCACTAGCGTGCGGTCGAGGTACTCCTGGATGCGCGGGTAGCGCGCGAAGTAGGCGTCGATGAAGTCCTTCGCCTGCGCCGTGGGGATGTTCAGCTCGTTCGACAGCCGGAACGCCGACATGCCGTAGAGCACGCCGAAGTTGATCGTCTTCGCGGCGCGGCGCTGGTCGGCCGTGAGCTCGTTCTCCGGGATGTTGAACATCTTCGAGGCGGTGGCGCGATGGATGTCGGCGCCGCGGCGGAAGGTCTCGATGAGGTCGGGATCCTGCGAGATGTGCGCGAGGATGCGCAGCTCGACCTGCGAGTAGTCGGCGGCGAGGAGCATGTGCCCTTCGTCGGCGATGAAGGCGCGCCGGATCTCCCGTCCGAGCGGCGTGCGGATGGGGATGTTCTGCAGGTTCGGATCGGACGACGACAGCCGCCCCGTCGCCGCCACGGCCTGGTTGAACGACGTGTGCACGCGCCCGTCCTTGGCCACGAGCTGCGGCAGGGCGTCGATGTACGTCGACTTGAGCTTGTGCAGCTCGCGGTGCTGCAGGATGAGCTGCGGCACGACGAAGCCGTGGCTGGCCAGCTCCTGCAGGACGTCCATCGACGTCGACCACGCCTTCGTCCCCTTCGTCTTTTTGATGACCGGGTATTGCAGTTTCTCGAAGAGGATGTGCCCGAGCTGCTGAGGCGAATTGATGTTGAACTCGCTCCCCGCCTCGGCGTAGACGCGCGTCTCGAGCTCGGCGAGCTGCACGGCCATCGTGTTCGACATCTGCCGCAGCAGGTCGACGTCGACGCGGATGCCGCGGTCTTCCATGCGCGCCAGGACGGGGATGAGCGGCAGCTCGATCGACTCGTAGATTTTCTGCAGCGCCGGGTCGCGCTGGAGCTCCGGCTCGAGGACGTTCTTCAGTGACAACGCAATGTCGGTTTTTTCGCCGAGGTAGTTGATGTACGGGCCGATGGCGCCGGCGCCGATCTCGTGCTCGATGGCGAAGAGCGGCGCGGTCTTCTGCACGTCCTTCCGCGCGGTGACGTCGCGCTTGAGGCGGTCGCGCGAGACGTCGGGAAGCTCGTGGCTCGGCAGGCCGGGGTTGATGACGTACGACATGATCATCGTGTCGGCCCAGCGGCGCGGGATGGGCCAGCCTTTTTCGGCCAGGCGCCGCTGCTGGAGCTTGGCGTCGTGCGCGACGAAGAGGCGATCCTGCGCGAGGAGCTGTTTGAGCGCGTCGTCGAATTGGCCGATCGGGACGAGCAGCGATTCGTTGGGCTTCGTGGAGAGGGACAGGCCGAGGTCGGGCTCGAACCAGAGCGCCACTGTCATTCCGAGCCGCGAAGACGGCGAGGAATCCCCATGCGCGGGGGATCCCTCGCTGCGCTCGGGATGACAGAGGCCGAGAATGTCGTCCGCGCTCGCGGCCACGCGGTAATCGCGCTCGACCGGCGGCGCCTCCGGCAAATACTCCTGCATCAGCGACGCGAATTCGAGGCGCGAGAAGACGTCGTGCAGCTTGGCGCGGTCCGGCTCGCTGCGCTTGTAGCGCTCGAAGTCCGCGTCGACGCCGAGGTCGCACTTGATCCGCGCCAGCTCGCGCGACATGAAGGCCTTGTCGCGGTGCTCCTCGAGCTTTTTCCGCTGCGCCGGCTTGAGCTTGTCGAGGTTCTCGTAGACGCCCTCGAGCGAGCCGAACTCGCTGATGAGCGCCTTCGCCCCCTTCTCGCCGATGCCGGGGACGCCGGGGATGTTGTCGATGGCGTCGCCCCAGATCGCCATCACGTCGACGACCTTTTCCGGCGGCAGGCCGAACGCCTCCTCGACGCCTTTTGGGTCGTACATCACCTCGCGGCCGGTGTGATAGAGCTTGATGCCGCCGCCGACGAGCTGGAAAAAGTCCTTGTCCGACGTGGCGATGACGACGTCGTAGCCGCGGTCGCGCGCGCTGCAGGCGAGCGAGCCGATGAGGTCGTCGGCCTCCCAATCGGTGACGGTGATCTTCGGGATGCCGAGGCCTTCGAGGACCTCGTCGACGAACGGGAGCTGCACGGCCAGGTCGTCGGGCATCGGCCGGCGGTCTTTCTTGTAGTCGGCGAACGCTTCGTGGCGCGTCTTGGCGCCGCTGACGTCGAAGGCGACGGCGACGAGGTCGGGCTCGTGGTCCTTGAGCATCTTCCGCAGCATCGTCGTGAAGCCGTAGACGGCGTTCGTGGCCAGGCCGGAAGAGTTCGTGAGGCCGCGGATCGCGAAGTAGGAGCGGTAGACGTTGTTGGAGCCGTCGACGATGAAAAAGGTCGGTTTCTTCAAGGGTGCATAATTTATCCGAGATGACGCCCGCCGCGGAGCACGCGTTCGCCTGCGCCGCCTGCGACGCGCAGGCAGGCCTGGTGCAGCTCTTCGGCCCGGCCGGCAGCGCCGGGATCGTCCGCGACAGCTTCACGAGCCGTCTGACGCTGCGCGTGAGCGCGGACGCGTTCGAGCGCGTGCAGCGAATGATCGAGGCCGGCGATGCCGCCGGCCTTTACGCCTTCGACCTCGAAGTGGCGGCGTTCTACTGCCCGGAATGCCGCGCCTGCTATTGCGGCAATCACTGGAGCCAACACAACGTCTTCGAGGAAGAGGACGGCTTGACATGGCATGACTCGATCCGCGGCTGCTGCCCGCGCGGCCACGATCGGATGCTCGAGGATTGATCAATGCGAAAGCTTTTGGTGGTGCTCTCACTGTTCGCGGCCACGACCGCGCCCGCCCAGGTCGCCGAGGGCGATCAGCATTACGCGCTGCGCGCCGAGGGGCACGTGGGCGGACACGCGAAGCCGGCCCAGATCGACGCGGCCATCGCCGCGTACCAGCGCGCGATTTCGGCGAACGGCCGCGATCTGGAAGCGCGATGGAAATTGCTGCGCGCCTATCGTTTCAAGGGAGCGTACGTGGCGTCGACGAACGACGAGAAGAAGAAGGTCTACGCCGAGGCCAAGAAGGCGGGCGAGGAAGCGCTCGCGCTGCTGCACGTCGCTCCGAAGGCGACGGAGAAGCAGGCCGCCGACGCCGTGCGCACGATCCCCGGCGCCGGCGAGACGTTCCTGTGGGACGCGGTGAACTGGGGCGAGTGGGCGCTCGCCTACGGCAAGATGGCCGCCGCGCGCGAGGGCGCCGCCGACCGGATCAAGCGCGAGGCGACGATCGCGATGCTGATCGACCCTAAGCTCGAAGGCGGCGCTCCGTCCCGCGTCCTCGGCCGCCTGCACGACCAGACGCCGCACATCCCGTTCATGACCGGCTGGGCGTCGGAGAAGGAAGCGGTGCGGTTCCTCGAGGAGTCGCTGAAGTACGATCCGACGAACAAGATCACGAAGGTCTTCCTCGCCGAGGCGATCGCGGGCGATGACAAGCCGAGAGCGGTGCGGCTGCTGAAGGAGTGCCTCGCCGCGCCGAATCCGCCGGAGTACGAAGTCGAGCAGGCGGCCGCGACGGAAGACGCGCGGGCGCTGCTCAAGAAGTGGGGCAGCTAACTCCAATGCGGCGGGCATTGGAGCGCCGCCGTCCCGGCGGCCGGCGAGGCGGCGTCCTCGCCGCCTCTCATGAACGCCGGCGGGACGCCGGCGCGCCCGCCGGCGAGGACGCCGGCGCTCCGAGCCTAGTCAAACTTAAGGCCAATTGCAGCTAACTCGGTCCCGCCAGCTCGATCATGGCTGCTGCTGCGTCGGCAGCGCGGCGATGAACTGCGTGTCGCCCGTGGCGTCGACGGTTGTCGCGTAGGCGATGCACGTGCCGGCGATCAGCGTGACGTGGACGCTCGTGGTCTCGTCGAGATGCGTGCCGAGGTGCGACTCGAGGTCGCCGAGCGTGTACGACTCATCCTCGGCCAGCCCCTCCTCGATCGCCTTGCCGATCGTCTGCCCGGTGCGCGAGCGCGCGGTGATGCGGAACGTCGCCGGGATCGCGCCGACGTTCACGATGCCGATGTTGATCCGCGGGCTCTTCGTCGACGGGATGCCGAAGATCGTCAGGTCGTCGGCGGGCGAGCCGGCCGTCGCGGAGTCGGCCATCGTCAGCGGCGGATCGATCGTCGCCTTCGCGTCGTGCGCCACGTCCGCGGTCTTCACGCGGGCGACGGGCGCGGCGCCGCGGTACTCGATCCACAGCACGCCGCGGCTCTCCGGCGCGCCGAAGAGCGAGCGGACGACGTCGGGCCAGACGATGCTCTGGTGTCCGCCGAGGACCACGGCGCGATGGCCGCGGATGTCGCCGGCGACGTAGCGGAGGTCGAGCGAGAGCGGGGCGGCGTACGGGTTGTGCAGCATCAGATCGCTGCGCCAGTACGCGCCGCCGACGCCGGGGACGGTGCCGACGGTCGGGAAGACGACGCGCGAGCGCGCGCCGATCTGGCCGAGCTGCTTGAGGTTCGGAATCGCGAAGCGGCGCATGTACGCGGCGAGGTTCAGCGGCGGCGCGGGCGACTTGCGCACCCACACTTCGACGCCGCGCGAGGTGTGCGCGAAGGAGTAGAAGTCGTCGAGGTACGCGGCCACGCACTGCGCGCGGATGGCGTTGTCGATGCCGTCGAAGACGTCGAACTCCTGCGGCGAGCGGCGGATGACGACGGGCGGCTTAGCGCGCTCGAGGGCGAGGATGGTCTCGCGCTGGAACGCCGGCGGCGAGAGGATCGGCACCTGGTAGAAGCGCGTCGGGTTCGAGCGCTCGCAGAAGAAGTAGAGCGCCGGCTGGTTGGAGAAATCGAAGATCGGCTGGTTCGGCCTGGCGTGCTGCCAGACCCAGTAGCGCACGGCGTCGATGCGGTTCTTGATCTCGGCGGCCTGCGGGTCGCGCGGCCCCGCGCCGGTGACGCGGCCCTGGTAGTGCACGGTGTCGTCGAGCCGCGCGTTGGCGATGTCCGGCACCCACAGCGCCACGGCCAGCAGCGGCACGAGGAGCAGGACCCACAGCCGCGCCGCGCGCGTGAAGAGGACGAGGAGGATGAGGATCATCGGGCCGATGAGGAAGGCGGAGAAGTATTGATGCGGGAAGTCGGCGCGGCCGAGAGCGCTGCGCTGGGTGAGCACGGCGAAGACGGTGAGGGCGAAGAGGGCGGTGTCGATCCACTCCCACTTCCTGCGCCGCCACAGCAGCACGGCGATGGCGATGCAGATGACGAGCGGGTTGAGGATGAAGCGGAAGTTCTCGTAGAGGATGAAGTCGGAGAGGGTGTGCAGGTTGAGGTTCTTGCTCTTGAACGTGCTCGTCAGATCGGGGAAGGGGAGCGACCAGACGGCGTCGATGATTTTCGGGAGCACGACGAAGGAGGTCTCTGCGAAGGCCTTCAGCGCGGCCTTGGATGCGAGATAGAGGAGGAAGGGGACGGCGCCGGCAACGATGCCGATCGTAAAGCCGGCGACCTCGCCGGCCGGAACGGCGGCGCCCCCGCCGCCCCCGGACGCGGGACGCGTCCCCTCCGGCCGGCGGGACGCCGACACCACGACGATCATCCCCCCCACGATCGAGTACAGCCCAATGTCGAAGCTGAAGAAGAGCGTGACGCCGGCGGCGATGCCGCTGAGGACGTAGAGCGCTTTCGAGCGCCGGCGCAGCGCGCCGAGGAGGAGCGCCAGGACGAGGATCTCCCACAGCTCGCGCTCGTTGTCGACGGTCGTGACCGCGCCGAGGAGCATGACCAGCGCGGCGAGGGGGATGGAGTCGAAGACGGCCATGCCGACGTACCAGAGCGCCGGCACGGCGAACGAGCCGAGGACCACCGGGCGCGCCAGCGCGATGTCGACGTTGCGGCCGAAGAGCTGGAACAGCCAGGCGTCGAGCTGCCCGTCCTCGAGCAGGCCGTGGAGGACGAAGACGTCGCGGTACGGGACCTTGCCGCGGAGGTAGTCGAACGCCGGGCCGAGCGACTCGCCGCGGTGGAAGAGGTCGATCCACTGCGTCAGCGCCGCGGTGGAGGCGTAGCTGAGGCAGTAGAGCAGCGCCGGGATGATGACGTAGGCGACGACGTTGCGGACGCGCGTCGGATCGACCGCCGTGCGGCCGCGCAGCAGAATCAGAATGGCGATCACCGCGACGGCCATGACGGTCGAGATGGCGATGTGCGCGGGGACGAAGCGGAGGCCGAGGGCGGGAAGAATCACGAGCGGCAGCGCGCCGACGGCGACGCGCTGGAACGCGATCTCGAGCGTGATCTCGGTCGTGAGCGAGGCGATGCGCGCGATGAGCGCGAAGGCGCACCAGAAGAGGACGACAAAGAAGGCGACGAAGACGAGCTCGAGGAAGAGCGTGGCGACGTGGGCGATGCGGTGCCACGTCCCGATGTAGAAGAAGAGGATCCACGCCAAGGCCTCGGTGGTGATGAGGGCGTTGAAGGCCTTCATCTTCAGGAGGCGGCGCAGCCACAGCGTGCGCTCGATGAGAAGCAGCGCGCGCGGGCCGAGCTGGGACGCGGCGAGCGGGATGATGAGGGGCCAGCCCCACTTGAACGTGGTGAGGTAGAGGAAGGGGGCGAGGAAGAAGGGGGCGACGAAGAGGGCGGACGCGAGACGCGTCCGCGCCAGCGGGCGGGACGCCCGCGTTCCGAGGCGATAGAAGACGATCGTGGCTGGCGGAACGAGAATGAAAAACAACAGGGCGGTTAGGTAGTCGCGGAGCTTCGACGCGCCTTCGACGGTGACGCGGCCGACGGCGACGGGGGCGGTGGGCGGCACGCCGCGCAAGAGCTGCGTCGCGCCGAGGAAGATGCCGCAGGCGAAAAAGAACGCCGCCAGCCAAAGAAGGGCTTTGAGGACGCGCGACACGCGCGAAGGAGTGTATGCGAAAGCCCCCGTCATGCTGAGGCGCGGAGACGCCGAAGCATCTCAAAATGCGCGGATCGTCGCATTCGGAGATCCTTCGCCGTCTGCGCCGGCTCAGGATGACGCGAGTCGCGCGACCACTGCGTCGTGCAACGCGGCGATCGTGGCGCTCTGTGCCTCGATGTCGACCGATCTGCCGTGCCTGCGGATCGCCTCGCTCGTGATCGGCCCGATCGACGCCAGGATCGCGCCGTTGGCGCTGCCGCCGCTGGCGAAGAAGTTGTCGACCGTCGACGCGCTCGTGAACGTGACGACGTCGACGTCGTGCAGCTCGCCGGCGTCGTGCGCCACCGGGACGTTGCGGTAGGCGACGGCGAGGTGGACGTCGCTGCCGCGCTTGCGCAGCTCGTCGAGCAAATCGTCGCGCCCCTCCTCGGCGCGGACGATGGCCGTGCGGCCGGGATTCTCGGGCAGCAGCGGGATCAGCGCCGACGACATGAACTTGTCGGGGACGAGGTCGGGGGCGATGCCGCGCGCGCGCAGCGACGCCGCGGTCGACTCGCCGACGGCGGCGACCTTCGACGCGATCGCGCGCACGTCTTTCCCTTTCGCGAACAAACGCTCGAAGAATGCATTCACGCCGTTCGCCGAGGTGAAGATCAGCCAGTCCCACCGCTCGTCGACGGCGCGGTCGAGCGACGCGTACGACGCCGGCGGGGCGATCTCGATCGTCGGGAACTGCACGACCTGCGCGCCGCTCTCCTCGAAGAGGCGCTTCAGGTCCGAGGCCTGCTCGCGGGCGCGCGTGACGACGACGCGGCGGCCGAAGAGCGGCTTCGACTCGAACCAGCCGATCTTGTCATGCAGCTGCACGACTTCTCCGACCACGATCAGCGCCGGCGGCTCGACCTTCGCCTCGGCCGCGCGCGCCTCGATGTCGTCGAGCGTCCCGGCCACCGTGCGCTGCTCGGGCCGCGTGGCGTGCGAGATGACCGCCACGCGCCGCGAGCCCGGCACGCCGTGCTCGCGCAGCTTGCGCGCGATCAGCGGCAGGTTCGCCAGGCCCATCATGAAGACGATCGTCCCGTCGAGCTGCGCGAGCGCGGCCCACTGGATGCCGGTCGACGCCTCGCTCTCGTGCCCCGTCACCAGCGTCACCGACGTGGCGTGGGCGCGGTGCGTCACGGGGATGCCGGCGTACGCTGGCCCGGCGATCGACGAGGAGATGCCGGGGACGATCTCGAACTCGACGCCGGCGGCGACGAGCTCCTCCGCCTCCTCGCCGCCGCGGCCGAAGACGAACGGGTCGCCGCCCTTGAGGCGCACGACGCGCTTGCCGTTCTTCGCCTCGTCGACGAGGAGCTGGTTGATCCGGTCCTGCGGCAGCGTGTGCGCGCTGGCGCGCTTGCCGACGTAGACGACCTGCGCCGTCTTCGGGAAGCGCGCCACGATCTCGCGCGACACGAGCGCGTCGGTGGCGATGATGTCGGCCGTGGCGATCAGCTCCGCGGCGCGCATCGTCAGCAGGCCGGGGTCGCCGGGGCCGGCGCCGACGAGGAACACTTTTCCGTGGCTCATTTGAGCAGCTCCATGGCTCCGCGGTCGACGAGCTCGTCGAAGACTTGCTGCACGACCGCGCCGGCGTCGCTGCCGTCGCGCACGACGCGCAGGTTGCGGTCGCCCTCGATCTCGCCGAAGAAGGCGCGGATCGTCACGTGTCCGTTCACCGTCGCGTGCACGGCGACGGCGGAGTAGCAGTCGAGCATCTCGCCGAACTTCTGCAGCACGCCGCGCTCGGCGCGCGCGGCCGCTTCGCTGGGCGGATGGTTGATGGCCGCGGCGGCGGCGCGGGCGTCGCCGTCGTCCTTGTTGCACTCGAGGGCCACGATGCCCTGCCCCGCGGCGGGGATCATCTGGTCGACGTCGAACTGCGCGGTGATCTCGCTGCCGCGGCCGAGGCGGATGAGGCCGGCCGAGGCGAGGATGGCGCCGTCGTAGAGGCCGGCGCGCAGCTTGTTGATGCGCGTGTCGACGTTGCCGCGCATCTCCTCGAGCTTGAGCGACGGGAAGAGCAGCCGCAGCTGCGCGCGGCGGCGCGGCGCGCTCGTGCCGACGACGGCGCCGCCGCGCAGCGCCTCGATCGGCGTGCCGTCGAGCTGCACCCAGGCGTCGCGCGGGTCGGCGCGCTTCAGGAATCCGGCGAGCACGAATCGCTCGGGGATGATCGACGGCACGTCCTTCAGCGAGTGGACGGCGACGTCGACGTCGCCGCGCGTCAGCGCCTCTTCGAGCTCCTTGATGAACAGCCCCTTGCCGCCGATCGACGCCAGCGACACGTCGCTGCGCTTGTCGCCGGTCGTCTTGATCACCACGATCTCCGGCTTGTAGCCGAGCTCCGCGAGCCGGTTCGACGTCTCGTTGGCCTGCCACAGCGCGAGCTGGCTGCCGCGCGTTCCGATGCGGATGGTCTTGCTCATCGCAGGCCGAAGATCTTTCGGATGGTCTTGCGGATCGTCTCGCGCTGTTCCTGCGGCTCGTCCGCTTCCTTGAGCTGGAGGATCGGGTAGTGGAGGATCTTGTTGACCATCTGCGTCGTCATCAGCTCGATGGCGTCGCGCTGCTCCGGCGTCATCGGGCCGACGCGGCGGAGGCACTTCTCGAGCTCGGCGGCGCGGATCTCCTCGAGGCGCTGCTGCAGCTCGACGATGGTCGGCACGGCGTCCTGCATGGCCAACCGCCGGCGGAACCCGTCGACTTCCTTCGACACGATCTCCTCGGCCTGCTGCGCTTTCTTCATGCGCAGCTCGCGGTTCGACTCGGCGACGAGCTGCAGGTCGTCGATGTTGTAGAGGTACGCGCCGTCGACGCCGGCGATGGCGGGGTCGATGTTGCGCGGCACGCTGAGGTCGATGAGGAAGAGGTTCTTCCGCCGCCGCGTGGCCAGGGCGCGCTCGACCTGGGCCTGGTCGATGACGAAGTGCGGCGCGGCGGTGGAGGCGATGACGATGTCGCACGTGGCCAGGAACGGCTCGACGGCGCCGAACTGGATGGCTTCGCCGCCGAAGCGCCGGGCCAGCTCCACGCCGCGCTCGTAGGCGCGGTTGGCGACGAAGATCTGCCGCACGCCGGAGCCGGCGAGGTGCTCGGCCGTCAGCTCGCCGATCTCGCCGGCGCCGAGGAGGAGGGCCTGGAGGCCTTTGAGCTCGCCGAAGATTTTTTTGGCCAGCTCGATCGCCGCGTATGGGACGGAGACGGCGTGCTCGCCGATGCCGGTGTCGGTGCGCACCCGCTTGGCCACGCGCATGGTCTGCTCGAAGAGCTGCGTGAGGAGCGGGTCGAGCGCGCCGCAGCGCTGGCTGGTGAGGAAGGCCGCGCGCACCTGGCCGTGGATCTGCGGCTCGCCGACGATCATCGAGTCGAGGCCGGAGGCGACGCGGAAGAGGTGCTTGACGACGTCGCCGTGGCGGAGGATGTAGAGGTGCTTCTCCAGCTCCGCGCGCTCGGCGCCGGCGTGCCCGGCGAGCCACTGGACGATCGACGCGATCACGTCCTCGTCGCCGGCGGAGACGAAGATCTCGACGCGGTTGCAGGTGGAGACGATGGCGGCGCCGTCGACGCCGTCCATCGCGCCGAGCGATTCGATGAGCTCCGGCAGCTTCGCCTCGGCCACGCTGAGCCGCTCGCGCACGTGCACGGGGGCGGTGCGGTGGTTCAGGCCGATCGCGATCAGCGCCATAACACCCTCCTTCGCCCCGCTTGCGGGGAGAAGGTGCCGCGAAGCGGCGGATGAGGGGCGCCATCCTGCAGACATTCCGGCGAGTGGCGCCCCTCACCCGGCGCCTGCGGCGCCACCCTCTCCCCGCAAGCGGGGCGAGGGGTTAGGAGGTGGCTATGCATGGCGAATCCCCAACACCGCCACCAGCACCGCCACCACGGCGCAGGCGGAGATCACGAGCGTCCGCTTGCCGCGGTAGACGCCGCCGATGTACGACTGCAGGAGCGTGGCGAAGAGCACCCACGCCACGATCGCCCCGACCTGCTTGACGCGCAGGTCGACGAGCTCCGCGGTCGTGCGGTACGACCAGAGGATCCCGGTCAGCAGGCCGAGCGTGTAGATGCTGAAGCCGATCGCCAGGGCGCGGTAGCTCAGCGTCTTGCAGACGTTCAGGCTCGGGATCCACTCCCACAGCGCGCCGCGCTGCTTCGACTTCAGAGACCGGTCCTGCATCCAGGCCAGGGCGTTGAAGGCCACGCCGATCAGCAGCGCGGCCACGCCGATCGTCGACAGGAGGATGTGCGTCGTGAAGAGCGCCGAGCGCGCCTTCGGATCGGCGAGCGCGAACGGCTCGTGCACGACCGCGGAAACCGTCAGCAGCATCAGCACGAGCGGGTAGACGAAGAACGACGCCGCCTGCACGCGGTAGCGGAAGAGGAGCACGAGCTCGACGACGAAGATCGTCCACGACAGGAACGCCGCGGTCTCGGGGAGGTTCGTCAGCGGCGGATGGTGCGTGCGGACGCAGATCGAGCCGATCCAGACGGTGTGGCTCACGAAGCCCGCCAGCATCAGCACCAGGCCGCCCGTCTGCAGCCGCTTCCCGCCGAACAGCGACGCCAGCGCGGCCACGGTGCCGACCGCGTAAAGCGCGAGTGCGAGGTAGAGCGTGACGTTCGGGCTCATGAGGCGAATTTCTTACAGAAGACGATTTTGTCGCACTCGATGCGATAGAAGTCCTTGATTCTCGAGATCTCGTCGTAGCCGCTGCGCTGATAGAAGCGTAGCGTCGGCGCATAACTTTCCTTCGACGACGTTTCGATGAGCAGCATGCGCCCGCGCTGGCGCCGCACTTCGTTCTCGACGAAGCGGAGGAGGAGCTGGCCGAAGCCCTGCCCTTGATGCCGCGGGTCGACGGCGAGCCAGTACAGGTCGAACACCCCCTCGGTCTTCGGCGTGGCGCCGTAGGTGACGTAGCCCTGGACCATGCGGCTCGGCCCGCTCTCCGGCGACTCGAGGACGAAGGTGAGGTACTCGGCGCGGGCGCCGTCGTCGAGGGAGTGGTCGACGAGCTCGACCGCGGCGCGGATCTCGTCGTCCGTAAACCGCGTCGTGGCAACGAGAATCTCGCGGATCCGCGAACGGTCCTTCGGCTCGGCTGGACGGATCTTCATCGGGGTCCCGACATGATAAATAATTTTACTGGCCGCCGCTCGCCGCATTGCGAGCGTCAGGTTAGAGCGCCTGCGAAACCGGGCAAAACGGGGGGATCACACGGCTTTGTGATATCGGTCACGAGCCGTCGTAAATGGTTGATACGCCGCCAACATCTCCCGCGGCAGCCACGCCGTGACCTCCGTGGCGTCCTCCATGTTCTTCTGCTCGTGGATGACGCCGACCTCGTGGAGTTGGGCGAGGAGGCGCGGTTCGCCGTGCGGGATGGCCAGCTGCACGACCTCGCCGCCGGCCAGCTCGCGGTCGCGGATGGCCTCGACGAGCTTGTCGATGTTCTTGCCGGTCAGCGCGGAGACGCCGACCGCCCCCTTCCGCCGGATCATCGTCTCGGCGCGGTCGACTTTGTTGTAGACCTCCATGACCCGCTCCGCCGGCACGCCCAGCTCCCGCAGGACCTCCTCGGCGACGGTGCGCTGCTCTTCGTAGTGCGGATGGCTGACGTCGATGACGTGCAGCACGAGGTCGGCGGCGACCGCCTCTTCCATCGTGGAGCGGAACGACGCCACGAGGTTGTGCGGCAGCTTGCGGATGAAGCCGACGGTGTCGATGACGACGGTCTCGCGCGGCATCTCGAAGGCGGCGCGCTGCGACTTGGCGTCGAGCGTGGCGAAGAGCTTGTCGACGGCCGTGGCGCCGCCGCGCGTGAGCTGGTTGAAGAGCGTCGACTTCCCGGCGTTCGTGTAGCCGACGAGCGCCACGGTGAACGCGCCGCTGCGTGCCTTGCGCTGCGTCTCGCGGGTCCGCTCGATCTTGCGCAGCTCCTCTTTCAGATGCGCGATGCGGTTGCGGATGATGCGGCGATCGAGCTCGATCTGCGTCTCGCCGACGCCGCGCGTGCCGATGCCGCCGGCCTGCCGCTCGAGGTGCGTCCAGGCGCGCGTGAGCCGAGGCAGGGTGTACTCGAGCTGGGCGAGCTCGACCTGCGTGCGCGCCTCGCGCGAGCGCGCCCGGCCGGCGAAGATGTCGAGAATGAGGCCGCTGCGGTCGATGACCTTCGTCCCGATGATCTTCTCGAGGTTGCGCACTTGCGCCGGTCCGAGGTCGTCGTCGAAGACCACGAGCGTCGCGTCGTGATGCCCGGCGATGGCCTTGATCTCCTCGGCCTTCCCCTTGCCGACGAACGTGGCGGGATCAGGCGCGACGCGGCGCGCCAGGACTTTTGCGACGACGTTGCCGCCCGCGGTCTCAATGAGCTTCTCGAGCTCGTCGAGGTGCTCCTCGGCGGCGCTGCGCGAACTTTCAGGCAGGAGCAAGCCTGCGGCGATGACGTTTTCGATCATTCGATTATAGGGCGCAGAGCGCAGGGGGCAGGGCGCAGGTGGTGTTCTCGCGACGACCACCACCTGCGCCCTGCCCCCTGCGCCCTCACGGCTTGTTATGCATCATCAGCCAACGCGAAAACTCATAAAACGCTTCCGGCAGCGACTCCGTCGTTCCCGCCTTCACGATCGTGTAGCGCGGCCCCTCGATCAGGCCGAGCGTCGGCGGCTCGCGGAAGGTCGTGAAGACGAACGCGGCCGAGCGCGGCGCGCGCTCGGGATCGAAGAGGTCGATGCCGAGGGTCTGGTTCTTGTACGGGACGCCGCAGAAGCTGGCCAGCGTCGGCATCACGTCCATGTGGCTCGAGGCGACGTCGATCCGCCGCGGCGCCACGTGGAAGCCCGGCGCGTAGATGATCAGCGGCACGTGGTAGACGAGCAGCGCCAGGTCGCCCATCTTCAGCGCCTCGCCGGGCACGCCGGTGCGCGTGCCGTGATCGCCGTAGAGCACGAACACCGTGTTCTTGAACCACGGCTCCTTGCTGGCCTTCTCGAGAAACAGCCCGACGGCGTGGTCGAGGTAGCGGAAGGAGTTGTACTCGTCGTTCGACTCGAAGCCGTTCTTGCGCAGGTCGTCGTCGCTCAGGATCTCGCGCGTGAAGCCGTGCGTCTCCTTCGGCACGGTGTAGGGGCGGTGGTTGCCGGAGGTCAGGATGATGGCGAAGAACGGCTTCGACTGCTTCGAGAGCTCGTCGTTTGCGGCGAGGAAGACTTCCTCGTCGGTCACGCCCCAGACGTCGACCGGCTTGGCCTTGTACATCCCCTCCTCGAAGATCTTCAGGCCGTCGATGTTGTGCGCGAGCATGCCGCGGATGTTCGACCAGTTCGCGCTGCCGCCGAGGAAGAAATACTTCTGGTGCTGGCGGAAGGCGTTGACGATCGTGTACTGATCGACGGCCAGCGGATTGTTTCCCGCGGCCTGCCAGGGGCTGACGTCGGCCATGCCGAAGACCGTGGCGAAGAGCGCGCGGGCGGTCTTCTCCGACGGCGAGTAGTCGTTGGTGAAGAGGATGCCCTCGCGCGCCAGGCGGTCGACGTTGGGGCAGCCGTTGGCGTGGTTGCCGAACGCGCCGCTCTTGTACGCGGCGAACGACTCGAGCTGGATGACGACGACGTTCGGCGTGCCCGTGGTCTGCGGGAAGAGCTTGCCCGTGCGCGCGAGCGAGAGCGTCTTCGGGTCGTAGCGATCGACGCCGGTGTAGCTCGTGATGACGGGATAGAGCCGCCGCACGCGGTTCTCGTCGAGCTTGACCGGCTCCTCGCGCATCGTCTCGAAGAGGAACTGCGGCGGGTTCAGCGCGAGCTCGGCGGCGAACGGGTCGCGCGCGACGTAGGCGTCGCTCCAGCGCAGCGGATAGCGCGACGCCTTGCCGTAGATGCAGGCGAGGAGAAAGATCGCCAGGGCGATGCGGTGCCACACCGTGTCATTCCGAGCCGCGACGACGGCGAGGAATCCCCTGCCGCGGGGGATCCCTCGCTGCGCTCGGGATGACACCTCGCCGCCCCGCAGCGCGAAGACGAGCGCGGTGAGAAACAGGAGGATGCCGAGGGCGAACCAGACGACGTGGTACGACTCCCACACCATGTGCAGGGAGATGAGCGGGTTGTGGAGGAACTCGAGCTCGCTGGCGTTGAGGCGCTGGTGGACGTACGCGTACGAGCCGAAGTCGGTGGCGTAGCAGAGGAGGACGATGAGCTCGAACAGCGCGGTGAGCGCGATGGCCCACCGCCGCCGCCCGCCCACCGCGAGCGGCACGACGACGAGCGCGGCCAGGCGGGCGTCGAACTTCAGGCCGAGGTAGAAGGCGCGGAGGAGATCGCCGCCGGCGAGGTGATGGCCGAACGCGGCCAAAAACGCCACGCGCAGCAGCGTGAAGACCGCGAGGTTGATGGCAAAGATCAGGAGCGTCCGGCGGATCATGCCGAGAAGCTCGGCGCCACGTTCGTCATGAACGTTTCCATGTTGCGCATCACCGCCTGCGAGTCGTGGTTGTTGAAATCGAACCAGAGCATCAAACGGTCTTCGGGGTGGAAGCGTTCCCGCATCTGCCGCGCGATCGTCTGCGGATCGCCGATCAGCGCGTTGTCCGTGGCGCGGCGGACTTTCTCCTCGTCGAGCGTCCCCTCGAGCGCGCGCCAGTAATTCGACAGCGCCTTCGTCGCCTCTTCCGGGCTCGGGAAGACCAGCACCGTGCGCGGCATGAAGCGCCGCCGCCACCCGCCGCCGTGGTATTCGCTCAGCATCCGCGCGTGCGTCTCCTCGATCTCCTTGCCGGGCGTGATGGAGAGGTTGAAGACGCCGACCGGCAGGATCGTGTTCGCGAACGCCTGCAGCGCCGGGTCGTGCGAGCCGATCGAAAGGTGCAGCAGGTCCATGCGCGATTCCTGCGGGACGATCTTGAGGTTCGGGAAGACCCAGCGCGGCGCGAGCGGCACTTCGTCGACGAACTGCCCGTGCGCGTCGAGGACGCGTTGCCAGTCGCCGTCGGAGCGGAAGTCGGCGCGGCGCAGCGAGCGCGCCGCGATCCTGTTCGAGCTCAGCGTCTCGCCCTCGAGCAGGCGGAGGAAGATCTCCGTCGCCTCCTCGAAGATCTTGTTCTTGACGACCGGCCACGCCGCCGCCTCGACCGGCGTCCGCGGCACGATGCCGTACGGGATGTTGATGAACGGGAAGCGCCCCGAGGCGAAGCCGATGGTGAGCTCGCGCCGCTCGTTCGGGTCGAGGCCGTGCAGGGCGAGGAACGTCTTGATCCGCTCCGCGTGCGCGATCGGGCCGCCGTTGCAGAGGATGTTCAGGATCGCCGAGCCGACGCCGATGCGCCGCGTGCGCGCGAAGATGCGATGCGCGAGTTGCAGGATGTCGGTGTTGAGCCCGATCTCGCCGACAAAGTGCGGGATGACGGCGCCCGGATTCGTCTTCTGCACCTCGGTGGAGAGGTGGCTCTCGGCGACCCACGCCGTGCCGAAGCCGAGGCGGTCCGCGAGCTCGACCTGCTCGAAGAAGTTCGCGAACATGGTCTGCTCGTCCGGCATGTAGCCATCGACCTCGGTCTGGCAGACCGAGAAGAAGATGTCGAATTCCACGCGCGGCATAGACTAGCATCCGATTGCATCGTCATCCTGAGCGCGAAGACGGCAAGGATCTCCGGATGCGACGCCGTTGCATTGCGAGCCGGAGCGAAGAAGGACGAATACATCGCACGGCGTTACGCAAACGCCGCGCATGACGTTGCGCGATTTCTTCACGCTATCCCCGGTATCGCGGCAGTCGTCGGATTCAGGAGCGCTCTCGTCCACCGGATGGCCGTACTTCGTCGCGCAGCAGAAACTTTTCGTTGCACGCATCAAGACCTTCGTTGCACGCATCAACCCCTTCGTTGCACGGATCAAGAGGTTTGTTGCACGGATCAAGAGGTTCGTTCCACGCAACAACATGCGTGATGGAAGAATCGGCCTTCCACTCCGTCGCGACGACGTCGATGACGCGCGCGATGCGGAAATCGATGCCCGGATCAGCTCGATCGATGGTTTTGACGCGTCGCTGACGCCGCGCGGCGCGATGGTGATCGAGCTCGACGCGATCGCTTGATGGCTGCAACAAGAAGCTTGATGCGTGCAACAGGATGTTGAAACGGCGTGACTGGGGCATAGACTACGTCATGATGCAGCGTGGGCGAAGGATCTCGGGGCTTCTCCTCCTCGCCTTCCTCGCCTGCACCACGCTCCACGTCGCCCGCACCGTCGATCCGCGCGAGATGACCGACCTCGCCGCGACCGGCGTCGCCCTCGACCTCCGCTACGCCACGACGAACAACTTCATGCACACGCAGCTCTACCCGATCGCGAAGGCGTATCTCCGCGCGCCGGTGGCCGCGGCCCTCGCGGACGTCGAGCGCGAGCTCGCGACGCAAGGCCTCGGCCTGAAAGTCTGGGATGCGTACCGGCCGTACAGCGTGACCGTGAAGATGTGGGAGCCGATCCGGAATCCCGACTACGTTGCCGATCCGAAGAAGGGCTCGCGGCACAACCGCGGCGCGGCGGTCGATCTCACGCTGATCGCTCTGAAGAGCGGCCGGGAGCTGCCGATGCCGACCGGCTTCGACGACTTCACGCCGCGCGCGCGGAACGACTTCAACGACCTGCCGGCCGAGGCGGTGGCGAACCGGGCCAGGCTGCGCGACGTCATGACCCGGCACGGCTTCGAGCCGCTCCCCTCGGAGTGGTGGCACTACGACTTCAAGGGTTGGGAGAGATTCGAACTGTTAGACGTTCCGCTGGAGTCGCTCGCCGCGCGACGGTGACGGACGTCGCGGCGTCGAGCTCCAGGACGACCGCCGTCGTGTGATCCATCTTCGCGGTGCCGAGCAGGCGCACCGGCGGCACGGCCTCGAGCGTCAGCTCCTCCGGACTGGCGTTCGCGACGAAGATCGTCACGCGCTTGCGCGGCGTCGCGGCGGGGACGAAGTGCTCGAACGGGTACGTCTCCTTCGCGGCTTTGACCAGCACGCCGTTCGGATTCTCGTCGACGAACACCGGCGACGCGGCGAGCTGGTTCGCCGCGGGCACGATCACGTCGGCGCGGGCGAAGCCTTTCTTCGACGCCGCGGTGATCAGCGTCTTCACCGCGTACCGGCCCGGCGGCAGCGCGAGCGTGGCCCAATATTTGAGGCCGTTCGCGCGCAGCTTTTCGCCGACCTTCGCCACGTCGAGGTTCACCTGCTGATACAGCCGGTCGCGCACGTTCCCCTCGTCGTCGAACGCGTAGACGTAGACGTCGATGGCGAGCGCGTTCGCCTTCACGTCCTTCAACAGGTCGGCGCCGTTGACGTCGACGATCACCGGCACCGAGCCGGGCAACCCGACGGCCATCGACGCCGTGCGGAGCTCCTTCTGCTCGACGTCGTTCATCACGATCTCCGCGTTCGTCAGCGCGCGCGCCTGCTGCGGCTCCGCGCCGGCCTCGTAGTAGCCGCCGCGCGCCGACGCCGTGGCGCCGGCGACGTTGACGAGCTTGACGTCGAGCTTGTGATAGCGCCCCGCCTTCATCGCCGGCGCGCTGAACGACAGCACGTAGACGACCTCCTCGGCGCGCATGAGCCGCTCGAACTCGCTGTCGAGCTGGTTCACGTTCTTGAACACCGTTCCGCCCGTCGGCTGCGCGAGGAGGCGCAGGCCGTCGTTCGTGTTCAGGAACTTTCCTTCGAGGTTGTTGTCGACGCGGATCCCCTGGATGTCGATCGCGTGCAGCACGACGTCGGAGCCGCGGAACGCCTCGGCCATCCGCCGCAGCGCCGACGCCGAGCTGTTCGTGCCGAAGCGCCGCTCGTCGTTGAAGAGGAGCCCGTTCGACTCGTAGCTGAGGTCTTCGCGCGCGTCGCTTCCCTGCACGAAGCGCGGGTCGAAGCCCTCGGAGAGGAAGACGAGCTGTTTGCGGCCGGGGACGCTGCGCAGCGCGTTCGCCAGCTCGCCGAGGAAGTCGATCTCCTTCTCGACTTCGCCGCGCATCGCTTCCTTGTTCTCGCGCTGCGCCGCGGCGACGATCGCGAACTGGTGCCACGTCACCGGATTCGAGGCGCCCCTCGCCCACACCAGGCCCGTCGGGACGGCGAACCCGTCGCGGCTGATGTGCAGCGGGTCGTGCGTGCGCAGGCCGCCGGGATCGGCGATGGCGTCGGCGACGAATTGCCGGTCGGTGGTGAACGCGGCGATGAGGTGGAAGCCGCGGCGGTCGATCGCGCCGACGCCGACGAGGTCGCCCGGCTGCACGCTGTGCGACACGAACTGCCGCGCCGCCTCCTGCGCGCGCGCCAGCGACGCGGGGCTGGAGAACGTGACGTCGAAGACGAGCATGAACTTGCGCCGCGCCGCGGGCGGCAGCGGCGCGACGGCGCTCGCGGAACGCCGCGAAGCGAAGTCGATCGCGTCGAGCGAGGCGACGGCGACCTCCTTCCCCTGATCGAGCAGCTTGAAGTTCGCGGCGGTGAGGCCGCGGACCGGGTTGCCCTTCGCGTCGACGACCGTCACCGGCACTTCGACGACGTTGACGGTGATGCTCTCGTTCATCTGCGCGCCGGCCGGAACGGCGAGCGCCGCGAGGAGTGCGAAGAGGAAGCGCATGGGTGCACGCTACGCCGTTGGACGCCGGGGCGCGGTGAGAAGGCTGTGACGGTACGCGACAGCGTCTCGCCTCGCGGGCGGCGGGACGCCGCCCGGCCGGCCGCCGGGACGGCGGCGTTCCTATTCCACGATGTGGATCGTCGCGGGCGCCGGCACTCTTCGCCGCGCCGAGGAACTTCACGTTCGCCGCCGTGTCGACCACGTCGCCGCGGAGCGCCGGCGTCCGCGCCGGCTGGCCGTGAGGCGTCTCGCCTCGCGGGCGGCGGGGACGCCGCCCGGCCGGCCGCCGGGACGGCGGCGTTCCTATT
>Ga0070717_10000515_pt1 | contig 24587 bp, 20 predicted proteins | sample LARL113metaG_FD_71366 | JGI IMG/M metagenome (GOLD analysis project Ga0070717, IMG submission 71366) | Corn, switchgrass and miscanthus rhizosphere microbial communities from Kellogg Biological Station, Michigan, USA - LAR L11-3 metaG | ecosystem: Host-associated > Plants > Roots > Rhizosphere ...
TCAAGCTCCGCAGTGCGACTCCACCGCCACGCGGCTGCTACGCTCTATATGCAAGAGGGGCGGCGATGACAAAAAAGCGCATCTCCAGCCTATGCCAGGTCTTGGTTCGAGCGAGGGTCGTCTTCGCGACATGTGATGACCCATGAGCTCGCCTGCTTATGTTCTAGCGATCGACCAAGGGACCACCAGCACGCGGGCGATCCTGTTCGACGCGGCCGGGCGGACGCGCAGCGTGGCCCAGGTCGAGCTCACTCAACATTATCCGCGACCCGGCTGGGTCGAGCACGACCCGGAAGAGATCTGGCAAAGCGTCGTTTCGACTTCCCGTGAAGCGTTATTGGCTGCCGATGGCCCGGTGGCGGCGATCGGCCTTACCAACCAGCGCGAGACAACGGTTTTGTGGGAGCGCGCGACCGGCCGGCCGGTTCATAACGCGATCGTCTGGCAAGACGGGCGGACCGCCGAGCTGTGTGCACGCTGGCGCGCCGACGGTCTATCCGAAACCGTCGCACAGCGTACCGGGCTCGTCATCGATCCCTATTTTTCCGCCTCTAAGATCGGCTGGTTGCTCGACACGGTGCCCGGATTGCGGGAGCGCGCCCGGGAAGGAGAGATCGCCTTTGGGACAATCGACTCTTTCCTGTTGTGGCGGCTTTGCGGGGGCCGGCGGCACGCCACAGATGTCACCAACGCCTCCCGCACGATGCTGTTCGATATCCGACGTCTCAGCTGGGACAGCGAACTTCTCGATGCCTTTGGGATTCCGAACACGATAATGCCGGAGGTGCTCGACACCGGTGCGGATTACGGCAGCACGACGCGCGACCTGTTTGATGCCGAGATCCCCGTTGCCGGGATGGCCGGCGACCAGCAGGCGGCGATGATCGGCCAGGCTTGCTTTCGTCCTGGCATGATCAAATCCACCTATGGCACCGGAGCCTTCGCGCTCCTCAATATCGGTCGCGAGCCGGTCGTCTCACGCCACCAATTGGTGACCACCATCGCCTATCGTTTCGGCGGTGAGACGGTCTACGCGCTCGAGGGAAGCATCTTTGTTGCCGGGGCGGCGGTTCAATGGCTACGAGACCGCCTTGGTGCGATCCGGGCTGTTGCCGAGGCTGACAACCTCGCCACGCGGGCCGACTCGCAGCAACGGCTCTACCTGGTCCCCGGTTTCGCCGGGCTCGGGGCACCTTACTGGAGCCCGCAGGCGCGTGGGGCACTGATCGGGTTGACAGCAGAATGCGGCCTTCCCGAGATCGCACGTGCCACCCTCGAGGCGGTTGGCTACCAGACGCGCGATCTGGTGGAAGCGATGGCGGCCGATGTCGGGACCGGGATCTCGACCCTGCGCGTCGATGGAGGAATGTCAGTAAGCGATTGGACAATGCAATTTATCGCCGACATCTTACCGGCCACCGTCGAGCGGCCGGCCTCGATCGAAACCACGGCATGGGGTGCCGCCTATGCCGCGGGTCTCGTCCGGAGTATCTATCCCGATCCCGAGACGATGCTCGCGCGATGGCAGCCGGAGCGGCGCTTTGTACCGGGAATGCCTTCGGGGGAGCGTGAGGAACGCTATAGCGGGTGGCGGCGCGCGGTCTCGGGAGTGTTGGCGGCCGTATCCTTCGCCTCCGCGGGGGCGGGCTCGTGAACCTGCTCTTCCCGCTTCCCGATGGCGGCGCAGCCGAATGCGTCGACACCCTATTGGCCCGTCCCGGCCTCCGCCTCGAGCGGATTGTCTCGTACGGACAGGCGAGCCCGCCGGGCTTTTGGTAGGATCAATCGGAAGGGGAATGGGTGCTGCTGCTTGCCGGCGCCGCGCGATTGCGCTTTGCGGATGAAAATGCGGCTCGGGTTCTCGGTCCGGGCGATTGGCTCGACATCGCCCCTAACCGCCGTCATCGGGTCGACTGGACCGACCCGATGGCTCCGACGGTTTGGTTGGTGATCTTCTACAGCTGAACGAGCTCTGACAGAACCTATGCGCCGATCACGGTGCGAACGAACGATCCGCCCTGCTCGATCGCCCGCAGGCCGGTTTTGAGCTCGGGGTGAAAAAGATGCCAGACATGGACCATCTCTGGCCAAATTTGCAGATCGACCCGCACGTCGGCGGCCCCGGCGAGCTTGGCAAGGCGCACCGCGTCGTCGAGCAGCGTCTCTGCCGCACCGGCTTGGATCATCAATGGCGCAAGACCAGTCAGGTCGGCGTAAATCGGCGCGGCGAGCGGCGAGCGCGGGTCTGCGCCGTTCAAATAAAGCCGGGCCATGTCCAAGATGCCGGCCTTTTGTACCATCGGATCGGCGGCAGCCTTTGTCGACATTGTCTCGCCGAGTGCTTCCAGATCGACCCAGGGCGAGACGCACCAGCCGCAGGCTGGTTGCGGCAGCCCGGCATCGCGGATCGCGATCATTGCGGATACGACAAGTCCGCCACCGGCACTGTCGCCCGCAATCGCCATGCGCCGGGGCTGATAGCCCCTCGACAACAAAAAGCGGTATCCGGCAACCGCGTCCTCGACTGCCGCCGGAAACGGATGCTCGGGTGCCAGGCGATAATCGAGGGCTAGTGTAAACGCTCTCGCCGCCCGTCCCGCTTCGCAGACCAGATGGCGGTGGCTGTCGAGCGAACCGATGACAAAGCCGCCGCCGTGCAGATAAAGCAGCGCGGCATCTCGCTCGGCCTGCGGTGTGGACGTCCATTCAGCACGAACCCCATTCGCGCTCGTCGCTTCGACGGCTACGTCTGGCGCCACGCCGTATTGGAGCCCGCGCGCGTCGATGTCCCTCCGCCGCTGCTTGTAGTCATCCGAACGCGGCCGGCTCGCCAGCTTGGCGCGCAATGCGCCGATCTCGGTATCGCTCATTTTAGTGTCCCATCGAGCCTTTGCAGGCACGGGTGCCCAGACCACTGGGTCGCGATCCGGGGCGACGATCCAGAGGTTAGTGTTACTTCCGCGGAAGGGCGAGGAATTTGTGCAGGATTAGACCGACGCTGGCGCATCAGCTTCTGCGGAAAGCCGCGTCAGGGATCCGAAGGCTGTGACCGCGAGGAGACCGGCCAAGGCGATGACGATAGCGAGTATTCGCGGATTCCCGCTGCTACCCAGCGACAGCGCGGCGGTCGCGGCCGCAGCACCCGTCATCTGGATGAAGCTTACGAGCCCCGAAGCAGTGCCGACGATCCCTCTATTGACACCAAGGCTGCCGGCGACGGCATTGGGCGTGATCAGACCGCTGCCGCAGCAGATCATGATCATCGGCCCGACAATTGCGTAGGGGCTCATGACGTGCAGGAGCGCCAAGACGAGCATGGCTAACCCGGCTGGGATCAGCACCGCGCTGCCGAGCGCGATCAGGGCATCGATGCCGAGCCGCCGCGTCATCCGGTTCGAGAAAAAGCTGCCGACCAGAAAGCCAATTGGCGGCAGAGAGGCATAATAACCGTAATCTTCTGGGGGGACGCCGAAGCCGATGATCAATACCGCGGGGGCGCCGGCGGCAAAGATGTGAAAACCCGCGTGAGCGCCAGTGGCCGTAAACGCGTATGCCAGAAAGCGCCGGGTTCCGAGCAGGGTGCGGTAGCTGGCCAGCATCATTCTGGCGAGCATCCTACCAGTTTCCGACGGCGGTTGGGCCGCAGAGGCCGTGTCCGGTACATTACAGATCACTAGCGCCAGAGCCGCAAAGGTGAACGCGGTGACGGCCGCGAAATTCGCCCTCCAGCCTACCCATGCCTGCAAATAGCCACCAGGGATCGGCGCGAAGGCTTGAACCAAAGTCATTGCGATGGCGATTCCGGCTATGATCTGAGCAGCACCGTCGCGGCCATAGAGATCGCGAATGGTGGCGCGTCCGACGACAAGCCCGGCAGATAAGCCAACCCCTTGGAGGATGCGAGAAGCAATAAGAAAGCCGATGGTCGGGCTGGCGGCACAGCTGGCACTACCCAACGCACCGAGCGCGACACCGCAGATCATCGTTCGCTTTCGTCCGTATCGGTCGGACAAAGGCCCGAGCGCCAGCATGCTCCCCGCAAAAGCCAACAGATATCCCACAAAGGTCAACTGAACGCGGGCAACCGACGTATCGAGCGCGCTAGCGATCGCTGGTATTGATGGAACGTAGATGGTCGAAGCCAGCATTCCAAGCGAGCAGGTAACGATCAGCGTCAGCAGGAAAAAACGTCCCGGAGCAGCGGTAACCGCCCCGACCGCGGCCCGATCGACGCGAGCGATCTTAAGCATTATTGCTCCCCCTTATGCGGGAGCATCTGCTAACGATGTCAGTGGCGGGAAATAAGTCGCGGAAACTTGTGGCAAGTCGCTTGCGACTCAAGAAACCGAAGCTTCGGAAAGTCTGTGATTTTGAGGTAAATATTGAAAAAGGGCGAGGTCTTTGAATGGAGCTGCCGCGAAGCCCGAGATCGGGAGGTGCTATCGAGTGCATCAGGGTCGCCGGCGTGAGGGAGGACGTCGATGGTAACGAGTGCGAGGATAGCTGCCTTGGTCGTCGCGTCCTAACGGTTTGCCGTGGTGACCCTTGCGGACGATCTTACTGACGATTTTTTGACGGGCCGTAATTAACCATGCTGTAGGCTGAGGTAGCTGTCACGGTAGTAAGCCGCGTAACCTGTTGCGCTAGGCGTAGCCAATCGGAGCGGGGACGGGACTCGATGCTCATTCGGGATTTTGCCCTAAGGGTCACCGGCGAAGCGAGAGTCACGTCCGCGAGGGTGGCTTGGGAAGATCAGGATATCCCGGAACAAATCCTCTTTTTCGAGGTCCAAGACACCGACAGCGACGATCCGCATGAGGCTGATGAACCGTCGGCCGATGCCTTCCTAACCGGGTGCTTTCCCTTGGCCGCAGTGCATGGGGAAGCAAGGGTTCGGATCGAAGGCGAGCCTTGCCCGATGCTTATCGAGGGCCTTCGGACCGTTCACGCCTGGTGGGAAAGTTGGGGTGGTATGCCCACGGCCGCCCCGGTGATCGAAAGTTCCGTCCAAGCCCGCCGCCGAAGCTCGACCGGACCCCGAAGAGCAATGTGCTGCTTGTCGGGCGGCGTGGACGGACTCCATATGTTGATGCGCAACCGGCAGCTCTATCGGCAGGGGGATCCAGGATATATCCGGGAAGCGCTGTTCATCCACGGGTTCGACATCGGCAAACGTGCGCGCGATCGCGAAAATGAGCGCTTTCGGATGGCCTTGCAACGCCTTGAGCCTTTGGGCGCGGAAGCTGGAGTGAGGATCATTCTGTGCCGCACGAATTTGCGTCATCTGCCCACGAAGCCGGATTTCTGGACGCATCGCCACAATGTAGCGGCGCTGGCTGCTGTCGGGCACGCGGCCGCGCATGGGCCGAGATTCCTTTTTATCGCGGGCGCATACCACCTCTCCAACCCCGTGCCAATGGGATCGCACCCCGCAGTCGACGGCTTATTCTCCAGCCAGCAGGTTACGGTCGTTCACGAGGGCGCACGATTTTCGCGGGTCGAAAAAGTGCGCGAACTCGCGAGTTGGCCGACTGCCCTGGCTACCCTGCGGGTCTGCCCCGCCAATGTCGGCGATAAACCAAATTGCGGCGTGTGCGAGAAATGCCTCGGTACCCGGCTCGAGTTGCTGGCTGCGGGCATCGAGGAAACGGCCGCCTTCGGGCCCAGTTTGACCCCGGTCGAGCTTTGGGAGGCGGCGGTGCCGACGCCGAGCGGCCATCGGGCGCTCCGTTATGAGGATCTTCTGCCATTCTTGCGGGCGCGTGGCCTCAACGAACTGTGTCGAGTGCTCGAGGAGAAGATAGCGATGTACCGGCAACGAGTTCGCGAGGGTGCACGATGGCCAGGTCTCTAACAGCAGCGAGGTAGGTTTCTGGTCAATCGAATTTGATTCGCTGTAGCAGAGTCATGAAGGGTTTTGCGGAAGCGATGGGGGCTTCATTGTTGTGATCGACCGCAGCGCACTTAGCTGCATATTGGGACGGTGGCGATGACATTGTCGATCAGCATTCTCGGTCCTTTGGTAATCGAGAGCGACGACTGGCGGCTGGGGAAGGTTCCCAAGAAGGCCCGCGCCTTACTCGCCTACCTCGCGGCCCAGGGCGGCCAGGCGGTTAGCCGCGAGCGTCTCGCCGACCTGCTTTGGCCGTATCAAGGATCGGAGCAAGCCCGTCATAGCCTTCGCAATTGCCTGTTGGAATTGCGCAAGGCCCTCGGGCCGAGTGAGGGCGTCCATCTGGTGACCGACTTTGCCAACTGCCGGCTTCAAGATGTCCCAACCGATCTCGACGATTTCGAGCGGTTGTCTCGATCGCAGTACCGGGCGGAGCTGCGAACAGCGGCCGATCTGTACCGTAGCGAATTTCTTACCGATTTTGATATCGACTCCGAACCGTTCCAGGAATGGCTGGCAGCGGAGCGCGATCGCACGCTGGCGGTGGTCTGCGATGTCTTGCATCGGCTGACTGCGGCCGAGGATGCCCCCGGAGAACATGAGGCCGCTATCCAGTTCGGGCGGCGGCTGGTAGCGCTCGACCCGCTCTCCGAGTTCGGACAGCGTGCGCTGATGGGCGCCTATGCCCGCGCCGGCCGCCGGGGGGAAGCCCTCAGACAGTATAAGAGTTGCTCCGAGACGTTGAAGCGCGAACTCGGTGTCGCGCCCGATCTGGAGACCCAGGCCCTGGCTAATGACATCGCCCGTTCTGGGGCAGCGAGGGAGCTTAGCTCGCCGGGCAGAGCGGCAGTTGATCGGGACATTACCAGTTTCGGCACCACGCCAGATCCGGTGCTTGAGAGGCGAACCCTGCAGCAGGCTGAGGCATCAAGCGAGGAGACGCTAAAGTTATGGTGGCCCTGCCTGCTGCCCAGCATTTCGGTGGCGGTGGCGCCGCTGCGGAACTTGACTGGCGATCCTGACCAGCAGTATCTCGTAGAAGCCTTCACCGACGACCTTGTCACCGACCTTCTTCGACACAGCCGTGCGCTCTCCCTCAAACCACTGGAGGACGAACGCGTTTCGTTGGGCAATGGTGTGAGCACGACTGAACGTGGGTTCGATTACATTGTCACCGGGAGCGCGCAAAGCAGCACTCCCGGCCTGCTGCGGGTCAACATGCGGATCACGGACGCGGCGACGTCCGAATATCTCTGGGCCGGCCGACATGAGTTCAAGCCTGAAGACCTTGCTCCGATTCAGACAAGGATCACTCGACGAATTTCTCGCGAACTTCACGTCCTCCTTCTCCAGGCTGCGAGCCGCCGTGCTCTGGTCGCTACGGGGGTGGATGTCAGGGTTACCGAATGCCTTTCGCGCGCGGCAAGCGCGCTAGAAAAAGGGATGCGAGCCGAGCTATCAGCCGAGGCGCAACGTTGGTACCTCGCCGCGCTAGCGATCGACCCGCGGAATGTTGAGGCGCTTACCGGCTTGGCGCGAACATGTCAGCATCTCGTTAGCAACCCGTGGTGGGGGGACCCCCGTGCATCAGTGGCAGCATCCGACCTCGGACGCGAAGCGGTGGCGATAGCGCTTTCGATCGCGCCGGGACATGCCGACGCACAATGCGTTCAAGGCATGCTGTACTCAGCGGCGGGACAGTTGGAGGATGCGGCGCGTGCGTTTAAGCAGGCCTTGGCAATGGACCAAGGTCTGGGGATCGCCCACGGCTTCGCCGGGTACAATGCCGCTTTTCTTGGTCGCGCCAATGAAACTATGCCGGCGGTGGAGCGAGCGATGCGCCTTGATCCAGCCGATCGACGGCACAGTATCTGGTATTTCTTTGGCGGTTTCGCCGAACTTCTCCTCGGCCGCACAGAAGTGTCGATCAGCCTGTTCGAGAAATCCCTCGAGCGCAACCCCAGCTACGGCGGAGCACAGCTCTTCCTGATGGCGGCCTTGTCGCTCATCGGACGGCGTGCCGAGGCTTCCGACACCGCGGCCTCCTTTCGCGCCCAATACCCAGATTACCGTACTAATACCTTCGAGCAGCTCTGGCTATCGCGTTCCGCTTGCGCCACTTATCGCACTCAGATTCAACCGCTGTTCGAGAAGATCTGCAGTCTCGGCGTAGCGAACTGACGGCCGGATGATGAGTGTTCGATCTTCCCCATCTCGCGACTATTCTCAATCCCGGCATCGCGAGACTGCGGCGGCTCGGAAAATGACGGGTGGCGCGCCTATCGGGAGCGACGCCGAGACCCACATGTCCGCGGCCGTAAACAGCACAAAACCGCGATGGCCGTGTCTGTCATCGAGTATCGCAGTAGTAGTCTCCCCCCTTCGCAATCTGACTGGCGACCCCCACCAGCAAGCTCTAGTCGAAGCCTTTACCGACGAACTGCTCTCGAATCTTCATCGGCATGGCCGAGGGTTCCTGTTGCAGCAGATAACGAACGAGCCGAAGGCCGAGGTTGAATCTGCCAGTGAGGTAGAGCAAAAAACCGGGTATTTAGTCACCGGAAGCGCCCAACGCGGCAGTCCGGGTATGCTGCGGGTCAACGTCCGGATCACCGATGCCGTGACGTCCGAATACCTCTGGGCTCGGCGTTACGAATTTAGGGCCGAAGAGACCGCCCTGGTCCAAGCGCGGATCATTCGGCGGATTTCTCGAGAGTTGCACGTGCTGCTCTTGCAGGATGAAATTCGCCGAGCGTCCCCCCCCTTCGCCGCGGAAGCTGATCCAAAGAAATGTCTCACCAATGCGGCTATCGCGCTGGCGGGTGAGCTGCGGCCGGAGCTCACGGCGGAGGCGCAGCAGTGGTTTCTTGCTGCACTCGCGGGTGATCCGCGCAATGTCGAGGCTCTCGTTGGACTCGCCCGAACCTGTCAAGAGTTGGTCAGCAATCCCTGGTGGAGCGATCCCCTTCCCGCAGCCGTCGCCTCAGATCTCGGTCGGGAGGTGATAGCGATAGCGCTGGACCTTGCGCCCGGCCATGCCGATGCTCATTGTGTTCAAGGAATGCTGTACTCGGCGGCGGGAGAATTGAACGAGGCGGCACTGGCGTTCGAGCGGGCCCTGACGATGGATCGGGGGCTGGCGATCGCCCATGGGTTTGCTGGCTACAATGCTGCCTTTCTCGGCGACGCCAGCCAGACGCTGCCGGCGATGGAGCAAGCGATGCGCCTCGATCGAGCCGATCGACGGCACAGCATCTGGTTCTTTTTCGGTGGTTTTTCCGAACTGCTCCAAGGCCGGACCGAAGCATCGATCGCCCTCCTGCGGAAATCTCTGGAACGCAATCCCAGCTACGGAAGCGCACGGCTGTTCTTGATGGCCGCGCTGTCCTTGAGCGGACGGCGCAACGAAGCCGCAAAGGATGCGGCGTCGTTCCGGCAGCAATATCCCGACTGTCCGGCCAGCGCCTTCGAGCAACTCTGGGTTAAGCGCTCGGAGTCGACAACCTATCGCGCGCAGATTCTTCCGCTGTTCGAGAGAATCCGCGATCTTGGGGTAGCAACCTGAGTCTCCGGGGTTGTCAGTGCTTCGCACGAGCCTTCTCGGGCCTCTCCTCACTTTTCCATAGCCGACTGCGAGCACAAGACGGGAATCTGTAACCAGTGCATCGCCCTCCACCAGGCGATTGTGATTCGGCAATACGGGTAGCAGCCCAGATCGGTCGAGTTACCGCCCCCCGGCCACGTCGGCTGAAGGCGCAGCAATCACTAGACAATCTAATAAAAATTTCAGAAAAGGCGATTTTCTGACGCTGGCTTGTACACGGAGCTGACTGCGATACGGTTAATCTGGTCGTTGGCTGAGTGGCAATGTGATTGCCTTTGCCAGACGCTGGCAATAGGGCCAGGCCTCACCGGTAGAAGGAACTTAAAATGCTCAGACTAATCAAACGCTTTCGCGTTGACGAGCGTGGCGCGAGCGCCGTCGAATATGCCATGCTTGTTGTTTTTATCGCCCTCGCCCTTGCTGCCGGCGCGCAGACGTTTGGCAGCGACCTCTCCACCTGGTTTTCAACCACCGGTGCCAGTATCAGCGGCCTCAATACCAATATCCCGGCACCCCATTAAGCGCCGTATACTGTGAAGGTCGGCGACCAGTGATCGTCGCCGACCCGCCACCTCTGTGTAACCCAGAGTAGGGGGTACGGCTCGTGCAGATGGCAGTCGTGGTTGTTGGAATTTGTCTCCTTGCCGTGATCGCCCATGGCGACATGCGCACGCGGCGCATTCCCAATGTGCACTCTCTCGCCATCGCGACACTTGGCTTGCTTCGGATGATACTCGTCTACGACCCGGTCGCGGCGGGTCACACTCTTGCGGCGGGGGCTGCGATCTTCACCGCCGCGCTACTGCTCTTCTGGTACGGCGCCGTTGGTGGCGGTGACGCCAAATTAGTTACGGCCACAGCGCTGCTTATCGGGTACCAAGATTTGTTCAGTTTTCTGTTCCTCATGAGTGCTTGCGGCGGAGCGCTCGCGCTGGCAATCCTCGCACGCGACAGGCTCCGCCAGCGGTTGCAGCTTTCTTCTCAGCGGGTGGGCACGCCGCCAGCGACTGAGCTCGCCGTGCGCACTGCGACACAGTCTTTCTCAACAGTGCCTTACGGCGTCGCCATCGCCGCCGCCGGCGTCGTCACGCTAGTCCTCAGCACTTCCTTAGTAAGATGAGCGCAATGCCCGCCAAGACGATCCTCACCGCGCTTTTCCTGATCTCGCTTGGTGTTTTGGTAGTCCTCGGCCTCCGCGCACTGCCGCGCCAAGTCGCTCCGGCAGTGAAGCACGACATCCTAGTCGCGAACTCGGCACTGCCTTCCGGGACGCTGCTGCGGACCAAAGACGTGAGATGGCAACCTCTCACCGGTACCGCTGAGCCGGATCAGATTCTACGGTCTCCGGACGCTGGCGGTGCCGCCAATCTCGAACTCGATCAACAAACGCGCGCCGAAGTATATGGCGCGGCATTGCGCGCCGGCGTCACGGTCGGCGACCCTATCCGGCGCGGTGCCATCGTAAAGCCGGGGGATCGCGATTTCCTTCGGATCGTCCTGTCCCCCTTGGCACGGGCGATCGCGATCCCAGTGGCCACTGGCGGGGCCAGCACGGGTCTGCTGTACCCCGGCGACCGGGTCGACGTCATCCTGACTCAGACCTTCAAGAATGACCCACCGCTGACGCGCCGCTCCGTCAGCGAGACTGTCGTCGAGAGCCTTCGCGTGCTGGCAGTCGACGCTCCGGATACAAAGCCGAGCAGTGGGACCGCCAATTTTGGCCGGACGGTGACGTTGGAGGTAACGCCCGAGCAGGCGGAGAAGATCAACGTGGCTGCTGAGCTCGGCAAGCTCTCGCTGACGTTGCGGAGCGTCAGCGGTACTGACGGCGCTGCTGTGGCATCCACATCGGGGCCGGTGCGAGGGACCGGTGTCAAGCCGACTTGGGCCGGCGATGTCTCGCCGGCATTGGGCGATGCTATGCCACCGAACAAAGTGATCGTCGCCGAGCAGCCGCCAGTAGAGGTCATTCATGGAACGAAAGCTGTCGCGGTAAAGCCCCAGTGACGGTTTGTGCCCCGCCCCGGCTGTCTTGGATCACCCCCCGAGGCGTGCGGCAATGAACGCTGTTCAGCTGCTGAAAAGCCCTCTCGAAAACCCGACGCCGATAGAGAAAGCAACGAAGCCACTGCCGGGGCGAGCTCGGTTGATGGCCTTCCTTTTGGACGGTCAGAGCGAAGCCGCGTTGACCGCATGTTTATCTAAACTGTCGGTTTCTAGTGTCACGATCAAGCGGGGTGGGATTACCCGAGCCATCAAATATCTCGAGGTCGAACGATCTCCCGAAACCATTATCGTCGACATCAGTGGCGTCGACATGCCGGCCTCTCAGGTACACGAGCTCGCCGAACTCTGCGAGCCTGGCGTCACCGTGGTCGCGATCGGCGACCGAAATGATGTCGGCCTCTATCGCGACTTAGTTCAAACGGGAGTAAGCGAATACATCGTCAAGCCGCTGACTGCACACCTGCTGGCGAAGGCGCTGACTTCGACGACACACAGCACAGTAGAGGGAAGCCCGATCAGTCGGAAGCTCGGAAAAGTCGTCGCCGCAGTCGGTGCACGAGGTGGCGTTGGCACAACAACGCTGGCGATCAACTTGGCGTGGTACCTCGCCAATCAACAGAACCGGCGGGTCCTGCTCCTCGACCTCGACTTGCAGACCGGCGACTGCGCCCTTGCGCTGAATCTTGAGCCGACGCCTGGATTGCGTGAAGCGCTCACCAATCCGGTGCGTATCGACAACGTCTTTCTTGAACGGACTGTAGCGATCCACGGCGAGCGTCTCTTCGTGTTGAGCGCCGAGGAGCCGTTGCGCGTCGACGCAGAATTCACGGCTGACGCCGTCGAGACCCTTGTCGGGGTCTTGCGCACCCAGTTCCATTATATCGTAGCCGATGTACCACGAATTCCTGCGGCGCCCTTTAGGCGAGCGCTCGATATTGCAGATATTCGAGTGATCGTCGCAGATCAGACGCTGCGTTCGGTCCGAGACACAGTGCGGCTGCGTGCCGCGTTCAGCGAAAGCGATAAAGCGCATCGTGACCTTCTCGTTGTCAACCGCAGTGGCGAAGGCGGCCGCCTGGCGATGACTCTCGAAGAGATGGCTAAAGTCCAACTGCGTCCGGAGTTTGTGATCCCATTTCGGCCGAAGCGGTTCACCGCGCCAGGTTTGGCGCACAACACCGCGTTCACTAATGCAGTTGCGGCTCTTGCGGCAGAGATCTCGGGACGAATGCCCGAAAGAAATCGCTGGTGGAGGTTCGGCAAATGATGACGACTGGCTTTGGACGCCGCATTACTGAACCTCGACATCCGGGTCTTGTGCTCGTCGGCAATGCGCCTTCAGAGACTGCCGGCTCCCTCGCCAATCTTGGCCTGCTCAGCGAACTCAAGGAGCGGATTCGCGCCGTTCTGTTGACGAGGATCGATCCGAGCGTGGCTGGCCGCATCCCGCGCGCTGCATTACGGGTGGAAATCGCGAAGTTGGTGAGCGAGATCGCCACCGAAGAACGAGTCCAGCTCAACAAGCTCGAGGAAATGGCGCTTGCGGCCGACCTCAGCGACGACATGGTTGGGCTCGGGCCACTCGAGCCGTTTCTCGAAGATGACGAAATTACCGATATATTAGCAAATGGCCCTTTGGACATCTATGTCGAACGGGCCGGAAAGTTGGAGAAGACCGGCGCGCGGTTTCGCGATGCCCAGCATCTTGTAAACATCGCCCAGCGCATCGCGACCGGTGTCGGTCGGCGTATCGACGAGTCGAGCCCCATGGTCGACGCACGACTGGCCGACGGCAGCCGCGTCAATATCGTGTTGCCGCCGCTTGTGCTCAACGGCGGAACCATCTCGATCCGCAAATTCCCGAAGCGCAGCTTGACGCTCGACACGATGGTGCGTCAGCTAAACCTGTCTGCGGACGTCTCACGAGTGCTGCAGGTAGCCACCCGCTCGCGGATCAATATCCTGATCTCCGGTGGTACCGGGTCGGGGAAAACGACGTTGTTGAACGCGATCTCTCAGTACATCGATTGTGATCAACGGGTAATCACCGTTGAAGACGCTGTCGAGCTGCGGTTACAGCAGCCCCATGTCGTGCAGATGGAAACGCGCCCGCCCAATATCGAGGGTATTGGCCAGGTCCAGCAGCGCGAACTCGTCCGCAATGCTCTGCGCATGCGCCCGGATCGCATTATTGTCGGCGAGGTGCGCGGTCCCGAAGCGTTCGACATGCTGCAAGCAATGAACACCGGGCATGACGGCTCGATGTCCACTATCCACGCCAACTCGCCGCGCGACGCGCTCTACCGCGTCGAAAATATGGTGATGATGGCCAACCTAAATCTACCGCTCAAAGCAATTCGTATGCAGATCGCCAGTGCCGTCAACCTGATCGTGCATGTCGAGCGGATGTGGGATGGTATTCGGCGGGTGCAAAGCGTCGTAGAGATCGCGGGTATGGAGGGCGACATCATTACTACTCGGGAGCTCTTCGCGTTCGAGTACCGTGGTCAGGAACACGACGGGCATATCGAAGGGATATGTGAGTCGACCCGAATGCGGCCCGATTTCATTTCGCGTGCCGCACACTTCGGCCTCGACAAAGAGCTGCTCGACGCCCTCGGCATCGGCGGAACGTAATTTGTTCGAGCACCTCCTCTTAGCGACCGTTGCCTCGGCGGCCCTGTTCGGGGGGGCGCTTCTGTGGATATTGCACGCCGAGCGCCGTAGGGCGGCCCTGACGGCACAGCTCAAGGCTATTACCGCGCGATCACCTCCCGCTGATCCGCTGGTCGTATCTCTGCGCAGGCCGTCCGCACAGGGCAAGGCGCTACCGACCACGGTGGCGGCGCGGCTCGACTTTGCCCTTGCGTCAACCGGCAATCGGATCGGATTGCTGCACCTTTGCGTCACCGGAATGATCGCGGGCGCAATGATCGCGCTAGTGGGTTTAACCGAAGAGTTTCACCCGTTGTTTGTGATCGCTTTCTGCGTTATCGCCGCAATCGGCGCTCCTGCCCTCCTGCTCCAGAACGCGCAAAGCCGGTATCAGCGGCAATTTCTCGATGCTTTCCCGGACGCCCTCGATCTGATCGTCCGGGCCGTCCGCGCCGGCCTCCCGGCCCCTGAGGCGTTAGAGGTGGTGACGCGCGAGAGCCGGCCTCCCGTCGGCGCCGAATTCAAACGCATGCTCGACGAAATGCGCATAGGGACCGAAATGGAAGAAGCGCTGCAGCATGCCGCCGACCGCATTCGCATCCCGGATTTTCGATTTTTTATGGTCGGCCTGTTACTCCAACGACAGACCGGCGGGGGCATCGCCGAAACTCTGTCCAATCTCAGCACCATTATCCGCCAGCGCAAGGCGCTGCGTCAGAAAGGCCGTGCACTGACCGCCGAAGCGCAAGCATCTGCTGCTCTGATCGCAACTACCCCCTTTGTCGCTGGCGGGGGTCTGTTCCTCATTAATCGTGAGCTGATGTCGGTCTTATTTGTCGACCCTCGCGGACGCTTCATGCTGGGGGTCGCCGTTGTTTGCTTGCTATCGGGGATTGTCACAATGAAGGCCTTGATCAAGAAAAATCTGCGCTAGCGAGGTTGTGGTTTTGATCCAAGTGCTGCGTCAAAGCATCGAGTCTTTTTTTGCCATCCGTATCGGCGAGATGTACTTTGGCCCGGTTGCCGCGTGCATTCTGATCGCGGCGCTGGCGGCGACCATACTGTCGGCGCTCGGGCTCTGGCGGATCGGACAATCCGAGGATCGTCAGCGGCGGCTCCTCAGCGCGTTGCGTCAAGTGCCTCATTTTCGCCCAGAGCCGCCGCCAGCGCGGCGTCCGACGTGGTACCAACGGTTGGGGACGTTAGTAGCCGCAACCCGGATCATTGGCATCGCGGAACAAAGGAGATTGCTGGCCGCTCTCGTGGCGGCCGGGGTCAAGGGGCATGGCAACCTGGCCGCCCTCGTCGCCGCCAAGGCTTGTAGTGCGGCGGCATTCGTCCCGCTCTGTTGGTTATTGTTCGAGTGGCGGCAATTCTTTGCCAGCGCGACGACGGTCAGGTTTGCGTTTCTCGTTGGCGCCTTCGTGCTCGGCTGGCGGTGCCCTGACGCGATCCTTTCGCGCCTCGCGACCAGACGCCGCGCCCGCCTCGAGGCGGGTATGCCCGATGCGCTCGACCTTCTGGTTATTTGCGCCGAGGCGGGGCTGAGCCTTGATCACTCGATCGAGCAAGTCGGCCGCGTTCTACGTTCTTCGAACCGCGAGGTGGCTGAGGAATTTGCCGCCACGGCGGCGGAGATGCGCGTCTCGTCCGCGCGTGGACAAGCACTTGAGAATTTGGCGCAGCGAGCAGGTCTTGCGAGCCTTCGCGGCATTGTCGCCGCGCTGAACCAATCAATCAAATTCGGCACGCCATTGGCGGCGTCGTTGCGCGTGCTCGCAGCGGAGATGCGCGCTGAGCGTTTGACTCGCTTCGAAGAGCGTGCGGCGCGTCTGCCGGTCCTTTTGTCGTTTCCGTTGATGGCATTCATCTTACCGGCGTTGATGATCGTGATCGGTACTCCCCTGGCGCTGCGGATCGTCGATATGTTGGGAACAGCTCCCTAGTGGAGTGCTCAGCTGCTGCAACTCGGGGTGACGCGGCAGCTCGGCTAGCTGATCGACTGTGCGTTTCAGCATGTGCACCGATACGAGGCCGGTCCGAGCCGATTGTCGTCCAACCCTTTGAAACTGCCACAGCGACGGAAGATCCTACCGAGCGTTCGAGATACGAGACGGTCGATGTTTCTTAGGCTCACGCGCTGGTTTCTGGTCGTGATGGCGCGAATTCTGCACGACGACCGCGGCGCCAGCGCTACGATCGTGGCCATCGTGCTTCCCAGCTTGATCGGTTTTGGAGCACTGGGGGCCGAAACCGGGGCTTGGTTCACAATCAAATTGCGGAACCAGTCCGCCGCCGATGCGGCGGCTATTTCGGCTGCCTATGAAGTCATTGCCGGCAAAACTAATATCATCAATGAGCTGACTTCGGCGGCCAGCGAAGCAGCCGTACGAAACGGTTATACTGGGATTACTCCTGTAGTCAACTACCCCTACAGCGACGCCGTCGTCGACAATGGCGTCGCAGTTACATTACAGCAAACGCAGGGAGCACTCCTCGCAACGATGTTTCTGTCCGGCGTCACCGTGGTCAACAAGGCCGTTGCAGTTATCGAGGCGTTGGGCAACCCTTGCATCCTGGCCCTGGGACGAGCGAGCACGGGTGTGGAGCTCGCTGCTTCGACCAGCCTTTTCATGCCCAACTGCTCCGCGGTTGCAAACTCCATCGGCAGCGCCGCCATCGAGCTCTCTAGCAACAGCTCGATAACCGCAGCGACCCTCGTCACTGCGGGCGAAATCTCCGTGCAAGGGTACCCGATCGACCCCGCCGCGCCGCCGCCGGAATTCGTCTTGGCCGCATCCGCGATGATCGGCGCGCCGAGGGTCGCTGATCCTTATGCAAGGGCCCTGACCCACAGGTATCTGACAGCCGGTATGCCGTCGCCCAGTCCCTGTAGGTCGACGACTACGGCGGGTGTGACGATCTACACGAGCAATTGTACGGTACTGGGAACCTCGTTGACTCAATCCGACATCCGATTGACGAGCAATACGAGGATCTTAGGCGATTGGAGCATCCTGACAAGCCATACCGTCGATCTGTCGCCGGGGGCATATTGGATCACCGGCAATCTGTCGATCCAGTCGCGCGGAGCGCTCAAATGCTCGACTTGCGACAACGCTAAGGGCTCCGGGGTTACCATCATCTTGACCACAAACTCGAATCAAATTGGGGCCGTTTCAATGGCCGCCGACTCGCTGCTCAATCTTAATGCGCCGAACTCCGGGCCCTTCTCCGGTATGGTGATGATCCAGGATGCCAATGGTTTGCCTCCGGGCACGACGTACACGGCAAAGCACAGTAGCGTTACCGGTGCGACGCTCAACGGGCTCGTCTATTTCCCGAACTCGTCGTTGACGTTCCATGGAAATCCAAGTGCCACTGACCCGAAGTGCTTGCTGCTGGTGGTCAATGGGCTGAACGTAGACGCAAACTCGAGCCTTGACACAGGGGGATGCGCGAATGCCGGTCTTGCCAATATTCCGACGGTCAGCACCGTTGCTCTTGCGGAATAATTTCGCCATGACACTCAAGCACCTCCGGCGATACAATCGGACACGTACGTACGATCGGGTTGACTGCGGCGGCAGCGTTGCCGCCGAGTTCGCTCTCGTGGCGCCCGCAGTCATCTTGATCGCAGCGGGTATAACCGATTTCGGTAGGCTGGCGACCGAGTCGGCCGGGTTGGCGGCAGCGACGCGCATCGGTGCAGAATATGCGAGGCTTTATCCCCTTGACACTGGTGGCATTCAGAATTCGATCCAACGCGCAATAACCTCTTCGTCTGCGGTCGTCTTGCCCGCGAGCTTTCCCCGTAAGTGCGAATGCGATGACACGACGCAGATTCCATGTGGCGAGTCCTGCGCCACGATCGGCCGTCCGGGTCCCAACCGCGTCTTCATCACCATCAGTGCAAATCAGGCTTTCACGCCGTTCGTGCCGTGGCCGAGCATTCCGGCGATCTTGACGGCGACGACAGAAGTGCGGCTGCAGTAATGGCAGTCAGGGGATTTTGGCGAGGCGCGGAGGAAGGCTCGGCGGCCGTCGAGGCTGGCGTCGTTATGCCAGTGTTGCTGCTCCTGGTCGTCGGCAGTTTCGAGTTGGGTCACGTCTTCTGGACACACAACACGATGCTGCTCGCCGTCGAGGAAGCTGGCCGCTATGCGATGACTTATAGGCACGGATCGGCGGCAACCTGTGCTGCTCAGAGCCAGGCGGTAAATTGCCCTGCCCCCTCGGACACGGCACTTGCTAATTGTTCGGCCTCTCGCGCCGAGCAGATTATGTCAGCCTATCAGGCTCCCAACATCAATGTTTCGGCCAGTGAAGACACCACGACGTCGCCGAGCACGATAACCGTCTGCGCCAGCTACTCTTTCGAATTTATCGCGTCGCGGCTTCTTCCTTACGGGCCCCTCAATCTCACCAGCCGAGTCACTGTCCCGCTTATCTAAATCATTCAAACCCACAAAGACCGGAAACGGCGAACTACCAAACCGCACCCCGCCCCACCGCGCAATATCGGATCCGGTGTTGCTCAATTGAGGCAATCACCCATCTACGACTTCGTCAAGCGTCTGCCGACCCTCCTTTGGTCGGCAGCCAGTTTTTATCGGCTTGGACGGCGCGCGTTCCTCGTCGTCCATATCGCCTTCCAACCGCGGCGGAGTGGGAATGAGGAGGCGCTCCTGGCAGAGGTGTCCCCCTAACTACGCCGCCTACGGGGCAAAAACGTCGAGGGTCATTCCGTGGAAACTATTGAATGACGGCTTTGACATGATGGGCCTGAACCCAAGGTCGAAAACCACGGAGGCACGAGCGCCTAATCTTACCCCGGGATCGCGAGGAGCTGCGCACCGGATTTTTCCGGACTGAGGTCACACGGCGAGCCCACCAGCACATCCGCTATTTGTCGGCGTAACTTGGCGACCTTGAACGGTTTTACCAGCAATGGGATGCCCGCACCGCCACCTTCATGCAGCACATCGGCGTGCCCTGACATCAACATCACCCTCAGTCCCGGCTGGCAGGAGCGGGCCTGATCTATAACGGCGATACCATTCATCTCCGGCATGGCGTAGTCGACGAGCAGGAGGTCTATAGGCCGTTCTTTTTCGAGTATTTCGAGGGCGAGGTGAGGATTGGCCGCTTCCCAAATTGCGAAGCCGCTGTCGCGCAAAATCGATCCGACAAAGGCCAGCACGTCGGCATCGTCATCACATATCAAAATCCGCGCGTTGCCCGGCGACGTAACAGATAGCTCCGGAATAGCTTCGAAAAATTTAGCAACATCCTCTTTTGCGCGCGGCAGCCATAGATCGACTTTGGTCCCCTTGCCGAGCGAACTGGCGATCTGAACCGATCCCCCGGACTGTGCCGCAAACCCGTGGACGATCGATAATCCCAGGCCACTGCCGCGACCCGCCTCCTTGGTCGTGAAGAAGGGCTCACAGGCACGCGCCAGCGTTTCTTGGCTCATGCCCGTACCGGTATCCAACACCGACACGACGACGTAGTCACCCGGCGGGACATCCGATGGCAGATTTCCGATGTCTACTCGCCGGTTCTTCGAATCAATCCGCAGCGTGCCACCGGCGCGCATAGCGTCGCGTGCATTCAGGGCCAGGTTCAGGATGGCAAGTTCCAGTTGGTTGGGGTCTACCCATGCCGGGTATAAGTTGGATGCGGAGCGTATAACCAGCCGGATTTCGGGACCAATCGTCTGATTTAGGATCTTCTGGGCGTCACTGATCACAGCGGGGACGTCGACCGGCCTGGGCTCCAAGTGTTGTCGGCGAGCGAAGGCAAGCAAATGCCCAGTTAGCGTCGCACCGCGCTCCGCCGCGCAGAGAGCCGCCTGGAGCAGCGCAGCAGCTCGAGGATCATTGGTGACGCGGTTCTCTGCCATCTCGAGATGCCCGACTATTGCCGTGAGTAGATTGTTAAAATCATGAGCTATACCGCCGGTCAATTGACCAATCGCCTCCATTTTTTGCGCTTGGCGCAACTGATCTTCAGCGCCCTTCCGTTGCGAAATTTCGGTCTCAAGCCGGTGGTTTATGGCGGTGAGCTGTTTGGTTTTTTTCGTCAACTCGAAATTCAGGTGTAGGCCGTTGGAGAAGGCGCGGGTCGAATTGTACGCGGCAAGCGTTATGGTCACAGCGAAGACCACCATCATATCGCCATGAACTGTCCAACCGTCTAGAAAGAAACGGCCGGCCAACGGCAGCGAAGCGGGAAAGACGTAGGCTACGAAGGCCGGCAGGTAATAGGAAAACGAGACAAGCGAGGCAGCACATGTCCCTCCGATGACGAATGCAACAAAGGTCTGCTCGACAAGATTGTCGGGGAGCAAGAATGCGCTACCAGCACCCCAAAGCAGTCCTGATAGTCCCGATCCCAGGGTTGCGTATATTGCCCATTTGTTCTTGGATTCGTCAGCTTCTTTGCGTCTCCGATAGCGCGTCCATCCGACTGCCCGAGCCGCGGTCAAGGCGACAGACAGTGCGAGGAATACAAGCCAGCAAGTTTGCCCCTTGTAGGATGCCAACACAATTGCAACCAAGGCCGAATTGACCATGTTTACGGTCAAAACCGTCGGCGTATGTTGATAAAGGGCCTGTATCTGCGCAGGGTAGATCCCATTTTTGATGACAATTCGGTTCACGTCGCCTCTCTTTGCCTCTGCGTAGACATCCAAATCACGCTCAGACTTCGGAAACGGCGCAGGTTAGGTGCTTTGAACCTGAATCGTTAAGATACCCAGGCGATCAGCGAGCCGTAGGACACCAATAGATGTTAACGTTCTTGTGTCAGCGTGTCGTCAATTCGACGTCTCGCAGAGGTCAAAAAGCTCCCGTAATTTTAATGACTTTTCGCATTGTAGCGATCCGCCTGAGTTCCTCAGAGGATCAGGACAGCCATGAAAGAGGCGAAATTCGGACTGGATTCAGGGTAATTTGCAACAGTCAGTCGCAGACAACGTATTTTTGCCATAATTTATGGTTTATTTCCTAGGGCATTGCAAATCATCCCCCCGTTTTGCGAAATGTCGAGGGCTCACAACCGCGCAGGTGGCGCCTCCGCAAAAGGCCAAATCGCCATTGCGCAAGCCGCGGTAAGTTTAGGAACAAACGCTCATTATTCAGGTTTGCCGCCGTCTTGCAATGTCCTGAAGTCGTTTGGTATTCCAGGTTCCCAATTAAGCAGCAACAATCATCCGGTCCAACTAACCAGAAGAGCACTCAAGATGTACTATTTGCGGGCCCCCTTAATGGTACGGCGATTGCGGCATCTAAACGGAAATGCCGATTTTGAACCTCAGATGACTGAGGAACTGGAAGTTCTGATCTGTCATATTTCGGGGACTCGGCGATGACCTTTTCCACCGCCCTTCTTGGACCCTTAGTGATTGTAAGCGATGACTGTCGTGTCGGAAAACTCCCGAAAAAGGCACGCGCGCTTGTTGCTTACCTCGCCGCGCAAAGTGGCCAAGCCATTAGCCGTGAGCGGCTGGCCGATCTGCTGTGGCCTTACCAGGCCTCCGAGCAAGCCCGGCACAGCCTCCGTAATTGCCTCTTAGAATTGCGCCGGGCGCTCGGGTCTGCAGCCGCCCGCCATCTCGTCGCCGGATTTACCCATTGCCAACTGCGGGAAGTGGAAGTTGACCTCGACGACTTCGAGCGACTGTCACGGTCCCAGCGCGGGCTCGACCTGCAAGCAGCCGCCGATTTGTATCGAAACGAATTTCTCGCCGATTTTCACATAGCTTCCGAACCATTTCAGGAGTGGCTGGCCGCAGAGCGCGACCGAACCCTCGCAGTCGCCTGCGACGTTCTGCGTCGGCTGGCGGCCGCGCAAGATGCAGCCGGCAAGCCCGAGGCCGCCATTCAAGCCGGACGACGGCTGGTGGCGCTCGACCCGCTATCCGAGATCGGACAGCGCGCGCTGATCAGCGTCTATGCACGCGCCGGACGGCGAGCGGAGGCCCTCAGACAATACAAGAGCTGCGCCGAGACATTGCGACGCGAACTCGGGGTAACGCCTGACGCCGAGACGCAGACGCTCGCTAACGAGATAGCGCGACGCGGCGGCGCCGGGGAGCCAGGTACGGCGGCGGTTGCGGCCAATAACCACGGCCCCGTCGTCGTTCACGCAACGCCGAGTCGGTTAACCGAGAGCGGAGGCGTTCAGCGGCCGGTGGCGCCTGATGCAGGAACCGAAAAGCCGCGGTGGCCCTGCTTGCTGCCGCGGATTGCCGTAGCGGTGGCGCCGATGCGCAATCTGACCGGAGATGTCGACCGGCAATTCTTGGTGGAAGGGTTCACAGATGACCTCGTCACCGACCTCTTGCGCCATGGCCGTGGTCTTTCTCTCAAGCCGCTGTCAAGCGAGCGCGCCGCACCGAGCAACCTTCCCTACGCGCCGGAAGCAGAAAAAGAATGCGCTTACCTCGTCACCGGCAGTGCTCAGCGGAGCAATCCAGGAAAGTTGCGGGTCAACATGCGGATCAGCGACGCCGTTACGCGCGAGTATCTGTGGGCGGGTCGGCACGAATTTCAGCCAGAAGACCTAGCATCGATTCAGACCAAGATCACCCGGCGAATCTCGCGCGAGCTGCACGTCCTGCTGCTGCAGGCGGCGAGCCGACACGCGGTCGCCGATTCAGGCGCGGAACTGGGGGTGCCGGAATGTTTGTCGCGGGCTAGCAACGCGCTCGCGAAAGGCATGCGCGCTGAGTTGTCGGCCGAGGCGCAGCGCTGGTACCTCGCCGCATTGGCAAGCGACCCCCGCGATATCGAGGCATTGACGGGCTTGGCGCGCACCTGCCAACATCTGGTCAGCAACCCCTGGTGGGGTGATCCGCCATCTGCGGCGGCAGCATCCGATCTCGGGCGGGAAGCGGTGGCGATCGCGTTATCGATCGCCCCGGGGCATGCCGACGCACATTGCGTGCAAGGCATGCTGTATTCCGCCGCTGGGCAGTTGCAAGAGGCCGAGCGCGCCTTCAAACAGGCCTTGGCCATGGATCAAGAGCTGGGCATCGCGCATGGCTTTGCTGGGTATAATGCGGCCTTTCTGGGCCGCGCCGACGAAACCGGGCCGGCGATCGAGCGGGCAATGCGCCTCGATCCGGCGGATCGGCGGCACAGCATCTGGTTCTTTTTCGGCGGATTTGCTGAGCTGCTGCTCGGCCGCGCTGAAATCTCGATCGAGTTGCTCCACAAATCCCTCGAGCGCAACCCCAGCTACGGAAGCGCGCAACTCTTCCTGGTGGCGGCGCTATCACTGGTCGGACGGCGCGGCGACGCGGAGAGGACGGCGGCGACATTCCGCGCGCAATATCCGGAGTACCGCACCAATGTCTTCGAGCAGCTGTGGCTGTCACGCTCGGGTTCCGCGACTTACCGCGCCCAAATCCATCCGCTGTTCGAGAAAATTCGCGCGCTTGGGGTGGCTTATTGAGCTCGGGGTAACGCGCTCGCCCTGCCCTGCGAATTTCCCGGATTTTCCCGTAGAGCCGGGAATTTTGTCGATCTGGCCCCTGAAACCGCCATCACGCCGCGGAAACAATGAAGCAAATCAAGCCCTTGCCAGCCAATTCCCGTAGCAGAGCGAACCGGGAATTCACGGCGGCCTAAACGGGAATTAAAATCGCGGAACCGGGAATTAAATGGTCCCACGACGGCTGAGCACCAAAAGAAGACTGGAAAGAGAGCCACCCCTCCACTCCGTCGAAATCAAATAAAATAAGTCCGACCGACGGAAGCCATGCTATCGCGAAAGTTGGCCCTTTGTGAGGCGATCCGGCTCCTTCGCAGAGACGCGGTCAGCGAAAGAACTCGATCTTCGCCTCGCGAAACCAAAGAAAATTTGCCGGCGCGGCCGAGATAGGCCCGTTGATGGCAAAGACCGCGACCTCGTATTTGTCGCCCGGGGTAACAGCGGCGCTGAGCACGAGGCGATGGGGCATGTTGAAGCCTTGAATCGTGCCTGCGCTGGGCCGGCCGGCCATCCGCGGCATCTCCCCATTGACCCAGACTTCCGCGTAGTCGTCGACATTCACCCGCAGCACCGTCATCGCGCCGGCGGCGTCGAAACCCGCGGCACTCGCCGGGATCGTCAGCTTGGTGCGGTACCAGAAGAACGACACCATGCCGCCGCCCCGCCTGGCGCCCAGTTCGGTGGCGGCGATCACCGGCCAGGCTGAATCGTCAAACCCGCTCTCGCCGGCATAAGGCTCTACATCGTAGGTCGTCTTGAATTCGGGCATCGCGTCGCTCAGCGCCGGGCACTCGACCAGCTTCGCCTCCATCGCCCTCCACTGCGCGCCAAACGCCGCCGATCCCGCGGTGGTCATCAGATCGACCACATGCACCGGCGGCAGCAACGGGGCGACCGGAAGCTGCGGCACGAGCAAGGGTGGGG
>Ga0070717_10000516_pt1 | contig 24586 bp, 12 predicted proteins | sample LARL113metaG_FD_71366 | JGI IMG/M metagenome (GOLD analysis project Ga0070717, IMG submission 71366) | Corn, switchgrass and miscanthus rhizosphere microbial communities from Kellogg Biological Station, Michigan, USA - LAR L11-3 metaG | ecosystem: Host-associated > Plants > Roots > Rhizosphere ...
TCTCCACCTTCGCCGGCGTAACCGCCGTGCTTACTGCCGTCGCCATCGCCGCCAGTTACGTCCCAGCGCTGCGCGCCATGCGCCTCGACCCGATCACTACACTCCACGCGGAATGACCGTTGACACTAGTCGAGACTTTTCTTTACAAGTTGCTGCCATCCAACCGCTATGGCCGAACATGCTTCGATACCAAACTCCCTTGAGCGACGGTACATTGAAGTGGCCCGTCCCACGTCCAGTCTTTCGTCGCCAAGCATCCCTGGCCTTTGCGGTGCAGTGAAGATGCGGAGGTCTGACCAACTCCTTCGAGTTGATTCTGATTTCTGGGCCTTTGAAGCGAAATCGACTCTGATTGGGGCGAGCGCGCCGCGGGCAAACACGGCGCGGTCGAGTTTCTCTCACAGTTCCTGCCAGCGTCGATGCATTACGCCGCAAGGTACTGCGACGGCTAGAGCAAAAACAACCAATCGCGAGCGCAGCACGCCGAGTCGCGCTTCATTTGTTTGGTTTCCAACCCACCCATACCGGGTTCCCACCCATACCGGGTTCACGGGAACGATCTAGGAACCGTTTGTCAATTCAGGAGCTTTAGGTAGGCGACTATGTCCGCTTGATCCTGGGGTGTGAGGACTACCGGGTCCGGAAGCGTCAGAAAGAACCGCGCGTAATGAGCCACGACGGCCTCCAGCGTTTTGGCGGAATTGTCGTGGAAATAGGGCGCGGTGTTTTTGACGCCCCACAATGTCGGGATCTTGAACGAGTTCAAGTCGGATGCAGGTCCTGGTTGGTCGATTCTGCCGGTGATGAGAGCGCGCCCCGGATCTGGGCTCCACACAACCGTCTGAGTCCCGTCGGGGTTGGTCCAATTGAACTGGTGGACGGGATTCCCAGCCTCATTCAACTCCGAGACGCCGACGCTCTGAAAACGTGACCCTGCCGGGACAAGTCCGAACGTGGCGGCAACGAAAGATGAGTCGGTCTGGTTAAGCATCGGTCCGCTATGGCAAAGGGCGCAAGCACCCGTGTTTACTCCTGCAACAAATGGCGCGGTGACAAAGAAACTCCGGCCGCGTTTCTCAGAATCCGTACTTCCCTGCGGCAGCGCCGGGGGCGGGCCTCCTCGAGCGTAAGCCAGCAACTTGAGCGAACTAAAAAATGACGCGGTCCGTTCAAATTGGGAGATGCCGAGCAGGTCTGCTCGTGTGGGTGTCCTGGTTGCCTGGTCATGGGCCTGAATCGCATGGAGTGCCTGGGTGGGAAGATTCAGGTCCCTTCCATCCAGCATCAGGACCGGGTCAAGCGCGGGGGTGTTCAGGGTGGTCGGTGTGCCTCGCCGAAGGACCACAGACTTGGCCCGGGGATCATCCCCCATGCTGACATTCGCCGGCAAGGGGATTTGGACCAGGATCGTCGCGTCGATCAGCATACGGTTGACGCCGTGACCCTGCCCATCGTCGCTTCCGTCGAACAGAAAGAGTGGATCGGAGGGGTTCCGACGATACCGCTTCTGGGCGTCCTGGGGCGAAACGGTTCCTGTGAGGGAGCTATGGCAGGTCTGGCACGTCCGGCCGTTCCCGCCAAACGTTTCAGTTGTGAACAGGCGCCTGCCCTTTTCGCTCAAGTCATCACTGCTTTGCTGGGCCTGTAAACTCGAGAATGCGGCGGCAAGCACCAGGATCGTAATTTTGGCTTTCATTGCGTATTGACCTCCATGGCTGTTGATCTTTCCGAATTTTGAAGTCCCCATAATTCGGGGGTATGCGGGGAACAGTTCCAAGAATCGTCGGGGCATTCGTGAATCTGCGGTCGCGCAGGGGCGCGTCCTTGACGTGGAGTTACGAGGGGGGCCGGGCCATCAATGGGGATTTCGTGTTTTCTTCACTGAGACGGGGCTGTTCAGAATTGAATTGTTTTTCATAGGGACCTCCTATAAGGTCTGAGCAAGCTCTAGGGTTCCCGGAGTCCGGTGCATTGGCATCCCAAATTCCCCATCTCGCGGGGCGAATGGTTTGCGTTGCAATTTCAGGCTCACTTTCCCCTTCATCCGGATAAGGCGAAAACAACGTGGAAAAACAGTAGTGGCCGAGAAAAATATTTACTGACCGGCTCCGACTGTTCAGACGGATGGCTGACTGGATATTCACGCTCCAGTAGGGGAGGCCCGCGTGACTAAGGTTCGAGAGCACGAATTGACACAACTGCTCAGGGCCTGGAGCGAGGGCGACGATCAGGCGCTGGAAAAGCTCGTGCCTTTGGTCTACGCGGAGTTGCACCGTTTGGCCCGGCATTACATGGCAGGCGAACCTGCCGGTCACACGCTGCAAACTTCGGCCTTGGTGAACGAGGCTTACTTGCGACTGGTGAACTTCAAGAACGTGACTTGGCAAAACCGAGCGCACTTCTTCGGCGTATCGGCCGGATTGATGCGGCGAATCCTGGTGGACTTTGCGCGCTCTCGCCGCTCGCTCAAGCGAGGTGGAGAAGTCCTCACGGTGTCTTTGGAGGAAGGGTCAATATCCCTTCCGGCCGCAGGAGCTGATTTGGTGGCACTCGACGATGCACTCAAGACTCTGGCACTTATGGACCCCCGAAGAAGCCGGGTTGTGGAACTGCGTTTCTTTGGCGGGCTTAGCGCGGAGGAAACAGCCGAAGTGCTGAGAGTCTCAGCAGAGACTGTGTTGCACGATTGGAAGCTGGCGAAGGTGTGGCTTCTGCGCGAGTTGAGTCTCGGTAAGGTCAATGAAACCTGAACTGTGGGAGCAGATAGCAGAATTGCATCGCGCGGCCCTGGAGATTGAAAAGGGGGCGGCCCGAGCCGCATTTGTGACAGAGGCGTGTGCCGGGGATGAGGTGCTTCGACGTGAGGTTGACTCGCTTCTCGCTTTGGAGGGGAGCGCTGATCAGTTCATGGAGAGTTCTGCCTTGGAGGCGGTGGCCGCACAGCTGGCAAAAGAGCGATTCCCAATCCGGGCCCTGAACCCGGGCACGGAGCTCAAATCTTTCAAGATCCTGGGACCCCTGGGCGCTGGTGGCATGGGCGAGGTGTATCGAGCGCGCGACAGCAAGCTGAATCGTGATGTCGCCTTGAAAATCTTACCCACTATATTCACCGATGACGCCGAACGCATGGCTCGCTTCCGGCGGGAAGCCCAGGTGCTGGCATCGATGAACCACCCTCACATCGGATCTATTTACGGACTGGAAGAGGCAAACAATCTCCGCCTCTTCGTGCTTGAGTTGGTGGAGGGGCCTACGCTCGCCGATCGCATCACCGAAGGCGCGGTCCCGCTGGAGGAGGCTCTGGCGATTGCCGGGCAAATCGCGGATGCGATGGCGTACGCCCACGAAAAGGGAGTCACGCATCGTGACCTGAAACCTGCCAACATCAAGATCACACCCGAAGGAAATGTGAAAGTACTCGATTTTGGGGTGGCAAAAGTTCTTCAAGTACATGAAAACTCAGTTCCCGATACCTCATTTTCATCGACCTTTGCCAACCCAACCACACTTTCGGGCATGATTCCAGGTACCCCTGCGTACATGAGTCCAGAACAGGCGAGAGGCAAGTCAGTGGATAGGCGTGCCGATATCTGGGCATTCGGCGTCGTGCTGTACGAGTTACTCACGGGTGGGAACCTTTTTCAACGCGACACGGTGTCGCAGACTATGGCGGCAGTACTTAAGGAAGAACCAGATTGGAGCCGGATTCCGGCCAAGGTGCTGCCTCTCCTGCGGCATTGTCTCGAAAAAGATCCGAGGCGGCGACTGCGAGACATTGGAGATATGTACCTGTTACTCGAGACCGTTTCGATTTCTGGTCCGACACGCCGACCCTGGCTTGCGTGGGGCGCCGGGGTGGTGTTTCTCATGGCCTTTGCAGCGCTATCTTTCATTCATTTTCGCGAAAGGCCATCGGTTTCCGTGCCAGTTCAATTTCAAATCTCTCCGCCCGGAAGTATGCCCCAGGGCGACGCGTTTGCGGTATCGCCCGATGGCCGCCATCTTGCATTCGCTGCGACCGGTTCTGATGGCAAAGCACGCTTGTGGATCCGCGACCTGGAGTCACTTGAGGTTCGGACTCTTTCAGATAGCTACCCTGTATCTGTAGCACACCACCGCGTAGTGCCGCCGTTCTTCTGGTCTCCCGACAGTCGGTTCATTGGATTTCAATCCGGAGGTAAACTCGCAAAAATCGAGATCTCGGGCGCCCCGGCACAGGCACTGTGCAACGTGCAGGGGAACGTAGTGGGTGGTTCGTGGAACCGTGATGGTGTGATCGTTTTCGCGGATAGCAACAGAGGCTTGATGCAGATTTCTGCGGCGGGTGGAGCCGCATCTCCGCTGACCACCATTGATCCGTCGCGCCAAGAAATTGTGCACGTCCTCCCTTCTTTTCTTCCCGACGGGCGACATTTTCTGTACCTTCGCGCCTCGAGCACTCCCGAGAACACTGGCATCTATCTCGGCTCCCTCAATGTCAAACCGGCGGAACAGGACTCCAGACGATTGCTGGCAACGACATCTGGACCAGTGTATGTGCCTGCGTCAGATTCCGGTTTTGGGCGAGTGCTGTTCTTGGGAGGAGGGGCTTTGATGGAGCAGCGATTTGATTCCGATCGGCTGGAATTTTCAGGCGAGGCCGTCCAGGTTGCCGCGCAAGTTGGCTCCTTCCTCGACTACGGCTTATTTTCTGCTTCGAGCAATGGTGTCTTGGTTTACAGGAGCGCTGTCGGGGAAAATTACCAACTCACATGGCTTGACCGGCAGGGGAGGCGCGTCGGTACTGTGACGGAGCCGGGCGGTTACAACAGCATGGCTATTTCACCAGACGGTAGCCAGGTCGCCATTTCTCGCACCGATCCCGAAAATGCGCCGCACTGGGATGTTTGGCTCGTTGACGTAGAGCGGAACACCAGCACCCGGTTGACGTACGAACAAGTCCGGGCTACATTCCCTGTCTGGTCTGCCGACGGAAGCAGCGTGATTTTTGGTTCACCCCATGGGAATGAGTTTGGCCTTTATCTCAAGCTTGCGAACGGTGCCGGTGATGAGCGGCTCTTGCTGAAGTCAACCGCCGGCGACAAATACGCCACGAGCTCGTCTCGAGACGGTCGGTTCTTGTTATATACAGTAGAGAATCCGGATACGAAGAGCGACGTATGGGTGCTCCCCTTACAGGGCGATCGAAAACCCATGCCATTTCTGAGTACCGAGTTCAACGAAAGCTCAGGTCAGTTTGCTCCTGATGGGCATCGCGTCGCTTACACGTCGGATGAGTCCGGCAGAGAAGAAATTTACGTAAGAGAGTTCTCCTCAGGCTCTACCGATGGATCTTGGGATGCGGCGGGCAAGTGGCTGATTTCCAATGGCGGCGGAACCTATCCGCGATGGCGCGGGGATGGCAAAGAGTTGTTCTATGTGGGTTCCGACGGGAAGCTTATGTCAGTGAACATAAGCACCAGCCCAAAATTCAAGGCGGCAGCGCCCAGGCCGCTGTTCCAATTGCCGCCTGGTTTTATCGGCGGCGACGTCACGGCCGACGGCACACGTTTCCTCATCGGTGTGCCAGTCGCCCAAAGCGTGTCCGTACCGTTCACAGTCGTGCTGAATTGGCAGACAAACTTGATGAGATAGGTTCCGCAATCCGCCGGCAGATATTCCTGGCGAACGGCAAGCGGCTTAGCAAAAGCGTAATCACAGCGCTCCATTCCTGCCAGATCCGTAAACTATGGTGAGCGCTTTGTGAACCGCATCTTGGCCTGAGTGCCCGATAGTGTCAGGCTTGACGGATGAGAGAGCGTGGTGCGGAAGCGGAAGCAAGATGGCGTGGGCTTGTATCCGGGCAGATGGGGAGCGGGAAGAGAGTAGCGGCATTCTGTCGCGAGCGCGGCGTTCCGGCGTCACAGATGTTTTCCTGAATGCAGTCAAGCGCCGACAGATCGTGATGAGCTGCGTACTGCAGGAAAGAGCGCAGCCCTGCTAGACGTGCGTTGCGACAGATGCTGATCCTGTTCTTTCAATGAAAAGGCCCAGCCTCTCTCTGGTGACCCCAGCACTGCGCATCGTCCGGAACTGGACATAATTTCGATTATGAATCTTGCCATAATCGCAAGAACAGCTTATTCGTGGGCAACGTCGGCGGCGGCTGTACCGCTGCCATCCTGGCCAGCCTTACCTCCACCTGCCGTCGCCACGACCTGGACCCGCAACTCTACCTCACCCAACTGCTCGTCAACTTGCCGGTACTCCGCATCAGCGACCTGCCCGCCTGGCTACCCGACCGCTGGAAAGCCGCGCATAAAACACGGCTGGCCGATTCGCCACGTCAGAGTCCCAAGCCTTGACCCGACCTGTGGTTCACGTAGCGCTCACTAAACTATGCTGCTCCGGCGAGCAGGTTTCTCCAAAATCTGGAAGTTTAGTCGGCATGCAGGAATGGCACATGGACGTATAGTCGCCATGTCGTACACTTGCCAGACAAATCAGCTTTGGGATGATTTAACTGCTGTTGATGCACCATTCATGGTGCATTGACGCTGCACTGGAATACTGGGAATGTAACCTTACCCGGCACGCACGAGTACAGGAGAATCAAATGCCTAACTCCAGCGTCTCGTATCTGTGGCGCGAAAGGAACGCCCCCGAGGCCTTTCGCACCGGCGTATCGCTGCACAGCCACACGAACCAGTCGCAGGAGACGCTCGATTTTCTGGCGAACTTGGGAAATCAATACGGGTGGATCCGCCGCTTTACGGCGCACATGGAGAGGCGCGCCGAGACTCGGCACGGTATCCGCATCGATTACACGCGGAGCTACTGGACTCCGCCGATGACATCGAAGCTGGCCTTCGATCTGGAAAGCAAACAGATCCAGGACCTGGGCCTTGAATCAATGGTGTCCATCACCGATCATGACAACATCAAGGCGCCCATGTTGCTTCGCAGCGTGCCGAGCGCGAGACGGATCCCGGTTTCTCTAGAGTGGAGTGCGCCTTTTTGCGGCATGCAGGCGTTTCATCTCGGGATCCATAATTTGCCCAGTGCCAAAGCTGGTCAATGGATGCAGACACTGGCTGAGTTCACCGCGCATCCAAACGATTCGCAGCTTACCGAAATTCTAGCCGGGCTGAACGATGATCCCAATGTGCTGGTCGTCTTCAATCATCCGCTCTGGGACCTGTACCTCATCGGACAAGAAAAGCACAACTTCATCGTCAACGAGTTCCTGCTTAGGAACGGCAATTTTCTGCATGGTCTGGAACTGAATGGACTTCGCGGCTGGGAAGAGAACCGAGGCGTGCGCTCGCTCGCCGAGAAGTGGAACATGCTGCTGATCGCGGGAGGCGACCGCCACGGCGTGGAGCCGAGCGCGACCATCAATCTGACCAACGCGACCAGCTTTAGCGAATTCGTGCACGAGCTCCGCCGCGAAAAGCGCAGCGATATGCTATTCATGCCACAGTATGCACAGCCATTGAAACATCGGCTCCTGGAATCCACGCTGGATGCGGTGCGCACCTATCCTGATTTTCCCGCAGGCTCGCGCACCTGGGACGAGCGCGTCTACCACCCCGACAGGAATGGCGTAGTCCGGCCGATCCGTGAACTTTGGCCGGCAGGCGCTCCACCGCAATTCCTGCGCTGGGTGATCGCCACAGTCCTGGTGATGGGCAGCGGCCCGGTCTCACGCGGGCTCCGCTATGCGTGGAACGACGCGCACCAGCTTCGCCTTGCCCTGGGCGAACAGGAAGCATGATCGTCGAGACGCAATGCTTCAACCCATTACCGCAAGTCGCTCATTTACCCTGATCGCTTTCACTAACCAATGGCGTACCGCTTACCATCAGGCCGGCACAATTGCGAATCGATCCTTGATTTCCCAGGCCGCAGCGGCAGCATCAGGGGCCTCCAAGCGATACATCTGAGCCACAAGGCCCTCCCGATCATGCGAAAACTTCAAATAGTGATAATTAGGAAAGCCGGTGTCCTTGTAAAAGTCGGCGGCCGTACGGGCGATCGGATGGGGCTTAGCTCCTCCGCCCCCCGATACGAGATAAATGACATCGTTCTCCAGAAAGCGCTCGTAATTGTGGATATGCCCGGCAATAACGATATATTTCGCTTTAGAGCTGCCAGCTTGTTTTTCGAGGAGCACAGCGAGTGCACGTTCGTTCGACCGTACGTCGTGGGAGTGATTTCCCTCGATCGAATCTGCCACAGGCGGATGATGGAGAGAAACGAAGACAAATTGACTTTCTTTGGGAAGATGCTCAAGTTGGTCAATTAACCATCGTTGCTGGCGGCTGCCTTCGAGTAACGACAGGTTGGAATCCAGAGAGATGATAAAGGCACGAGGCATCGCAACCGAATACCAGCGCCTCCCCTTTAACTCCGGAAAGGCGTGCCACCAGTTCTTCGGAGCTCGTATCTCTTCTCCATGCAACTCATGATTGCCCATCGCCGGGTAGACATGCAGCTTTGCCTCGCGCCAGGCACGGGTCTCGGAGTAATAAACCTCATAATCATTTGCAACGGAGCCGTCATAAGGGACGTCTCCCGAGAGAAGGACCACATCCGGTTGTTCGCTCGCGATGCGCTCCACAAGCCAACGGCGCACTTTCGGATTAGTCACCTTTTCATTCGCCGGATCGGTAAAGCGCATGTCTCCATACGCAATCAGAGTCCAATTCTGCTCAAGCGCCGCATCTCCGATCCGGAACGTCGGACCCGGCGCGCTGAGCAGGCCTGAGGTTAATTCCTCATCGGTCGGTGCGGCGGCTTCCTGCGCCTTCATGAGGGGTGGATACACCGCCACTCCCGCGAGTGTCTTCAGCAGGTCCCTTCGTCTAAACATTTGTTCCAACCTCTCTGTCCGAATTGACGCGTCCACCCAGGGCTCGTGGAGTTTCGCGATGATCCTTACCGTCGCTCAGGACGGGTGCCAGGTGTCCGGGTTACCTGCCAACCACCAGCACCGCAAATGAACCGTCTGTGATGGTTTTCTTCGGCTTCTGCGCTGGATCGGCCGCCGGCGTCGTCAGCACGTTTGCGGCCGGCAGGAAAATGGTGCCGGTCTTTGTGTCCAAAGCCATTGTCTTTGCGCTTTGCTGTGTTGGGATGGGGTCGAGGGCGACAAACTTGTCAGGCGATTTCTCCTGAATCACCGTGATATTACCTTCCCCGTTCGAAATAAATGCGAGCGCATTCTTTGCATCCCATCCGGCGGCATCCGTACCGGCACTGGTCTGGAAACTGGCGAGCAATTTGCCGGTTTTGCCGTCGAGCACTTGCGCCGTCTTGTTGTGGCCACCAACAAAAAGTCGATCATTCTCAGTATCGACTGCAAGTCCCGTCGGGGCGGTTATGCCCTGCAGCGGAATGTGCCGCTTCACCTGCAGCGTCCTTGGATCGAAGACGCACACTTCATTCTTGTCCTCGAGCGCGACATAGATGAGCCCATCCTTCCCGACTCCGGCGCCCTCACCATCCCCGCCCACTGCAACTGTCCCCACTACCTCGCCCTTCGTAGCGTCAATGGCGGTAATATCGTGCGAGTGGTGATTGTTGGTGAAAACGCGATCGGTGTTCGCGTCATAGTAGATCCCGTCCGGTCCTTTGCCCACTTCAATTTTCTTGATCAGTGAAAGATCGGCCGTCTTGAACATTGAAACCCGGTCCTCCTTGCCGTTGCTGGTGAAACCGTGCTTCGAGGAGGGTGCGATCGCGATTCCATGAACACCGGGTGTGTCTTCGACGGTGCCCACCGGGGCGCCCGTGTCTGCATTCAACACGTTTACGCGAACAGCGTGTGAAACGTAGAGGCGACGGGCGTCCGAATCGACTGTGATGTAGTCCCAACCGTCGGCGCCCGCAATCGGATAACGCTTCTGGAGCTTAAGGCCGCTGGGCATTTGAGCGGCGGCAACGCCAGCCATGAGAAAGGCCGCTGCAAGAATTACGATGTGTTTCATCCGTGCATTGTCTCCTTGTTCCCCGAGGCTTCCGGTCTTGAGAGAGGTCCTATTCGCGGTGCGACGTCCAGCGAAGTCCCCCCGCGTAGGTGGGATGGTAATACTCGCGTTGGACCACGTATTGCGTGCTGCCGTTGTAGAAGCCGAATACCTCGTTATTGAGGTTCAGCCCGTAAGCGTAGACCTCAAAGCCCAATGGCAAACGATAGCTGGCCTGGGTGTCGAATTGGAAATGAGGATAAAGGTAGTTATCGCCGAGAGGGCCTTTGATTCCGCCGGGCAGTGGATTCGGTACGGTCTGCTGCACGCCGTTGACGACGATGGGATTGCCGGCGTCGTCGAAAGCGTAGGCAAGGTCCTCGTATTGGTAGGCGTAGATCATCTTGTCGTCGAAGGTCATGCCCACCCTCATTGAGAAGTGCTTGGTATCAAAGGTGGGACTAATGTTCCAACTGTTCGGCGCCTGGCGAAGCAATGCCGGGGAATCGGTTCGCAGAGGATCTACTTGTTTGGCTAGCGAAGAAGTGTAACTGTAGTTAGCCGAGAGACCGGCTCCTCTCATGGCTCCGGGCAGGTACGAGAAGCGTTGCTGAAACCCGACCTCTATACCCTGCACATGCGCGCTCCCCGCGTTGGTAGGTTGATCGACCAAGGTAGGAGATCCGGGATTGTACGGATATTTGTCTGTCAGAGTCTGAAGCGTGACAATCGGGTTCGAAAGGTCTTTGTAGAAATAGCCGGCTTGAAGCAAACCGGCATTATTGAAGGATCGCTCGTACAGGACGTCGTAATTGTTCGCGTATTCGGCCTTGAGTTTGGGATTTCCTACGCTGACCGTAGCTGGCGTCGTGCTGATGTCCGGTTGACCAACGGCTGCGGTCACATCCTGCGGATCTGGACGCGCCAGCCCGCGTCCATACACGAGGCGAAGGTCGGAGTCCCTGTCCAAGGCGAAGCGGAGTGACGCACTCGGCAATACATCCAGATAGTCGCCGCCGGCTTTGAACGTAAGCGTGGTTGGAGCCGGATCGAGGTTCGGGTCGAAGCTCTTCGTATCCAGGTGTGTGGCTTCAAAGCGAACTCCCGCGACCAGGCGCACGCGGCTCGCGAGTTCTATCGTGTTCATCAGGTATCCGGCCGGGATGCGCTCAACGAAGTCGTAGTTGTTGGCGTTTACACCGGGGCCGCCATCCATGGTGAACAGGCTGATGTTGCTGTATACGTAGCTTCGTAGCTTGCTGTAGTCGGTAACCGGACCTATGTGGTAGGTCTTGTCGTAATAGTCGGGATCCTTGAACGTACTTGCCCACTCCGGATGGTCTGCAACCAGCGTCTTATCATTGGGGGTAAAACTCTCGTCGTAGGTGTCGTCGTATTTGTGCGCGTTGCGAATCTTGGCGCCGAACTCAAACGTCCCGTAATGGGTGCCGATGTGGTAGAACCTCGCATACGAGCCCGAGGCCTCAAGGTTGACTTGGGCACTTTGGCCGAAGGTCGGCGGAGCAAAGGCGCTCAGCTTGTAGTTGTTGGGGTCCTCTGAGTCGGTCGCTCCGGGAGCAAAGCAGCTTGCTGTCCAACCAGGACGATATACGCTAACACCAGGCACGTTGTTGCAGCTATAGTTATCCGTGTCGCCTACCCACTTATACTTTGCGCTGCCGCTTCCCGAAAGCGACCGCGCGCGGCCGCCCGAGACGCTCCAGGAAATGGTGGAGGAGTTGAACGAATGCCTTCCCTGAAGTGACAGGCTGCCCACCGCCATATTGGGGCGGCGCCAGTCCTGGCTGTACTTGGGAGTGTCGCCATCCTGGAGGGTGTAGACCCATTTGTTTCCCCAGTTTCGAAACGTGGAGTAGAGACCGCGTATAGAGATATCGGAGCCAAGGGTCGGCTTGTAGTCGGCGCTCGCCGTCATCCCCCAGCGGGTGCGGTAATACACGTAGTCGCGAAGATCCATGGTGTCGTAAAACGGATTCAGGCTTCCATCCGGATGCGGCTGGGGATCGGGCTCGATGTCATTAATGCCGCGTCCGTTGTAGTCATAGGTTCCGCCCGCAAGCAGGCCCAGTTTCTTGCCGCCCAGGAAGCGCTTGCCAATCGTGCCGCCAAACTGGCTCACCGAACGGCCGCCGATGATCGGCGTGTAACCGCCCACGCCGTACAGCGTGGCCGTGGGCACTTCGCCGGCAGTCTTGGTCACCAGGTTCACCGACCCACCGATGCCATCAGCGTCGATGTTGGCCTGCAGCGTCTTATTGATTTCCACAGATGAAACCAGGTCCGAGGCGATGGTGTCGAGCTTGATCTGGCGGACACCGGATTCAGGCGAAGGGATCGTCACCCCATCGACCATGGTGTTGCTCAGGCGCGGCTCAGTGCCGCGAATCTGCACGTACTTGCCTTCACCTTCGTCGCGCTCGATGGTGACCGAGGCCATGCGGCCAAGCGCATCCGCGATATTGGCGTTGGGCAGGGAGACGATCACATCTGAGGGCAGCACTTGCAAAATGTTCTCCGCCGCCAGCGTGCGGTTGATGGCTTCCGTTTCGCCGTGCGGTCGCTCCGCGGTAACGATCACCTGGTCGTTGGCGTTGCCCACCGTGAGGATGGCATCCAGGTGCGCGGTTTGGCCGGCCGCGACGCTAACTGTGCTGGTGTAGCGGGCGAAGCCCACGTAGGAAATGGAGACCTTATAGGTGCCGGGATCGACTTCAGTGATGTTAAACTCGCCCAGTTCATTGGTGCTGATAGGCCTGATCTGGGGCTGAAGTTCGATCTTGGCTCCCTGCAGAACGGCGCCGGCCGAATCCTTCACCACCCCGCTGATGACTCCTTTGTTGGACTGTGCGGATGCTGGGATGATTGTGAAAAGGAACGAACACAGGATCGAGAGAAGGACAAATTGCTTAGGCATGGCACTCCACCTTCCAGCATTGCGCCGGAGAATCGAACCAGGTTGGGTTGTTTCGAACGAAATTGGCGGTATTGTTACGTCTTTGTTTAAAAGTAGGAAGCCCGCGTTAATGTGGGATGAGAATGCTGTGAATTGTCTTTGACTAGTGCCGCAACCGTGAACCGAATTAGCTGGGCACGGAAGTTCAACGTCACTCAAACTGGCACTGGAAGATCGAGAGAACATTCATATATAAGGTCCCGGTCTCTTCATACGAGATCCGGGACACTATGGGTGCCGGCGAACACAGACGTTTGCTCCGCCCCCAAATGCTTGAATATAAATAGATTGCGTGAGTCGGAGATCGAGAGCAACTCGCTCCCGTTCCGCCCTCGATTCGCTCACTGGACTTGACCGGACCTCGGCGATTGCTATGGCACGTCGCAATCCGGGCGGGCCCACCGCTTCAGTTGTTCCACGTTGTAAGTTGCTTCGCGAATGTGCCATTGGCTCACGGCCGCAAGGCGAAGCCTCGGAGCAGGGAAGAAACGCGGGCGGAAGAATCGGGACGCTTTGAACCCTATCTAAATACACAATCGGAGTCGATCGAAGCCGGCTGATGCCTGAACTCTGTGGGCGTGGGTGTTGAAGTCGTTAGCCTGGATAGGGCTCATTAGGCTTCACAATGCGAATGCGGTGATCGGAGAACTTGAAGTGGGCGCCCGGCAATTCGATCTTGGGCATGTGGCATACGACACAGTTGTTCTTCGATACCGGACAGGATTTGGCTTCGAGTTTTCCGCCGCCATGGCATGCCTGGCACTTTGCGTCATAGGACACCGGCTGTGGGCTGGGCTCTGTGTGCGGGTCGTGGCAGGCCAGGCAACTGATGCGCGCGTCGTCTGGGTCGTAGCATTTGCTACCCCAAAGCCGATACGGCTGGAAGCGAATATTGTTGATACTGGTGTTTTCCTGCATCAGGATTTCTACCCAGGTGCGGTGGCAGCGGCCGCAAAAATCAGATGCCTGTTCAGCGGTCAAATCGCGCAGATCGGTCAACCCGGCGGGGATGGCGGGTTTTCCGCTGCCCTGCGCCATGGCGGCAACATGTGCCTCAGTGGCTTTGTGACAATGGCTGCACTGAACTCCCGGGGTCATCTTGTCCATCGAAAGCTGCTTCCCCGAGATCGCATTGGTTGAGTGACATCCGAAGCAGCGCAGCGTCTCGTCCTGATTCAATAGCCGGCCGGCAGCATCATTGAGGTCTGCGGGGAAAGTGGTCTGCCGTCCGAGTGTTGGTCCTAAACGATTGAGCTCCCGAAACCAGCTCATGCGGCTCTCATAAAGCTTGCCGTCTCTCTCGAGGATGTAGGTCTGACCCAGGGCGGAACTGGCGCCCATGGCCCAGCGGATCGGCATCGTGATCGTGGCGGTCCCGTCAGTTACAGAGTAGAGGCTTTGATCGCCGTTCCGTTCGATGCGATACGAGTATTTGCCATAGATCGCTGTGAGGACCGGGTGGTCGATGAGAATTCGGGCCTGCTCGGCGCTTTCGAGCGCGTGCGCCATATGAGTGGCGGGCTGCGTACGCCCCTCTGCATGACACTTGGCGCAAGCCGTAGAACTCTCCTGGCCGGCTTGCGCGCAGACGAATGCGGGCGCAACAAACACCAGCAGCATCGTCGATAAGATATGGCCCGGCAGAGTCATAATGGAATCACTGCGGATCAGGTTCGGGTCGCGGAGATCCCATGATCAGAGCCTGGTCGCGCTCGAGGGAGCTTCGACGGATTTCCTGAGAGCGCGCCAGAGCCTTCTGCGCAAGTTCGTTTTCACCGAGCTTTCGATAGGCCTGGTACAACTGATAATGAATGTTACCCATATGATCCAACGGCGCCGCCTTTACAAGTCTGGGCACCGCATCGGAAAACTTTCCCATGCGCATGAACGCCGTCCCTAACAAGGCGCCGGCTTCATTCAAATTGGGCTGAAGCCGCAGCGCGCGCTCGAGAAACGGCACTGCCTTTTCCGCCTGGTCATCAAGGATATACAGGCGTCCAAGCAAATAGAGCGTCTTGGTGCGCGAGGGATCGAGGGCCGCGGCCTTCTCCAACTCGGCTTGGGCCTCTCCGTCTGATCGGTTATCGAGGTAAAATTCTCCCAGTGCTTCGTGAAGTTCGGGGTCATTAGGCTGCAGATGAAGGGCGGCCTCATACTCCTTGATGGCGTTGTCACGATCCTGGCGGAGAGCAAACCCTTCGGCGCGCAGCTGGTGAGTTCGCCAGGACTCAGGAAAAGAGACTTCGAGCTGCGCATACGACTCTGCCCCCAAAGCCTGGTATGTCCGCTCTAACCAATAGCTGGCCTCCGAGTTTGTGTTTTTGTCGCCGTGTACTTTCACTAACGCGTCAGCCGCGCGGTCATATTGCCCCAATGTAAAGTAGGTCTTCCCGAGAAGCAGGTCCATCGGAGAAGTCAGAGGTTTCGCGTTCTGGAGCGACGCTATGCACCGGGAGTCGAGATGGAGCTTGCAGGAGTCAGCAGCAGGACGTAGTTCCCAACCGGCGCGAGATCTTTCTTGCCAGTTCGACAGGTCAGCTTGAAAGAACTGCATTTCGCGCTCCGACAGAGCATTTTCATTTATAGAGGAGTAGAGAGCAGACAATACAACATGTTTCGCCGCCCCCGCAGGCTGATCCAGCAGCCGCGATATGCAAGCCTTTGTAGTCTCGTTGGTAAGTTCGATCGAGAGGAATTCCGGATGCGACTTCAAGAATTCGGGAGAATTTTGCCAGACAACGCCTACCGACGCGAGGGCTTCGAGCGCTTGACCTCTTGCCAGTTGAGTGTTCGCTATATCAAGAATGGCCCGCTCATATTGCGGATCAAGCTGGAGCTCGCGCCGAAATTCTGTTTCTGCATCCTCTAATTTACCCGTATGCAAATAGGCTTCGCCCAGCAACGTATGCAATCCGGGTTGCCGAGGGTCTATCGCGAGTGCCTTCTTGTATTCCTGTGCGGCATCTTCCCAGCGGCCGCGTTCAAGTAGCATATCGCCAAGGAACCGATGGCCCCACGAGGACTCCGGATAGAGACGAGCGCCGCGATAAGCCAGGCGCGCCGCAAGATCCAGGTATTGGTGTCCAATCTTGAACAGAGCTTCTGCCTTGTCAGAATTGAGGTCGGCAACCTTGCGGTACTGCTCAGCTGCACCCTGAAAGTTCTCCTGAGTGAGGTAGTACAGGGCCATGGCGTCATGCGCATCAGGGTTTGAAGGATCGAGTTCCAGTGCGTGCTGAAGGTAGGAAACGGCTTTTTCCGGAGAGCCAAGTTTTAGGTAATCCAAACCCAATATGACGTTGAGGCCGGGCAGGTTTGGTCGTTCGCGAAGGGCGTGTGCCAGATAATTTGCTGCCGCGTCGTAATCGAGCAGTCCCTGGTATGCAAGGCCCAGGTTAACTTGCGCCTCCAGCAGGGTTGGTTCCAGAGCGAGAACCTTCTTGAATTCGTCGGTCGCGCGGCCAAAATCGCCATGTCTGAGAGCCGCCTGACCCGCGCGGAACGATGTTTCGATGTCCTGCTCTGGCGATTGGCTGTTGGCCAATTTGGGGGTCAGCAGCGAAAGAGTAATCAACGCGATTGCGAGGGACGTGAGGTGAGAATGCCCTCGCTTGTCGAGCCTCGTGGCAACAAGACTGGGAACAAATCGAAGTGGAAAGGGGAACAGTCGAGGGTCCTTGGTAGTGATCATTGAGCGGTTGGAAGGTTATCTTCAGAGGAGCAACCGAAAATTGTATCCGATGGGCACAAAGGTGACGAAAGAAACGCTGTGCCCGGACGGGCCACGACCCGTCCGGGCACTAACGTGAGGAAATCAGAAGGTGACTCGCCCAGCGAATTGAATCACGCGCGGCAGATTGTATTGGCCGCTCACCTGGCCTATATTGCCGCCCCAGCCAGCCGGCGGATTAAATTGCGTTCGATTGAACAGGTTGAAGAATTCACCCCGGAACTCAAAGGCAAAGCGTTCTCCCGGCCCAAACTTCGTATTCTTGAAGGCCGCGAAGTCAAAGTTCTTTTGTCCGTCGGAGCGAATGTTGGGCTCGGTACGCGAATCGGTTCCGTAACCATAGTAGTCGGGGGCGCCGGCCGTGAATACGGACGTGTCGTACCACTTAGCGATTTTCTGGGTTCTGTTACCGCCTGTCAGGTGAGAATAGGCAGTTCTCGTCGGCCGTGCACAGCCAACGTTGGGAATGCCGGAGTTGCTCAGCGCACCCGGGCAGCCGCCGACGATAATCGGGTAGCCACTCTGGAAGGTGATGATGGTATTAACGCCCCACCCGCCAATCACCTTGTCCGTCACTCCATTTACGCTATTGGCATACTTCCTGCCGTGCCCAAAGGGCAAATCCAGGATGCTGCCGATGACCAGCCGCTGGGGGACATCGAACCCATCCAGGCTGCGCTCGCCGCGGAGGTTATAGGCGTTGGCGTCTCCCCAACCCGGGGACGCGGCCTCAAGCCAGTTGATCTCCGAGTTGGTGTTGTCGATGAGCTTGGCGATGGAGTAGCTGGCAAGCACCTGCGCGCCTCCTCCAAGCCGCTGCTGTATTTTCATCTGCATCGAGTGATAGCTCGAGTCACGGTTATCCGGCTCGGCCCACTGGATATCGTCGAACTGCGGGTAGGGCAGCAGGAACTGGGCTGCCTTTACGTTCGCATTGGTCCCCACCCCCCCGGATTGTACCGGCCCGGTGCAGCCTGCACAGGCTCCGGCGAACGGATTGGGTTTCTGGGCCGTTAAATTGGCCACATTGTACGGATCGGCGGGGTCGCTTGCACTATGGGGCAGGAATTGTGGTGGCAACTGATCCAGATCCTGGCCGTGCATGGGCAAATGCGTACCCTTGGATCCGGCATAGGCGACGTCGACCAGCAGGCTCCCGAAGAATTGGCGCTGAACGTCCAGATTCCACTGCTGAACATAGGGAGCCCGGAAGCCGGACGCAGCCGCGGCATTTCCATTTCCTTGGACGTCGATCTTCCCCTGGTCTCTGCCGAAAGGCGGAATGATTCCGCCTACGGAAGCCGGGAACGGGTTGGAGATCGGGAACTGTGGCGTGACTCCGTCGGACAAATAAGTCAGCCAGGGTGTGTTGAAGGAGTTGATAAACAGGTTGTGAGGCGCATCGTCCCAGCGCACATCCACCGGCAGGAAAAACATGCCGTAGCCGGATCGGATAACGGTGTTCTGGTCCAATTGGTATGAAACCCCGATGCGCGGGCTCACGTGGTTCCAGGAGTCGAACGCTGTGCGGCTCTTATGGCGATCTGAGGATACCAGGTCATATCCGCCCTTCAGGCTGGGAAACGCGGTGGACACGGCATTACTCATCGCCAACAGTGGGCTGGCTTCCTTGGTATTTACAGCCACAATGCGATTGAAGCGTTCCGTCCAATCTCCTTGCAGGTCGACGCGAACGCCAAGATTCAAGATGAACTTTCTGGAGAGATTGTATGTGTCGCCGGCATAAATCGCCGTGTAAAGGTTCTGATCGGCTGTCTTGGCCGGCTCGGTGACGCCGCCGCTATCCCCGTAGCCGAGAAGGAACGAGGCAATGCCGTTGCCGCCCGCCGATGCCTGCGAACCGACGTTGCCAAGGGCGGTGTTGTTCGGGTTGGCCGCGGTCGTTTTGGCGTTGAACTGGAACAGGCCGGCGGGATCGTTGCTCTGGTAATAGTTGTTGCGCAGGATGCGGTATTCGAATCCGATCTTCAGAGTGTGCTTACCCATGATCTCTGAGAACGACGGGTCGAAGCTGTAGGTATCGTCAAACGCGCCGATGCCGCTACCCGTGCCCTGTGCGCACCATCCGCCGCCCCAGCGGTTGTCGCCTGACGCGGCAGATAGGCACACTTGGGGAATATGGGTATAGGTCATTTCAGGGGTTAGCGCCTTCCAGTTCGCGCCAAACGGCGTCAAGTCGATGCCTTCGCTGAGAGGCGTGCGCAGGTAGACGTATCGGGTGTAGCCAAAATGCAGGTCCAGGATCGACTTGGGCGAAAACACAATGGTGTCGGCCAGGGAAACCTGGTGAGCCGTGGTGGTTTCGGTGCAACGGTCCGTGCAGATCTGGCCAAAAGGTGCATCGGGAAGCGAAAGGATATGCGAATAGGTGTATCGTCCGAAAATCCTCTGCTTCTGACTCAGGGTGTAGTCGATGCGCCCATTGTACTGATTTACGTCGCCGCCGGAACTGTAGCTATCGGCGAAGTTGCCGTTTTGATTGGGCGTGATGTTCGGCTTCGGAAAGAAAGTGTTGATCATATACAACGCGGTGGGGTCGATGCGGCTCGGAGGAATGACGTTGGGCGTGCCGTTGTATGTGAACTGGGTCCGGCAGGCGCCGTTACTGCCAGTGCAATCAGCGGGCCCGCCGTTGGCCGTACCACTGGTCGTCGGATCGTAGATGTTGAAGACTGCGCCCCCAGGGTTCGTTCCACTTGTGGAAAAGTCCCCGCTGCGCTCTGCGTCAGTAGGAACCCATGTTTGGAACGGATTCCCCTTGCGCAGCCGAAAGCTTTCCCAGGCGCCGAAGAAGAACACCTTGTCCCGGACAATCGGCCCTCCGCCGTTGGCTCCAAATTGGTTTTGAGTAAAGGGAGGACGCACGACGCCATTGTGATTATCGAAGTAGTCATTCGCGTTCAGCACTTTGTTGCGAATGAATTCGTAGAACGAACCATGGAACTGGTTGGTCCCCGCTTTGGTCGACAGGTTGATGACTCCGCCGGCGAACCGGCCGTATTCCGGCCCCAGGTTGTTGGTCTGGACCTTGAATTCCTGGATGGCGTCCTGGGTTGGGATCACGGTGACAACGTTGAGGTACGCTCCATTCGTAGGCACACCGTCAATCAGAATCTGGCTTTGACCGGCCATGCCTCCGCCGATCTGAAAATCTCCCAGGGCGAACGGATTGGCGCCGACGGGATTGCCCGTGGAGGAGTTCCCCGCCGAAGGTTGGCCCTGCGGCACCACGCCCGGCACGAGTTGCGTCAGGGCAATCGGGTTGCGGCCGTTCAGGGGAAGATCGGTGACGGTCCGCTGTTCGATGACTTGTCCCAGGGAGTTGGTTTCGGGCTGAAGTAAAGGCGTCTCGCCGGTTACTTCAACCGTTTCGGATGCGGCGCCGACCGCCATGGCAATGTCGATCTTTAGCCCGCTTTCGATCTGCACAAGGATCGGTTCACGGGTGAAACTCTTGAATCCGCTCTTTTCCGCCTGAATCTTGTAGCGGCCCGGCGCAACACTTGGGAATGAATAGTTGCCGGACGCATCGGTTTTGAGCTGCTGTCTTCCGTTGGTGTCCAAGTTAGTTAGCGTCACGGTGGTGTCGCCTATGGAAGCGCCTGAAGTATCTGAGACAGTTCCGGCAATCTTTCCGTAGATGTTCTGACTCCGCACAGCTGAAGGAGTGACCGCCCAAATCAGCATGGCCACTACAAGAATTGTCGACCTCCGAATAGTCATCAACTTCCTCCTGTCGTTTGTTAAGCCCTCCTCTTTCCTTACACAAACGGATCCGCGACCGTCACATGACGATGGACGGACGTTATAGTTACGCAAATCATGGTTGTCAAGGAAAGAATTGGTTAAACGAAGTTCTCAATAGGAAAAGCGATTTATAAAGTTTTAGACCAGCCGCGGCTACCCACCGGACCCCGCACCTTCTTTAAATGTCACGAGTTGGTTGCCGGGCAACGGCTTGAATTTTTCATGGAGTCCGCTTGGCCAATAACCTCAATGTCAGCGGTAAAGCAGGTCCCCAGGATCTGCCAGTGGGCCCCGGTTAACTTCGCCCGTCGAATTGGATAATGAATTTCCCCTTTATGCACCGTCTATATCCTTTCGACGGGATCACTCAAGATACGGGCCAGAGTTACGAGCGTGTTGCGTCACTGCGCTAAATGCCAGCAAGTGTGGCGACTTTACGGTTATGCGGCTCGGGTCCAATTGTCGGTATCTTTGTTTGGCATTGGCCAAAAATCTCCTGGTCGAAATCACTGGTACGGGTACTGGACACTGACCGACGTATCGCGGACCTGCTTGGGTGACGATGACGTTTGCCGTTAGATCATCGGGGGAAGTGCCCAACTTCTAACGCGGCCATTAATTCAGCCCTACTCGGCGGACCAAGTCCTGAAAACGCGGGTCGCTGCGAACAGCATCAAAGGGCGGGAATACCTTGAGAAATTTCAGAATACTGGATTTTTCCTGATAGGCGCGTTCAAACCACGCAAAGGCCTCATCCCTATCGTCGAGGCCTACATAAGCATTCACAAAGGCAGCTGCAGGGACGTACCCCGTCTGCTGGCGCTTCTTTAATTCTCCAAGTAGCCGAAGCGCATCCGCGCGTCGCCCGGCATGGGCATACGCCCCGATCAGCGAAGCGATCACCCCGGGGCTGCGGTCTGTACGGGAAGCTGCGTTTTCCAGCACGCTGATTGCCTCTTCGACTTGATGGTTACTTATAAGTACAACCCCAAACTCCCACAGGGTCCCTCCGACGTCCGGCTTAATCGCCAGTTCATTTCGGTATTCATGGATTGCCTCGTCGTTTCGATGGGCGTTGAACAGAGTCCACCCGATGATCTCGCCCGATGCTCCAAGAGGGTCAAGCTCGCGGTGACGGCGGGCCCAAACCAGCGCTTCCTCGATCCGTCCGTGGCACAACAGCCATTCATTTAATCCGTGAATCGCCGCAGGGTCGTTGGGATTCAACTCGAACGCGCGCCTGAATTCAGCCTCGGCCTCGGACCAGCGCCACAGGCTCATGTACGTTTCGCCCAACAAGACGTGCGCTTCGGGTAGATCAGGATCCAGTTCCAGCGCCTTTTGACAGAGGCGGATCACCTTGGGACGGGTTTCACCGGGGGAGGCGGCACCTATCCAGAATGTACCCAGCCTGTCGTATCCTCTTGCGAGGCCGACATAAGCCGGCGCAAATGTCGGGTCCCTCTTGATAGCTTCTTCAAAGTATGCGATTCTCGTTTCGAAGTCGGCCCGACTGTTGCCTGCGGTGGAGAGTCCTTTGAGATAGACCTCATACACTTCCGGCGAGACAGGATGCGCCGCAGCGAGCCTGGCATGCTCCTCGCCGGTTATCGTGACCTCCACCTTCTTCGCGATGGATTGGGCGACCTCGCTCTCGAGCGTGAGGGCGTCGCCGAGTTCCCGGTCGTAGGTCTCGGACCAGAAATGTTCGTCGGTCGATGCGTGGATCAACTGGGCGTGAACGCGAATCCGGTTGTCTTCCCGGATCACCGACCCTTCCACCAGTGCATCCACTCCAAGCGTCCTCGCGATTTCGGGCAACAGGAGTTTGGTGTTCTTGAACTGCATAGCCGAGGTACGGGAGATAACCCGGAGCCCACGGATCATGGACAGACGTCCGATCACTTCCTCGGTCATCCCATCGGCAAAATACTGTTGCGCCGGATCGCCCGAAAGGTTTGTCAGGGGCAACACGGCCAATGACTGAATCTTGGGCTCGACTGGAGCCATTGCGCGATGCCCGAGCGTGAGCCAGGCGGTAACCAGGCAGCAGACGCAAAGAGTCGTGGCAAGCCAGAGGCGGACCTTTCGCGGGGCCGCCGCGACTTTGGGACTCGGGTTGATCAGGGGGTAGTTCGGCCTCAGGCAGATTTTCAAGATCCGCCTGAGACAGACGTCGGCTCTGCATCCACAGGTCGAGTTCTTCTGAGAGAGCGTAAACAGAGCCACGTTTATCGTGCACGTGGCGGTGCACCGGCATCCCTTCCCGCCGTTCCCAGCGTTGAACCGTGGTCACGTCGCGTTTGAGGTAGGTCGCGATTTCCTTCCACGACTCCAGGCGGGGCTCGGATACGTTGACGGCAGGCAGTGAGCCTGAGGAATGTTCAGCCATCTCGCTCTCCCGACGAGCCCGGAACGGACCTCGAACTGCGTCCTGATCTGCCGTGGGACCGGCCCCCATGGTCAATTCAACCCCACCCGGCGGAGCAGGTCTTTGAACCGAGGATCGTTGCGCACGGGATCGAAGAAGGGAGCTACTCTCAGGAACATCAGAATGTTCGATTGCTCCTGGTAAGCCCGCTCAAGCCAGGCAAATGCCTGATCGTAGTCGCCGAGTTCCACGTAGGGGAAAACGAAGACTGCCGGTGGAACGTAACTTGTTTTCAGGCGTTGCTTCAATTCGTCAATCAAACGAAGTGCATCCGCGCGCCGCCCCGCGCGCGCGTATGCCACGGCCAGCCATTCGATGGAGCCTGGAGCACGGTCGGTCATCGAAACAGTTTTCTCGAGCAACGAAATCGCTTCCTGGGTCTGACCCTTGCAAGTCAGCACCTGTCCCAGAACGGTGAGGGCGTTCGCATCGTCCGGGTGCACTGCTATCACGCTTCGTAATTCCCGAATAGATTCGTCGTAGCGTCGGGCGTGGAACAAAACCCAGCCGAGGTTGGTGCCAGCCTGCCCCAGAGGGTCGAGCTCAAGGGCACGCCGGGACATTACCAGCGCCTCATCCATACGCCCCTGCAACATCAGCCAGCCGCCACCAAATCCGTCATACGCCCAAGAGTCATTGGGATTTAGCTCCAGAGCCCGCCTGTATTCAGCCTCGGCATCGCGCCATTGCCAATGTTGCATATCTACGAATGCCAATTGCGCATGTGCTTCGGCAAGGTTCGGATCCAGTTCCAGAGCTTTGCGGTCTGCGCTGATCACCTTCTGCCGCGCCTCATTGGGCGGCATCGCGCCAACTCGGATTGTGCCCAGCTTTCCGTATGCGGCTGCCATGCCCACGTAAGCCGGCGCAAACGTTGCATCCTTCCTGATCGCCTCCTCGAAGTAAGTGACACTCTTTTCGATTTCAGCCCGACTGTTGGCTCCCGCGATCGCACCCCGGCCTTTCAAGTAGCTTTCATAAACGTCAGGCGAGACCTCACGCGCTCCGACGAGCCGGGCGCGCTCCTCTCCGGTGACCGTAACCGCGACTCTTCGAGCGATCGCCTCTGCCACTTCGCTTTCCAGCGCGAGCATGTCACGCAGTTCACTGTCGTAGCTCTCGGACCAGATGTGCTGGTCGGTCGCACCGTTGATGAGCTGGGCGTGAACGCGGATGTGATCCCCTTCCCGCATGACGGAGCCCTCAACGATGCCATCGGCGTGCAGCATTTTGGCGATCTCCGGAACGGACCGTTGTGTATTTCTGAATTGCATTACTGACGTGCGGGAGATAACCCGAAGGCCGCGGATCATCGACAGCCGTCCGATCACTTCCTCGGTCATGCCATCGGCGAAATACTGTTGCGCCGGATCGCCCGAAAGGTTTGTCATCGGCAACACGGCCAACGACTGAATCCTCGGCTCGGCTGTAGCCATGGTGCGATGCCGTACCGCGAACCAGGCGGCAACCAGGGAGCAGACGCAAAGAACCGCGGTCAAGACAAGCCAGAGGCGGAGCTTACCCCGGGCCGTCGCGCCTTTGGGACTCTGATCGATAGAGAGTATTTCCGCCTCAGCCGGAATTTCAGGATCGACCTCAGACAAACGTCGGCTCTGCATCCACACATCGAGTTCTTCGGGCAGAGCGTAGACAGAGCCACGTTTATCGTGCACGTGGCGGTGCACCGGCATCCCTTCCCGCCGTTCCCAGCGTTGAACCGTGGTCACGTCGCG